>Ga0335076_10000483_pt1 | contig 36700 bp, 30 predicted proteins | sample Lox_Sample_25_FD_206717 | JGI IMG/M metagenome (GOLD analysis project Ga0335076, IMG submission 206717) | Soil microbial communities from Loxahatchee National Wildlife Refuge, Florida, United States - Lox_Sample_2.5 | ecosystem: Environmental > Terrestrial > Soil > Wetlands | place: USA...
TGGTCTGGTTCGTGCTCAAGGCGAGTTTCATGTTCTTCATGTTCGCCATGGTGAAGGCGTTCGTGCCGCGCTATCGCTACGACCAATTGATGCGGCTCGGCTGGAAGGTGTTCCTGCCGATCTCGCTGGCGATGGTGGCGATCGTGGCCGCGGTGCTGGAATTCACCGGTCTGGGCGCGAATCCCTCCGGGCCCCTTACCTGACGGAGGAGAGGACAGGCGATGGCTCTCAGGCTCGGTCAATCCGCCCGGTCGCTATTTCTCGGGGAATTTCTGGCGGCGCTCGCGCTCTCGGTTCGCTACATGTTCAAGCCAAAGGCGACGTTGAACTATCCGCATGAAAAATCGCCGCTCAGCCCCCGCTTCCGGGGCGAGCATGCGCTGCGCCGGTACCCCAATGGCGAGGAGCGATGTATCGCCTGCAAGCTGTGTGAGGCGATTTGTCCGGCCCAGGCGATCACCATAGAGGCCGGGCCGCGGCGCAACGACGGCACCCGCCGGACGACGCGCTACGACATCGACATGGTAAAGTGCATATACTGCGGCATGTGTCAGGAAGCCTGTCCCGTCGACGCGATCGTCGAAGGGCCGAATTTCGAATTCGCGACCGAGACGCGCGAAGAGCTCTACTATGACAAGCAGCGACTGCTGGCCAACGGCGACCGCTGGGAGCGTGAGCTGGCGCGCAACATCGCGCTCAACGCGCCATACCGATAGCGGCCATCTTCCGCCGCGGCGTCGAGCGAGGAGTCCTCGCCGCAACGAGCGCGCAGGGGAATGCGGTGCCGCCCGCAATGGGTAGATGGTAGGGTCGACGGTTTACAAGGGGCGGGTGATGCAGGCGGATGCTTTATTTTTCTGGATTTTTGCGCCGGTCCTGGTCGTGTCCGCTTTCGCTGTGATCATGGCCAGGAATCCTGTCCATTCCGTTCTGTTCCTCATCCTCAGCTTTATCTGCGCGGCCGGCCTCTTCCTGCTGATGGGCGCCGAGTTCCTGGCGATGATCCTGATCGTCGTCTATGTCGGCGCCGTCGCCGTTCTGTTCCTGTTCATCGTCATGCTGCTCGACGTGGATTTCGCCCGGCTGAGGCAAGGATTCGTTGAATATTTGCCCCAAGGGTTGCTGATTGCGCTGGTGGTTGCGATCGAACTTATTTACGTCGTCTCCGGTCTTGTCCCGTCATCCCGGGCAGCAAGCCCGGCCACTCCGGCCGGCACGCTGAGCAACACCGCGGCGCTCGGCGAAGTGCTCTACACTCGCTATTTCTATTTCTTTCAGGCGGCGGGCATGATTCTGCTCACCGCGATGATCGGCGCGATCGTTCTCACACTTCACCACAAACAGGGCGTCAAGCGGCAGGACGTTGGCGCGCAGGTCGCGCGCACTCCCGAAACCGCGATCGAGGTGCGCAAGGTGCCTTCTCGCGCCGGCATGTGAAGGATGACGGATGTGGGAATCGGCCTCTCCAATTACCTTACCCTCGCCGCCATCGTGTTCACGATTGGCATCGCCGGCATCATTCTTAACCACAAGAACATCATTATCATCCTGATGTCGGTTGAGCTCATTCTTCTGTCCGTCAACATCAACCTCGTCGCCTTCTCGACCTATTCGGGCGACCTGACCGGCCAGGCTTTTGCGCTCTTCATCCTCACTGTAGCCGCGGCGGAGGCGGCGATCGGCCTCGCGATCCTGGTCGCCTACTATCGCAACCGCGGCTCGATTGACGTCGAAGACATCAATTCGCTGAAGGGCTGAGACGGAGTCATGTACGAGCTTATCGTCTTTCTCCCGCTTCTTGGCTTCGTGGTCGCCGGCGTTTTTGGCCCTTGGATCGGAGCGCGCGGAGCCGAATATGTCACGAGCGGCCTGCTCGCCGTTTCCTTCGTTCTCTCTTGGATCGCGTTCGTCATGGTCGCGGGCGGCGCGGACGCTCTCGTCGCGCTGGGGAATTGGTTCACCTCGGGCAAAGTCGTGGCGTCCTGGGCCTTGCGCATCGACACGCTGACGGCGGTGATGCTCGTCGTCGTGACGACGGTGTCGTTCCTCGTCCACATCTATTCAATCGGCTACATGGCCGACGACCCCTCGCGGCCGCGCTTTTTCGCTTACCTTTCGCTCTTCACCTTCGCCATGCTGATGCTGGTGACATCGGACAATTTGGTGCAGCTCTTCTTCGGCTGGGAGGGCGTCGGCCTGATGTCGTACCTTCTGGTCGGCTTCTGGTATGAGAAGCCCGCGCCCAACGCCGCCGCGATCAAGGCGTTCGTCGTCAATCGGGTCGGCGACTTCGGCTTCTCGCTCGGCATCTTCCTTACCTTCTATCTGACAGGCTCGGTCGCCTTCGATCAGGTTTTCGCCTCGGCCCCCGGTCTCGTCGGCAAGACGGTGCACTTTATCGGCTTCGACTGGGACGCGCTCACCCTCGCATGCCTGCTCCTGTTCATGGGCGCGATGGGCAAGTCGGCGCAGTTCCTGCTGCACACCTGGCTGCCGGACGCGATGGAAGGCCCGACCCCGGTCTCCGCCCTCATCCATGCCGCGACCATGGTGACGGCGGGCGTGTTCATGGTCGCAAGGCTGTCGCCGCTGTTCGAACTTTCCCCCACCGCGCTCAGCGTCGTCACGATCGTCGGTGGGACGACGGCCTTCTTCGCCGCCACCGTAGCGGGCGTTCAAACGGACATCAAGAAGGTCGTCGCCTACTCGACCTGTTCGCAACTCGGCTACATGTTCGTCGGCCTCGGCGTCGGCGGCTACAGCCTCGGCATCTTTCACCTGTTCACGCACGCGTTCTTTAAGGGCCTTTTGTTCCTTTGCTGCGGCTCGGTGATCACGGCGATGCATCACGAGCAGGACATGCGAGCGATGGGCGGGCTACGAAAGGAGCTGCCGGTCACCTTCTGGACGATGATGGCCGGCGCGCTGGCGCTGAGCGCCGTCGGGATCCCATTTACTTCGATTGGTTTCGCCGGCTTTGTGTCGAAAGACCCGATCATCGAAGCGGCTTTCGTCTCGCAGAACTTCGGCTCGCTATACGCGTTCTTGTGCGCCGACATCGCGGCCGGATTGACGGCTTTCTACACTTGGCGCCTCATGTTCATGACTTTCTTTGGCGCACGCGGGGACTGGTCCGCGAGCCTACCGACGGCGCATGATTCCAACGGGCACGACGACCATGTCCATGGCGACCCCGGCCACAGCGATCATCCTGTTCACGAATCTCCGCTGGTCATGTTGGTTCCGCTGATTGTGCTGGCCATTGGCGCGACTTTCGCCGGGATGGCCTTTCGATATCTCTTCATCGGCGCCGGACATGACGGGTTCTGGCGGCACTCCCTCTTCCTCGGCCAGGAGAACGATATTCTCGAGCGCATGGAGGCCGCCCCTTGGCTCGTCTCGGTGTCTCCGACGCTGGCCATGCTGCTCGGGAGCGGAATCGCCTATTACATGTACATGGTCGACCGGGAGGCGCCGCAGCGGCTCGCCGCCGGATTTCCGGCGCTCTATCGTTTCCTGGTCCATAAGTGGTACTTCGACGAACTCTATGACTTCCTGTTCGTCCGTCCGGCCTTCGCGATCGGACGCGCCTTCTGGAAGGGCGGGGACGGTGCGATCATTGACGGGCTCGGGCCGGACGGGGTCTCGGCGCGCGTCCTTGACGTCGCCCGCAACGCCGTCCGTCTGCAGACCGGTTACGTCTATCACTACGCCTTCGCAATGCTGCTTGGCGCCGCCGCGCTGACGACTTGGTACCTGTTCAGCGGGGTCATGCGATGAACGGCTCCTGGATCCTCTCCGGCATTCTGGCGCTGCCGCTGATCGGCGCGCTGTTCATCCTGCTGCTGCCCGGCGACAGCGAGCCGACCAAGCGAAACGCGCGGTGGATTGCGCTGTTTGCGACCCTGATCACCTTCGTATTGAGTCTCGTCGCCTGGTCCCGCTTCGACCCGACGCAGCCCGGTTTTCAGCTGGTCGAGGAGCGCGACTGGTTCTCGCACGCAATTCTCTACAAGCTGGGCGTCGACGGGATTTCGATGCCGTTCGTGCTGCTCACCGCCTTTCTCATGCCGATCTGCATTGTCGCGTCCTGGACGCCGATTCAGACCCGCGTCAAGGAGTACATGATCACCTTCCTGATCATGGAAACCTTGATGGTCGGCGTCTTCGTCGCGCTCGATCTGGTGCTGTTCTATCTGTTCTTTGAAGGCGGTCTCATCCCGATGTTCATCATCATCGGCGTCTGGGGCCACGGCAACCGGGTGTACGCCGCGTTCAAGTTCTTTCTCTACACATTCACCGGCTCGGTTTTGATGCTGCTCGCGATCATGGCGATGTACTGGACGGCGGGGACGACCGACATCACCGTGCTGCTCAAGACACACTTCCCGGCCAACATGCAGACTTGGCTCTGGCTTGGGTTCTTCGCCTCGTTCGCAGTCAAGATGCCCATGTGGCCGGTCCACACCTGGCTGCCTGACGCGCATGTGGAAGCGCCGACCGCGGGGTCGGTGATGCTGGCGGCTATTCTGTTGAAAATGGGAGGTTACGGCTTCATCCGGTTTTCGCTGCCCATGTTTCCGGACGCCTCGCTCTATTTCACCCCGCTCATCTTCGCCCTGTCGGTGATCGCGATCATTTACACCTCGCTGGTCGCGCTGGCGCAAGAGAGCATGAAGAAGCTGATCGCCTATTCATCGGTTGCCCACATGGGTTTCGTGACGATGGGAATCTTCGCCGCCAATACCCAGGGGCTTCAGGGCGCGGTCTACCAAATGGTGAGCCACGGACTGATCTCCGGCGCTCTCTTCCTCTGCGTTGGCGTTGTCTATGACCGCATGCATACTTATGACATCGCCGCCTACGGCGGACTCGTGCAGCGCATGCCGCTCTATGCGGTCGCCTTCATGGTGTTTACGCTCGGCAATGTCGGACTGCCTGGCACCACGGGCTTCATCGGCGAGTTCCTGACCCTGATCGGCACGTTCCAGATCAACAATTGGGTCGCGTTCCTGGCGACGTTCGGCATAATCCTGTCCGCCTGCTATGCGCTCTATCTCTACCGCCGCATCATCTTCGGCGTGATCGAGAAGCCGAGTCTGATGGGCATCACCGATCTCACCGGTCGCGAGATAGCAACCCTCCTGCCATTAGGCCTGCTGATGCTCTTCTACGGCGTACATCCACAACCGATCATCGACGCGAGCGCGGCCTCGATTGACCAGATCGTCGAGGGTTTCCAACATGCGGTAGCGGCGACCAAGACCGCGGGCTTGTGACCGCGGGGAAATGGAAAGTATGCACGCAACGGCTATTTCTCTCCCTGTGGTCCTGCCGGAGACGGTTTTGGCGGGCGGGACCCTGGCGCTCGTGCTTTACGGCGCCCTGCGCGGCGAGCGGGGGTCAAACCTCATCAACGAGATTGCGGTCGGCCTGCTCGGGCTCGTTCTCATTCTAACGGTCGCCAAGAACCGGCCGATGGGAGTCACCTTCTACGGCTCCTTCGCCGACGACGCCTTTACCCGCTTCATGGGCGCGGTCACCCTGGTCGGCTCGCTGGTCACGCTGCTGCTGTCGGTCGAGTTCATGCGCCAGGAGCGGGTGGGCGGCTTCGAATTCCCCGTCCTTATCCTCATTTCCACCCTCGGCATGCTGATGCTGATCGCCGCCAATGACTTCATCGCGCTCTACCTCGGGTTTGAGCTGATGAGTCTGGCGCTTTATGTGATCGCGGCCTATCGGCGCCACGATGTGCGCGCAACCGAAGCCGGCCTAAAATATTTCGTTCTCGGCGCTTTGTCGTCGGGGATGATGCTCTACGGCATCTCGCTGGTCTACGGCTATTCCGGTTCGGTCTTGTTCAGCGCCGTGGCGAACGCCGTGCACGATCATGCGAGCATCGGAGTGCTGTTTGGCTTGGTGTTCGTCCTCGCTGGACTGGCGTTCAAGATCTCCGCCGTGCCTTTCCATATGTGGACGCCGGACGTGTACGAGGGTGCGCCGACCCCGGTGACGACGTTCTTCGCCTCCGCGCCCAAGATCGCGGCGATGGCGGTCCTGGTCCGGGTGGCGATGACCGCTTTTCCCGGCATCGCCCACGACTGGCGCCAGATCCTCACCTTCGTGTCGATCGCGTCGATGGCGCTCGGCGCGTTCGCCGCCATCGGACAGCGCAACTTCAAACGGCTGATGGCCTATTCGTCGATCGGCCATATGGGATACGCGCTGGTCGGACTTGCCGCCGGCACAGTCGAGGGCGCTCAGAGCGTCATTCTCTATATGGCGATTTATGTGGTGATGACGCTCGGAACCTTCGCGGCCATCCTGTCGATGCGGCGTTCGGGACGGGCGGTGGAGACGATGGCCGACCTCGCCGGCCTGGGGCGGACCGATCCTGCGATGGCCTTCTTCCTGGCGGTCATGATGTTCTCGCTTGCCGGGGTGCCGCCGCTGGCGGGCTTTTTCGCCAAGTTTTATGTCTTCGCCGCGGCCATCAAGGCCGGTCTCTACGGCCTGTCGGTCATCGGCGTGCTGGCCAGCTGTGTCGCCGCATATTACTACCTCAGGATCGTCAAGCTGGTGTATTTCGACGAGCCTGCGCCGGCGTTCGACCGGCCCGGCCCGGTCGCCCGCATCGTACTTGCGCTTTCGGCGCTCATGATCCTCCTTTTCGTGTTCGCGCCGTCGCCGATCACCAACGCCGCGATGGCGGCTGCGCAGTCGCTCTTTTGAGCGCCCATTCGACGCCGGAGGGCGCGGTCGGATCGTGGCGCGTTGTTCGGTTCGCCGCGATCGATTCGACCAACGAGGAGGCGCGCCGCCGCGCGCTAGCCGGCCAGGCGGATCGTTTGTGGATCGTCGCCGAGGAGCAGACCGCCGGCCGCGGCCGTCGCGGTCGCGGGTGGATCTCGCCAAGAGGCAACCTCCACGCCACGGCGTTCATGGTCGATCCCTGCCCGCCTGCGCTTGCGCCGCAGCTCGGCTTCGTCGCCGGCCTCGCGCTCGTACGCGCCGCGAGGGAGGCGGGCGCCTCCGGCGCCGGTCTCAAATGGCCGAACGACATGATGGTGTGCCGCGCGAAATGCGCCGGGATTCTGGTTGAGGGGATCGCCCTCGCCGGTCGGCGCGCGGGCTATGCGGTCGGGATCGGCGTCAATTGCGCGCATGCCCCGCAGGGGCTTGGCTATCCAGCTTCCTGTCTCACGGCCGCTGGCGGTCGCCCGATCGGCGCAAGCGAGCTGTTCGGGCGTCTCGCCGAGCGGTTCGACGAGGCGCTCGCGGCCTGGCGCGGTGGCAGGGGGTTCGACCGGATCCGCGCCGCCTGGCTCGACAAGGCCGTCGGTCTTGGCGAGCCTGTCGCAATCGACACCGCCGCCGGTCGGCGTGAGGGTGTCTTCGAGGGAATCGACGCGGGCGGCCGCCTGCTGATGCGTTCGGGACGCGGGCTCGAGAGCGTTGAGGCGGCAGACCTCACTCTCACGCCTCGCTCGGACATCGCGCCGCCAGCCCCGGCGTCCTTTCGCGCCTACGAGGGCCGAGCCCAGTGACGGACATCAGCGAGCTCGTGTTCGCCCCGCTCGGCGGCCTGGGCGAGATCGGCATGAACTGCGCCCTCTACGGCTACGGACCGGCGAGCGCGCGTCAATGGCTGATGGTGGACCTCGGCGTCGCCTTCGCCGGCGAGGACATGCCGGGCGTCGATCTCGTCTTGCCCGATCTCGGCTTCATCAAGAAGGCGAAGAAGAATCTCGTTGGGATTGTCATCACCCACGCCCACGAGGACCATATCGGCGCTCTCGCCGAGCTTTGGCCGGACCTCGGCGCGCCAGTGTACATGACCCGCTTCGCCGCCGGACTCGCCGAGGCGCGCCGGCTCGGCGAACCGGGCGCCCCCAGGATCCCGCTCAAGATCGTCGCCCAGGGCGAGAAGGTCGCCATCGGTCCGTTTGTTGTGGAGTTCATCGCCGTCGCCCATTCCATTCCCGAAAGCACGGCGCTGGCGATCCGCACTCCCGCCGGGCTCATCGTTCATACAGCCGACTGGAAGATAGATCCGTCGCCGGTCATCGGCCCGCCGACCGATGAGGCGCGTCTCAGGGCACTCGGCGACGAGGGCGTGCTGGCGCTGGTCTGCGATTCGACCAATGTGTTGCGCGAAGGCGAGAGCCCGTCGGAGCGCGACGTCGCCAAGACGCTCGCCTGGCTCATCGACGAGGCCAAGGGCAGGGTAGTGGTGACCACTTTCGCATCGAACGTCGCTCGTTTGCGGTCGGCGGCCGAGGCTGGCTTCGCCGCTGGACGGCAGGTGCTGATACTCGGGCGCGCAATCGAACGCGTCGTCGCTGTCGCCCGCGAAAGCGGGATGCTCGACGGTGTGCCGCCCTTGCTCGGCATGGACGCGTTCGAGCGCCTGCCGCGCGACAAGATCCTGGCGCTCGCCACCGGCAGCCAGGGGGAGCCGCGCGCCGCGCTCGCGCGCATGGCTGGGGAGGAACACCCGACGGCGGAATTGAGCGCCGGCGACACCGTCATCTTTTCCTCACGCACCATTCCCGGCAATGAGAAGGCGGTCGGAAAGATCATCAACGCGTTTGTGACTGCCGGGGTCGAGGTGGTCACCGATCGCACCGCGCTCGTTCATGTCTCCGGTCACCCGCGGCGCGCTGAGATGGCGAAAATGTATGCCTGGCTCCGCCCCAGAATCGCCGTGCCGGCGCATGGCGAGCCGCTGCACTTGAGCGAGCATGCCGCTTTCGCCCGGGCTCAGGGTGTGCCTGAGGTGTTGCGCGCGTTCGACGGCGATCTCATCCGTTTTGCCCCTGGCGAGCTTTCGACCATCGGCAAGGTTACGAGCGGCCGCCGACTGAAGGACGGCGCGATTCTCCTGCCGGCGGAACAGGAATGCGTCGGTCAGCGCCGCCGGCTGGCTTTCGCCGGCGTTGTCTCGATTGCGCTGGCGCTTACTCCGCGGGGCGAGATGGCGGGCGACCCCGACGTGATGATCGCGGGTCTGCCCGACCGCACGCGCGAGGGCGCCGCGATCGACGCGCTGATCGATGAGGCGATCTTTGAGGCCTTTGAGGGTCTGCCGCCAGGCAAGCGGCGCGACCCGGATGTCGTTTCCACCGCCATCGAACGCGCCGTGCGCAATTCGGTCAACGCGGTCTGGGGCAAGAAGCCCCAGGTTCATGTCCTGGTCGAAGTTTGACCGGAGGGGGCCGACCGAATTCCAGACAATGTCGAAGGCGCCGCGCCGCCGGTTGTCATTCACAAATGACCGCGATAAGTCATGAAGGTGTTGTGGATTGCTTTTGATTTAAGGGAATTCGGATGAAGGACTTGGCTGGAAAGACTGCGTTCGTCACCGGCGCGGCGTCCGGAATCGGACTCGGCGTTGCCGGCGCCCTCGCGCAGGCGGGCATGAAAGTGATGCTCTGCGACATCGAAGAGACGGCGCTGGCGAAGGCGGTCGAAAGACTGAAGGCGACCAATGCGGACGTCGAAGGTGTTAGGGCCGACGTCTCTCTCAAGTCCGAACTGAAGGCGGCGGCCGACGCCACGATCGCCCGCTTTGGCAAGGCGCACATTCTCGTCAGCAACGCGGGCGTGGGCGGCGGTGGACCTTACGGCGCCTGGACCGCCGCCGGATGGGATTGGACGCTCGGGGTCAATTTGCTGGCGGTCATCTGGGGAGTCGAGATTTTCGTACCGCTGATCGAGCAGCACGGTGAGGGCGGACACATCGTATCGACCGCCTCCATAGCTGGGTTGGTCTCCTCCCCCGCCACGATCCCATATAACGTATCGAAATATGGCGTCGTGGCACTTTCAGAAGGCCTGCGCGCCGAGCTCGCGCCGCGCGGGATCGGCGTGTCGGCGCTCTGTCCCGGGTTCGTTCGAACGCGGATTATGGACTCGGTGCGCAACTTGCCGGAACGCTTCGCTCCTCCTTCCGACGAGAGACTGGCCGCAATGCGATCGTCCGAAATGTACAAATTTATTCAAGACCGCGTCGCTCATGGGATCGATCCGTCCTATGTCGGCGAACTCGTGCGCGAAGGCGTCGAAAACGACTGGCCTTACATTTTCACCGACGCTGAATTCGAGCCGCTAATCGAGGCGCGCTTCGCCGCGATCAAGCAGGGCTTCGATCGCATTCGTGGACGCGAGCCGCGCCGCTGAGCGGCTCGGGTTCCTGCGCCCGGATTTGAGAAGATCATGATCGGCAAACTGAACCACGTCGCCATCGCCGTCCCCAACCTCGAGACGGCGGCTCGTGCTTACCGCGAGACGCTTGGCGCGCGCGTCTCGGCCCCTCAGTCCGAGCCCGATCACGGCGTGACGGTGGTGTTCGTCGAGCTCCCCAACACGAAAATTGAACTCCTGCACCCCTTGGGCGCGAATTCGCCGATCGCCAAATTCCTCGAGCGCAATCCGGAAGGCGGAATGCACCATCTCTGCTACGAGGTTGCTGACATCCTCGCCGCTCGCGACCAGCTCAAGGCCAAGGGCGCGCGCGTCCTCGGCGACGGCAACCCGAAAATCGGCGCCCATGGCAAGCCGGTGCTGTTTCTCCACCCGAAGGACTTCGCCGGCACGCTGATCGAAATCGAGCAGGTCTGACCCATGCGATCTTCCGCCGTCGGAGGCGGCATGAGCCGCCTCTCGGCGGACGGCCTGCTCCCCGTTACTGCTTTCCTGTGGGGCGTGACCTTTGTCGCGCAAAAGAGCGCCGCCGCGACGATGCCGGCGCTCGCGTTCGTGGCCGCACGCTTCGCCGTATCCGCATTCGTGTTAGCGCCGCTCGCGCTATGGGAGTTTCGCCGCAGGCCGCACGGCCCGAGCCGCGACGAATGGCGCCTTGCACTGGCGATGGGCTTGACCCTCTTTTTTGGCACCACCCTGCAGCAGGCGGGGATCGGGACGACGAGCGCCACCAACGCCGGCTTTTTGACCGCGTGCTATGTCGTGCTGACGCCCTTCGTCGTTTGGGCGCTCAACGGCGCGCGCCCGCGCGCGATCGTCGTCGGCTCTGGCTTCATCTCGCTTGTGGGCGCCTGGCTGCTCGCGAACGACGGCGCGCTCGGCGCGCCAAGAATCGGCGACGCGCTCGTGCTGCTGGCCGATTTCGCCTGGGCGACCGGCATCGCTCTGACCCCGATCTTCCTCGCCCGGTCCGGCCGGCCACTTCTGCTCGCATTCGTTCAATATGCCGTGTGCGCCGGCCTTGCGGCGCTGTGCTCGGCGCTGTTCGAGTCCGTTCCCTCCGGCGCCCTTGGCGAGACCATGTCGACGATCCTTTTCGCCGGCGTGGTCTCCGGCGCCATCGCCTATACGATCCAGATTTTCGCCCAGGCGCACACGCCGCCCGCGGAAGCGGCGCTCATTCTCGCGCTTGAGAGCGTCTTTGCCGCGCTGGCCGGCGCGCTACTGCTCGACGAACGTCTCACCACAATCGGCATGGTCGGCTGCGTGCTCATTCTTGCCGGGGCGGTCGCGGTGGAGTTCACGCCTTTGTTTGCGCGCAAGACCGCCAGCGCCTGACGCCGCGCCCGGCCTAAGCTACGTCGGCGGCGATCGCTTCTTCAGATTCCGCTCCAATCGAGCACGATGAAAAAAGTGGACAAGTTCTCGCTCGCCCAGGCCCGGCGGATCGCTCTCGCAGCGCAGGGCTTTGCCGGCTCGCGCCCCGAGCGGGTCACCGCGGCGCGCTGGCTTAAGACCATCGACCGTCTTTCGCTCCATCAGATCGACAGCGCCAATGTGCTGGTCCGCGCGCACTACCTGCCCGCTTTCTCTCGACTGGGCCCTTATGACCGATCGCTGATCGATAACGCCGCCTGGGGGAGCCGAAAAAAGCGTCGATTGTTCGAGTACTGGGCACACGAGGCGTCGCTGCTGCCCCTATCGCTGCATCCCCTCCTGCGCTGGCGCATGGCTCGTGCGGATCGCGGCGAGGCCGGTTGGAAGGGCTTGCGCGTCTTTGCCGGCGAGCGCCGGTCCGAGGCGGAAGCCCTGCTGAATCGCATCCGCAACGAAGGCCCGCGCGCCGCTTCTGATCTGGAAGGCAAGCCCGGCCGGTCGGGCTGGTGGCAGTGGGGCGACGCGAAACGGGCGCTCGAATGGCTGTTTTGGGCGGGCCACATCACCACCGCGACCCGGCGGGGCGGGTTCGAGCGTGTCTACGACCTGACCGAGCGGGTCATTCCCGCCGAAATCCTCGCCCGGCCGACGCCCAACGAAAAGGACGCGCAGCGCGCGCTGATCGAGCGCGCGGCGCGCGCCCTTGGCGTCGCCACGACGCAGGACCTGCGCGACTATTTCCGGTTGGGCCCCAATGACGCGCGGGAGGCGATCGATGCGCTGGTCGAGGCGGGCGTTCTTGAGCCGGTCGAGATTCCCGGCTGGGCTCGTCTCGCCTACCTTCATCGGGATGCCCGCCGGCCGCGCCGCGTTTCCGCGCAGGCGCTTCTCGCGCCGTTCGATCCGCTGGTCTGGGAGCGCTCGCGCGCGCTGCGTCTGTTCGACTTCCACTATCGGATCGAAATTTACACGCCGGCCGAGAAGCGCCAGCACGGCTACTACGTCCTTCCCTTCCTGCTCGGCGACCGCCTCGTTGCGCGGCTCGACCTCAAGGCCGACCGCCAGGCCGGACGGCTACTCGTCCACACCGTCCATCTCGAAGAGCATGCCCAGCCCGACGCGATGGACGCGATCAGGCAGGAGCTCGCGGCGCTGGCGGCCTGGCTAGGCCTTGCTGAAGTCGTCATGCCGCCCAAACCGCTTCGGCGGGCTCGAAGCTGACGGCATGGCGGCGCCGCTGACAGGCGCGCGCCCAGCCGCTATAAGCCTCCGGTCCGAGCGCCCAGGGCCGTCATGGCCGGGCTTGTCCCGGCCATCCATGCCATGACTTCGCCCAGCCGAATGAAAATTCATGCCACTTCCAGCAGGGTGCGTCGAAGCGGAAGCGCGTGGATGTCCGGATCAAGTCTCGCCACGACGACGCTCGGCCAAATGTCGTTTGTGAAAGTTCCATCATGTCCGGCTCTAACCTGAGCAGCACAGCGCTCGACGAGCGGCGGCGGCGGATTCTGTTCCGCGCCTGGCGCCGGGGCGTGCGCGAGATGGACCTCGTCATGGGCCGCTTCGCCGACGCGCATTTGCCGACGATGAGCGAGGCCGAGCTCGCCGAGTTCGAACGCCTGCTCGAGCTTCCCGACCCGCGGCTCCTGGCCTGGGTTGTTGGCGCCGAGTCGCCGCCGCGCGAGTTCGATACGCCCCTGTTCGCGCGCCTGCGTGGATCGCGATGAACAGCGTCAGCCCAATCGCGAAAGACACCGTGAGCCTGCTCGCTCCCGCCGTTCGCCGCCTCGAAGAAGGCGGCGCCGTCACGCTCGCGCGAGCGCCCGAGGGCTATGACGCCTTCGTCGTCGCTGAGCTTGCCCGCGCGCTCGCCAAGTCCGGGGCGGAACGCGCCGTGACTCTCGTCTTCGTGGCCCGCGACGGCCTGCGCGCGCAGGCCTTCATCGACACGCTCGGCTTCGCCGCGCCCGAGATCGAGCCGCTGCTTTTTCCGTCCTGGGACTGCCAGCCCTACGATCGCGTCTCGCCCAATTCGGCGATCTCGGCCGAGCGGATGATGGCGCTGGCGCGCCTTGCCCGCACCAGGGGCGCGGTGGAGCGGCCGCGCATTCTGGTCGCCGCGGTCAACGCGCTGATCCAGCGGGCTCCGCCGCTTGCGTTCATCGCCTCGGCGGCTTTCTCGGCGGCGCCTGGCAACAGCGTGCGGATCGAGGATCTTACGCGCTGGCTCGAGGCCAACGGCTACGCACGGTCGAGCACGGTGCGCGACGTCGGCGAATACGCCACTCGTGGCGGCATTCTCGACCTCTTTCCGCCCGGCGCCACGGCGCCGATAAGGCTCGATTTCTTCGGCGACACCCTTGAATCGATCCGCGCCTTCGATCCGGACACCCAGCGTTCGACCACGCGATTGCGGTCGCTCGATCTCGTGCCGGTGAGCGAGGCGCGGCTGACCACGGAATCGATCCGGCGCTTCCGTCAGGCCTACGCCCAGGAGTTCGGCGCGCCCACCCGCGACGACGATCTCTACGCCGCGGTCAGTGAAGGCCGCCGCGCCATTGGCCTCGAGCACTGGCTGCCGCTTCTCTACGAAAGCCTCGACACGCTGTTCGACTATGTCGGCGATGCGCCCTTCGTGCTCGACGCGCGGGCCGAGGCCGCCGCGCACGAGCGCATCGCTCTCATCGCCGACAATTACGGCGCGCGCCGCGCGGCTTATGCCGAGGATGCGGTCAAGGCGGACTATAAGCCGCTGCCGTTCACCCGCCTCTATATGAGCGAAGACGAGTGGAAAGAGCGGCTCGCCGCGCGGCCGCTGGCGCGGCTCACGCCGTTCGAGCCGCCGCCGGACGTACCGGACGCTGTCGACTGCGGCGGCCGCACAGGCCGCAATTTCGCGCCTGAGCGGCAGAACGAGAGCGCCAACGTGTTCGACGCCGCGGCCGGCCATGTGAGGGCGCTGCGCGCGCGCGGGCTTGACGTCATCGTGGCCGGCTGGAGCGACGGCTCGCGGGAACGCCTCAGCCATGTGCTAGCCGAGCATGGTCTCAAGTCGCTCGAACTCGTCTCCTCCTATCATCAGGCGAAAACGGCGCGCTCCGGCGCGCTGCCGCTCGCGGTGATCGCGCTCGAACAGGGCTTCGAGGCGCCGGACTTCGCCATCATCGGCGAGCAGGACATTCTCGGCGACCGGCTGATCCGCCATTCTCGGCACCGTCGGCGCGTGCAGGACGTCCTTGCCGAAGCAAGCGCGCTCACCGCTGGCGACCTCGTCGTCCATATCGACCACGGCGTCGGGCGGTTCGTCGACCTGAAAACGATCGAGGCCGCGGGCGCGCCGCATGATTGCCTGGAGATCCACTACGCCGGCGGCGACCGGCTGTTCCTGCCGGTCGAAAATCTCGAGCTTTTGTCGCGGTACGGCTCGGAGACCGGCGAACTCGATAAGCTCGGCGGGGCGGGCTGGCAGTCGCGCAAGGCGCGCTTGAAGAAGCGCGTGCGCGAAATGGCTGGCGAGCTTATCCGCGTCGCCGCCCAGCGCATGATGCACGCCGCGCCGCGCCTCACTGTCCCCGACGGCCTCTACGACGAATTCTGCGCCCGCTTCCCCTACGACGAAACGCCGGACCAGGAGAGCGCGATACAGGCGACGCTCGACGATCTCGCCGGCGGCCGGCCGATGGACCGGCTGATCTGCGGCGACGTTGGCTTCGGCAAGACCGAGGTCGCGCTGCGCGCCGCCTTCGCCGCGGCGATCAACGGCAAGCAGACGGTGATCATCGCGCCGACGACCCTGCTCGCGCGCCAGCACGCGAAGAACTTCCGCGACCGCTTCGCCGGCCTGCCGGTCGGGATCGGCCAGCTCTCGCGCATGGTCGGCGCGGCCGAGCAACGCGAAGTGAAAAAGGGCGCGGCCGACGGCGCAATCGACATCGTCGTCGGCACTCACGCCGTTCTCGGCAAGACCGTGAGCTTCAAGGACCTCGGCCTCGTGGTCATCGACGAGGAGCAGCACTTCGGCGTCGGTCACAAGGAGCGGCTGAAGGAGCTGCGCTCCGAGGTGCACGTGCTGACCCTGTCGGCGACGCCGATCCCGCGCACACTGCAACTCGCGATGACCGGGGTGCGCGAGATGTCGATCATTGCGACCCCGCCGATCGACCGGCTCGCTGTGCGCACTTTCGTTTCGCCGTTCGACGCGCTGATCGTGCGCGAGGCGTTGCTGCGCGAGCGCTATCGGGGCGGTCAGTCGTTCTATGTCTGCCCGCGGATCGAGGACCTCGACGAAGCGGCGGCGTTCCTGCGCCAGAACGCGCCCGAGTGCAAATTCGTCGTCGCCCACGGCCAGATGGCGGCGCGCGAGCTCGAGGACAAGATCGGGGCCTTCTACGACGGCAAGTACGACATCCTGCTCTCGACCGCGATCGTCGAATCCGGCCTCGACATTCCGCGCGCCAACACCATGATCGTTCACCGCGCCGACATGTTCGGCCTCGCCCAGCTCTATCAATTGCGCGGCCGCGTCGGCCGTTCGAAGCTGCGCGCCTACGCTTATTTCACCACCCCGGCCAAGGCCAAAATTACGCCCCAGGCCGAGAAGCGGCTCGCCGCGCTGCAATCGCTCGATACGCTCGGCGCAGGGTTCCAGCTCGCGAGCCACGACCTCGACCTGCGCGGCGCCGGCAATCTGCTCGGCGAGGAGCAGTCCGGCCACATCAAGGAGGTCGGCTACGAGCTCTATCAGCAGATGGTGCGCGAGGCGGTCGAGCGCATCAAGTCGGGCGAGGATGCGCCGGCCGAGGACATGTGGTCGCCGACGATCCAGCTCGGCGCGCCCGTGACCATTCCGGAAGCCTATATCCTCGACCTGCCGACCCGGCTCGCGCTCTACCGGCGCCTCTCGGCGCTCGAGGACGAGGGCGAGATCGATGCGATGGGGGCCGAAATTGTCGACCGCTTCGGCCCGCCGCCGCCCGAAGTGGGACTGCTGTTGAGCCTGGTCCAGATCAAGGCTTTGTGCCGTCGCGCCAATGTCGAGAAGCTCGAAGCGGGGCCCAAGGGCCTGACGCTCGCCTTCCGCGACAAGTCGTTCGCCAACCCCGCCGCGCTGGTACGATGGGTGGCGGCGCAGGGTGAGCGCGCGCGCGTGCGCCCCGACATGCGCATCGTCGTCGCCGACGAGTTCGACAAGCTCGAGGATCGGCTGAGCGGCACGCTGAGGATCATGCGCGAGATCGCGAAGATCGCGGGGAAGCGGGGCGTGAAGGACGAGGCGGCGGCGCGCTGAGTCGTGGATTGCCGGGCTCCGCCTTGGATCGCGCTGCTCGGCCGGCGCCATTCAGCCACGATCCGTGGCAAGGCGAAACTTTCTCGGCTTTTGCGAGTTAGTCGTCCTGACGTTCGACAGCAGGAGTTTCCCATGCAACCGACCTGGACGCCTCACGAGAAACACGGGCGGCTGACCGCGCAGAGCGACCTGCCCGACACCGTCTACGCCTTCCCGAGGCAGCGCAAGGAGCTGCTGACCGACGCCAGCCATGTGCGCAACGCCGTCGCCCGGTTCGATCAGGTCACTGGCGTTTCCGACGCCGACCGCGAATTGGCGTTCGCCAACCTCAGGAAGGCGGCGAAGCACTAGGACGTCGATCTGTCGGAGACTTCGTGGCGCGAGCTAGGCGTGCATCCGCAGCGCCATCGGAAACAGGCCGCCGCCAAAGCCGTCGCAACCCGGCGCGAGCCCGGCGAACTGAAAACGGCTGCCGCCAAGGGCGCGGCGGCGCGCAAGCGCCAGCCTTAGGGGCGGGCTTAAGACGGAAGACTTCTGTCAATGCCGCCCCGTGGTCTTTGGCTCGCGTTTTGCAAGCAAGGCGGATTGGCCGAGGCGCCTTGGCGCCGTGGCGTGAAAGGGCTGGCGCGCGTATTATACCGACGCAAAACCGCACATGCGGGGCGTGCATGTGGATTGGCCTGGGTCGCCTGCCATCCCAGGCGGTGACTCCCGGGTCGCCTCGCCGCAGCTCGGCCTCGGGTTTATATGGGTCGTATGGATCGCGCCCTCGCGGGCACAGGAGCGACTGACATGAAGGAGCAGGCGAAGAAGCCGCCGCGCGGGCGGCGTGCGGCGGTTGAGGAGAAGCTGGACGAGGAGATCGAAGAGTCGTTTCCGGCCAGCGATCCGCCGGCCAATACGCCGACCTCAGCCGGCGGCCCGGAACGGCCGAAGGCTAAGCGCCCGGCGAAGAGCGGGCCGGGACGGCGGGGCGATTGAGTCATCCTGTCGGGCGGACGACAAATGTCCCGCTGGCATCGCCCGGAGGCATGTCCGGCTCGGTGGCGTTCAATTGCTCGACGACCGCGAAGCGGGGGCCTAGCCGCATCGCGTCGATCAGCGCCTGGACGGCCGTGGGCGAACCTCGAACCAGCGCCTCGACAGTCCCGTCGGATCGGTTGCGCACCCAGCCAGAGACGTTCAATCTCAGCGCTGCGCGGCGGGTGAACTCGCGATAGCCCACTCCCTGCACGGCGCCTTCGACCACGATGCGGCGAACGACGACTGATCTATCTGGCGCGGTCATGGCCCAGGCGACGCAAGGCTCTCGCCGTCAAGGATGGCGTCCAACGCAAAGGAAGCGCTCATGAAACTCGAAGAGGTGTTCGACATCGTCAGGCAAAAGCGGCTCGCGGTGGTGTCGACGGTCAGCGATTCCGGCGCGCCCGAGGCGGCTTTGGTTGGGTTCGCGCTGACCAAGCGGAACGAGATCGTCTTCGACACGATGGGCTCGAGCCGCAAGGCGGTCAACATCGCCAGCCGCTCCGCCGCGGCGCTGGTGATCGGATGGGACGATAACGTCACCATTCAGATCGAAGGCGAGGCGCGGCGCCCAGAGGGCGACGATCTCGCTGACGCTAAGGCGGCTTACTATGGCGAGTGGCCGGACGGCCGGGCGCGGGAGAGCTGGCCCGACATCGCTTACATCGCGGTGAAGCCGCGCTGGCTGCGCTACGCAAATTACGGGGCGGCGGCCGGACCGGACATTCAGGAGTTCACCGTGTAAGGAGCCCATGGGGACGCACGCCATTTGCTCTCGCCCACGGCCGCGTCTATATCCCCTCGCCCAATTCCGCTTACGCCGATTGGTATCGGCGAGTGAGCATGAGGAGCCTTGATGATCCGCGTCACCTTCCCCGACGGCGCCGAGCGCGCCTATGAGCCCGGCGTATCCGGCCTCGAAATCGCCAAATCCATCTCCCCCTCGCTCGCCAAGCGGACAGTCGGGATGGTCCGTGACGGCGCGCTCGCCGATCTCGCTGACCCGCTCGACAAGGACGCCTCGCTCGAGTTCATCGGCCGAGACGATCCGCGCGCGCTCGAACTCATCCGCCACGACGCTGCGCACGTGCTCGCCGAAGCGGTTCAGTCGCTGTGGCCGGGAACGCAGGTGACGATCGGCCCGGTGATCGAGAATGGCTTCTACTACGATTTCTTCCGCAACGAGCCGTTCACGCCCGAGGACTTTCCGGCAATCGAGAAGCGGATGCGCGAGATTATCGCGCGCGACATGCCGTTCACCAAGACGGTCGTCTCGCGCGCGGAGGCCAAGGGCTTCTTCGAGAAGAAGGGCGAAGCGTTCAAGATCGAGCTGATCGACGCCATTCCCGCCGACCAGGAGATCAAGCTCTACAGCCAGGGCGAGTGGACCGACCTTTGCCGCGGGCCGCATATGACCTCGACCGGCAAGGTCGGCGAGGCGGTCAAGCTGATGAAGGTCGCGGGCGCCTACTGGCGCGGCGATTCAACCAGGCCGATGCTGTCGCGCATCTACGGGACCGCCTTCGCCAACCGGCAGGAGCTGGACGCCTACCTCAAGCAGCTCGAGGAGGCCGAGCGGCGCGACCATCGGAGGCTCGCGCGCGAAATGGATCTCTTCCATACCCAGGAGGAGGGGCCGGGTTCGATCTTCTGGCATCCGAAGGGCTGGACGATCTTCCAGACGCTGGTCGCCTACATGCGCCGGCGCCTCGCCGCCGACTACCACGAGGTCAACGCGCCGCAGGTGCTCGACAAGCACTTATGGGAGATCTCCGGCCACTGGGGCTGGTATCGCGAGAGTATGTTCATGTGCCGGCCGGCTGGCGACGAGGCCGAGACCGAGGATCTGCGCGTTTACGCGCTCAAGCCGATGAACTGCCCGGGCCACGTGCAGATCTTCAAGCATGGGCTGCGCTCGTATCGCGAGCTGCCTCTGCGATTCGCCGAGTTCGGCGCCGTCAACCGCTACGAGCCGTCGGGCGCGCTGCACGGGCTCATGCGCGTGCGCTCGTTCACGCAGGATGACGCGCATATCTTCTGCACCGAAGAGCAGATGGCCGAGGAGTGCCACAAAATCAACGAGCTGATCCTCTCAGTCTACGGCCATTTCGGCTTCGACCGGATCCTGGTCAAGCTCTCGACGCGGCCGGAGAAGCGTGTCGGGACCGATGCGATGTGGGACCACGCCGAGGCGGTGATGACCCGCGTCCTCGACGAGATCAAGCGACGGCACGGCAATGTCGTCACGACGGCGCTCAATCCGGGCGAGGGCGCCTTCTATGGCCCCAAGTTCGAATATGTGCTGCGCGACGCGATCGGCCGCGACTGGCAGTGCGGCACGACGCAGGTCGACTTCAACCTGCCCGAGCGCTTCGGCGCCTTCTATATCTCTGGCGCAAGCGAGAAGACGACCCCGGTCATGATCCATCGCGCAATCTGCGGCTCGATGGAGCGCTTCATCGGCATCCTGCTCGAACATCACGCCGGCCACCTGCCGCTCTGGCTGAGCCCGACCCAGATCGTCGTCTGCACGATCACCAGCGACGCCGACGACGCCGCGATGGCCTTCGCGGCCGCAGCGAGGAAGCGGGGCCTCAGGGTCGAGACCGACCTGCGCAACGAGAAGATCAACTATAAGGTCCGCGAGCACTCGCTGGCCAAGATCCCGATCCTGATCGCGCTCGGGCGCAAGGAGGCGAGCGAGAACACCGTGTCGCTGCGTCGCTTGGGCTCCAACGCGCAAACCGCGATGGGCGTCGAGGAAGCCCTCGACGCTCTGGGGATGGAGGCCGTGCCGCCGGACCTTAGAGATGAGGTCGCCGCTTCGGTCGCCGCTTGATTTGGGCCGAACTCTGGACCAAGATTTGTACGGCGGCCTGCGGGCAGCGCCAGGTCGAAGCCGTGGATGCGGCCGTCCTCGTCCATCACGGGCGGCCCCCGGTGAGGCGTCCGGCCGGGGATCTCGAGAGGCTCAGGCCTCGCGAGGAGGCGTAGAAGCGGATCGTCCGTGCGCGGCGGGAGGTCGTGCCGAACGTGGTTGTGCGCCTGGTTTGAGGCCGCGCGGCGCTTCCGTTTCGCCGGCAAAAGCTCCAACATGGGGAAGGGATCGAGGAAGCGACGATGTCGTTCGAGTCAGGGCCGGCCAGCGTCCGCGGCTCCCTTAGGTTTCAGTTCCGGGGCGCGCCGGTCACGATCGAACGGTTCTCGCCCCGCGCGACCCTGCTCGACTGGCTGCGCGAGGACATGCGCGCGAAGGGGACGAAGGAGGGCTGCGCCGAGGGCGATTGCGGCGCCTGCACGGTCGTCCTCGCCCGGCGCAAGAACGGCGGCGCGCTCGCCTATGAGCCGGTCAACGCCTGCATACTGCTCCTAGGGCAACTCGACGGCGCGGAGCTCATCACCATCGAGGATCTGGCGGTCGGCGGCGAACTGCATCCGCTGCAGCGGGCGATGGTCGACCGGCACGCGTCCCAGTGCGGCTTCTGCACGCCCGGCATCGTGATGAGTCTGTTCGCCGCCTATCACTCGGGCGCGGCGATGACTTATGACGGCCTCTGCGACCAGCTCGCCGGCAATCTGTGCCGATGCACCGGCTATCGCCCGATCATCGCGGCCGCTCTCGAGACCTGCGACGGGAAGCCGAACGACCAATTTGCGGCGGCCGCCGAGGCGAGCGCGGCCGCGCTCGCCGATCTTGCCGACGGAAAGGATGTGTTCGTTGGCGACGAGGCCGCCTTCTTCGCCGCGCCCGCGAGTGTCGAGTCGCTCGCCGTGCTCTACGCCCGCTTTCCGGATGCGACCCTGCTCGCCGGCGCGACTGACGTCGGCCTATGGATCACCAAGCACCTGCGGGACTTGAAGCGCATCATCTGGCTTGGCCGTGTCGCGGGGCTCGATCGAGTCGTGGCGGGCGAGGACGGTTCGGTCTCGATAGGCGCCATGCTCAAGCTCGAGGACGCCGCGCCATTGCTCGCGGCGATCCATCCCGACCTCGGCGAATTGCTGCGCCGCTTCGGCTCGAAGCAGGTGCGGGCGAGCGGGACGGTCGGCGGCAACATCGCCAATGGTTCGCCGATCGGCGATCTCGCGCCGGCGCTGATCGCGCTCGGAGGTCGGGTGGTGCTGCGCAAGGGCGAGCGGATCCGCGCGCTTCCGCTCGAGGACTTCTTTATCGCCTACGGCAAGCAGGACCGCGGTCCTGGCGAGTTCGTGATCACGGTCGAGGCGCCGAGGCTCGCGGCCAACCAGCGCTACCGCGCCTTCAAAGTGTCGAAGCGTCTGGACGAGGACATTTCCGCCGTCATGCTGGCCATCCGGCTCGATCTCGACGGGCGGCGCATCGCCGGCGCGCGCATTGCCTGCGGCGGCATGGCGGCGACGCCGAAACGGGCCGCGAACGCCGAGCGGCTGCTCGCCGGCGCAAGCCTCGACGAACGCGCGACGTGGCGCGCAGCCCTGGCCGCGATGTCGGAGGATTTCTCCCCGCTGACCGACATGCGCGCAAGCGCCGCCTACCGCATGGCGGTCGCCGCCAACCTGCTCGAAAAGGCGCTCGTCGAGATTGCCGGCGCGAGCGCGCCGACGCGGATCGGAATGCTCCATGCCGCCGAATGATCTCGCCGAAATCGACGCGCCGACCGCGGTCGTCCACAAGCCGCTGCCGCACGATTCCGCCGTTCTGCATGTGCAGGGCGCGGCGAATTACGTCGACGACATCGGCGAGCCCGCCGGCGCGCTGCATATCGCGATCGGCATGGCGAACAAGGCCCGCGGCGAACTGAGGAGCCTGGCGCTCGACGCGGTTCGCGCGGCGCCTGGGGTCGTCGCGGTGCTCACCGCCGCCGATATTCCCGGCAAGAACGACATCGCGCCGGTATTCGCCGACGAGCCGCTGTTCGCCGACCGCGAGGTCATGTTCCACGGCCAGGCGCTGTTCGCCGTGGTCGCCCGCACGCGCGACGAGGCCCGCCGCGCGGCGCGGCTGGCCAAGATCGACATCGAGGCCAAGCCGCCCGCGGTCACCATCGCCGAGGCGCTCGTCACCGGCGAGCGGGTTCAGGACGACTACGCCTTCGGGCGCGGTGACGCCGCGGCCGCGATCGCGAAGGCGGCGCATCGGCTCGAGAGCGAGCTCGCGATCGGCGGGCAGGAGCATTTCTACCTCGAGGGCCAGGCCTCGTTCGCTTTTCCGGGCGAGGGCGACGAGATGACCGTCCACGCGTCGACCCAGGATCCGACCGAGGTTCAGCATATCGTCGCGCGCGTCCTCGGCGTGCCGGATGCCTTCGTCACCGTCGAGACGCGGCGGATGGGCGGGGGCTTCGGCGGCAAGGAGAGCCAGGCATGCGCCTGGGCGGCGATCGCGGCGCTCGCCGCTCGCCTGACCGGGCGCCCGTGCAAGGTCCGCCTCGACCGTGACGACGATTTCGCGCTGACCGGCAAGCGCCACGATTTCCGCGCCGACTGGCGGGTGGGCTACGACGATCGGGGAATCGTCTCCGGCTACGACGTCATGCTCAACGCGCGCTGCGGCTGCTCGGCCGATCTCTCGCCCGGTGTCTGCGACCGCGCGATGTTTCACGCCGGCAACGGCTATTGGCTGCCCGACGTCGCGATCGCCACCCGGCGGCTCAAGACCAACACCGTGTCCAACACCGCCTTTCGCGGCTTCGGCGGTCCTCAGGGCATGATCGCGATCGAGCGGGTGATGGACGCGATCGCGCGCGAGCGCGGCCTCGATCCGCTCGACGTGCGCAAGGCCAATCTGCTGCGGCCCGGCTTCGAGCGCACGCCTTACGAACAGACGGTCGAGGATTACGACACCCAGCGCGCGATCATCGAGGAGCTCGAAGCCTCGAGCGACTACCGCGCGCGCCGCAAGCGAATCGCCGCCTTCAATCAGTCGAGTCCGTTCATCAAGCGCGGCATCGCGCTGACCCCGGTGATGTTCGGCATCTCCTTCACGCTGATCCCGCTCAATCAGGCCGGCGCGCTGGTCCATGTCTATTCCGACGGCTCGATCCATCTCAATCATGGCGGCACCGAGATGGGGCAGGGGCTGTTCACCAAGGTCGCCCAGATCGTCGCCGAAGAGTTCGGCGTGCCGCTCCATTTCGTTCGCATCACCGCGACCAACACTGCGAAGGTCCCCAACGCCTCGCCGACGGCGGCCTCGTCCGGGACCGACCTCAACGGCATGGCGGCGAAGATCGCCGCGGGCGTGATCCGCGAGCGGATGGCCGCCTTCGCCGGCGCCGCCTGGAACGTTGCGCCTGAGGCGATCGAGTTCCGCGACGCGCGCGTGTTCGCCGGAAACATCTCGATGAGCTTCGGCGAGCTCGCCAAGGCCTGCCGGCTGGCTCGGGTTCAGCTCTCGCATCAGGGCTACTACCGCACGCCCGAGATCCATTGGGATCGGCTGAAGGCGAAGGGCCGGCCGTTCCTCTACTTCGCCTATGGCGCCGCCTGCTCGGAAGTGGCGATCGACACCCTGACCGGCGAGATGCGGGTCCTGCGCGCCGATATCCTGCATGACGTGGGCGCCTCGATCAATCCGGGCATTGACATGGGGCAGGTCGAAGGCGCGTTCATTCAGGGCATGGGCTGGCTTACCACCGAGGAGCTCATCTACGACGCCGACGGACGATTGCTGACCCACGCGCCGGCGACCTACAAGATCCCGGTCGCATCCGATGCGCCGCCGATCTTCAACACGACGCTGTTCACGCGCCCCAATCCGACGCCGAGCATCTATCGCTCGAAGGCGGTCGGCGAACCGCCGCTGATGCACGGCATCTCGGTCTATTCGGCGATCCTCGACTCGGTCCATGCGACCAATCCCCACGGTCAGCCGAAGCTCGATCCGCCATGCACGCCGGAATCGATCCTCAAAGCGATCGCCTCGCTGAACGGGTCGGGCTGAGGCAGCGCCATGCGAGCCTTCCGTCGCCTCATCGACGCGATTGCAGCTGAGGGCTCGGCGGCGCTGGTGACGCTGGCGCGAGTCGAAGGCTCGAGCCCGCGCGAAGCGGGCGCGCGAATGGTGGTGCGACCGTCCGGCGGCTTCCACGGCACGATCGGCGGCGGCGCGCTCGAATTCGCGGCGCTCGAGGCCGCGCAGGCCGCGCTTGTGGCCGGCCGCGGACCGGCGCAGAACCGGTCGCTGGCGCTCGGGCCCGAACTCGGCCAATGCTGCGGGGGACGGGTCGAATGGCGGATCGAGACCTTCGACGCCCGCGACCTCGACGACCTGTCGTCGCTGGCGATCGTCGAAGGCGCCGGCGCGGCGACGCTGCGGGCCCGCCTGCGGCTGGACGGGCGGGTCGAACGGGCGTTGGCCTCGGGCGCATACGCGCCGCGTCGATCGGGCCGGCGCGCGGGCGAGGACGAGTGGAGCGAGCCATTGGGTGTGAGCGCGCCCGCGGTCTATCTGTTCGGCGCCGGTCATGTCGGGCGGGCGCTTGCGCTTGCGCTCGCCCCGCTGCCGTTCGCGGTGCGCTGGATCGATTCGCGGCGCAGCGCCTTTCCCGCTCGTGCGCCGGCCAATGTGTCGCTGATCCATGCCCCGGAGCCGGCGGCGGAGCTGGCCGCGGCGCCCGACCGCGCCCTGATCGTAGTCATGACCCATTCGCATGCGCTCGACCTTGAAATCGTCGCCGCGGCGCTGAGCGCGGAGCGGTTCGGCTTCGTCGGCCTGATCGGCTCGGCCACCAAACGGGCGCGGTTCCTGAGCCAGATGCGCGCGGCCGGCCTCGCCGAGGCCGCGCTCGCCCGCCTCGTCTGCCCGATCGGGGTTGCGGGGCTCGAATCCAAGGACCCGGCGGTGATCGCCGCTTCGACCGCGGTGCAGCTCCTGATCGTGAGCGAAACGCTCGCGGCGGAAGGGCCCGAGGCCGCAAGCCCCGCCTCGCGGCAGCGGACGCCCGACCGGGCCCCCGCCTGACGACGGCCGGCTGCGGTCTGGCGGAGACGCGCGCCGATCGCTCTGAGGCTCCGAGGGCCTGCCGATGGATCGGCGCTCGCAAGCACAGCCCAATAGCGTTCGCGAGAATGGCGAAAATGGCGAAAGCCCACGAAAATGAAATCGCCCCTTTTTGCTTTCTTTTATTTTTCCGAAACAAGACTTTTCAATGCGTTGTGACCGATTCAAATGCTTTTTTTCTCCCGCCGTCTCCGCCCCCGCCAACCTCGCCCTCGCCCCACCTTCGGACTCTCATGGTTCGACCCGAATCTTCATCAACTCGATTATAGGCGCCACTTCTGATTTTTGGCAAGGAAATGTTCGCCTAACGGGTTTTCCGAGGGCCTTTCGGCCCGGGAGGACAGCGTCGAAGCGACCGGGGCGGCCATTATCCGCAATACGCCTGGCGTTTGCCGGCTATCGCGCTCGGCGCTCAGCGCGTTAGTGCTGCGCGATGATGACGAGGTCGGAGGCGCGTCTTCGAATTCACGCGACAACTTGCCGCGACGAGCGCGTCGCCTGTACGTGATATCGATTTCAATGTGGCTGGTTGAGGCGGGAACTCACAGGAGCTCGCAGTGCGGAAGTTTTCGGGTCTTTTGTCCGCGGCGTCGGTTGCTATGGCCTTGGCGTCGTATGCTGACGCGACCACGTTGATCGGCGACTCGGTGGACGCTCAGTACGTAACTGTGGGCGAACCCTCCTCCGGTCCCTCGCCCCCGTCGCCTATCGACTTGGGCACGGCTGTTGTTGGCGCCGAAACGCCAACGTATCCGGACGTACTCGGGGGAGGGAATCTTGATATAAATATTACCGGGTCGCAAATCGTCTTTACCTGGCTGCGCACGTCTGACACAGAGACCTTCACAGGGCCGGATGCGTTTAATGGCGTCGTCTTCACGGATTTAACTCATCCGTTCCTTTCCGCTGTTCTAGATGCTGTAAGCAATACGCCAGGAGCGGTCGTATCAATTTCGGATGGAAACTTGTATGTCGACGTAAACGGCGTGAGCTACACAAACGGTGGAAACGTTACCGTCGATGTGACCACCGTCCCCGAACCCTCGACCTGGGCGATGATGCTGATCGGCTTCGCGGGGCTTGGATTCGCGGGATATATCCACTCGCGCCGCCGGCTTCCTCGCAACGTGATTCGATTGTCGGTTTGAAGATCAGGCCCCGCAGGCGATAGGCGCGAGGCCTTCCTTCTTTTGTCCTCTGCATATCCCCAAAGCGCCCGCCGGCGCCATTTCTGAGCGCCTCCGTCCGGCGCCGTCGGCGCCGATTCACTGGAGGAATGCGCCATTTTTGTGCGGGGTCGGGCCGGCAGGCTGGAGTTGGAATAAGGAGGCAAGCAACTCCTACTTCGACCCGCGCTTGCGCGCGATGCGCTTCCGCTTGGCGGGCGCCTTTGCTTTCGTTTTTGCCCTCCCATGCGAGACCGGGGCGATCCGCGATTCGACGTCGGCCCCGTTGGACTTCAGGCGCTCGGCGATCCGGGCGACTTCCTCGTCGGGGAGGATCGCCGGCCGGCCGACCGAAAGCGCGATCGCGTAGAATTTCGCCAGCGTTTCGAGTTCCCGGGCGCGCACGAGCGCGGCCTCGAGCGACGCGCCGGTCACGAGCGCGCAATAATTGCTCAAAAGGACAGCGTGGCTCTGACCGAGCGCCTCAAGCGTGAGGCCCGCCAGCTCCGTCGTCCCGGCGGGCGCATATCTGGCGCAGCGCACGACCGGGCCGCCGAACAGCGCGATCATCGAATGAGCGGCGGGGATATCCTTGCGCGCCATCGCTATCGCTGTAGCGTAAGGCGACTGGAAGCGCAGGATCGCGCCGATGTCGGGACGGGCGCGGGCGATGTCGAGGTGAATGCGCCACTCGGCCGACGGCTTCAACGGGCCCTTCCAGGAGCCGTATTCGCCGACCAGCGGCATGCGCGCGATCATCGCCGGCTTCAGGCTCGCGTAGCTCGCCCCGCTCGGGGTGATGAGGAGCGTATCGTCGAGGCGCGCCGAAATGCTGCCCGCCGGAGCGCCGCCGAGCCCGGCGGCGACGAGGCTTATGCCGTGGGCGATGATCGATTCGCGCAGAGCCTTCTCGTTCGCCGCCATATCCCCCGCTCTCGTCAAGCCGCGATCGACGATGATGACATGCTTTTGACGGCGGATCGCCCCCGAAATCAAGTCATTCGCAGGGGCGGTCGATGGCTCTCAAAAGCGGCGAGTGGAAGACGCACGCAACCGGGTCTTCTGTGACGGCGGTCACAGCAGGCCTCTGCTTCAACGATAGGATTCACACGCGCGCCCGAACCAGCCGCGAGGAGGGGATAAGATGTCGTCGCTGACAATTCTCATCATACGCCATGCAGAGAAGCCCAATGACCCGAAGGCGCCCTGGCCTGGCGACGGTTTCACGGAGCGGGGCGCCGTCGACGACAAATCGCTGGTAATTCGCGGATGGCAGCGCGCGGGCAGCTGGGCGGCGCTGTTCGGCGCCGGGCTCGCAGCCGACGGTTACCCGCAACCTGCCGTGATCTACGCGGCCAACCCGAGCCCGACAACCAGCCACGATCCGAGCCAGCGGCCGTTCGAGACGATCGTGCCGCTCGCGGAGAGACTTAAACTTACGCCGGTCACGAAGTACGCCCTCGACGACGAGGGCAAGCTCGTGAAGGAGATCATCGGTCTCACTGGGGCCGTGCTGGTCTGTTGGGAGCACAAGCACATTTACCAGGACATCCTTCCCGCGATTGCCAACGGTCAAACCTTGCACGGCCTGCCAGCGAATTGGGACGGATCGCGCTTCGATGTCGTGCTTCGCTTCGACCGGAGCGTTCCGGGCGCGCCGTGGTCGTTTCGGCAGCTCTTTCCGCGCCTGCTGTCCGGCGATTCCGACACGCCGCTCGTTTAGGGCAGCGCGACGGAAATCGCTCCGCCGACGGAGGCCGGTCACGCCGACTTCGCCGCAGTCCGGGCGCGCGCGACTGCGCGGTCGGTTTTCCGCCCATCGCCAGGCCAGGGTAGCCGGCTGCGCTGCGCTTGCTTGTGCGCCTCCTGCGCCGCCTTGAGCTGGGCGCGGGTGTACATCAGCGCATGTTCGGCCAGATCCCGGCTGTCCTCCCACAGGTTGCGCCAGATGCCGAGAATTCCCTCGAGCGGTTGACCGACGACCCGCGAGGAGAACGATTCGAAGGTGATCGGCCCGGAATAGCCCGACGTCACGAGCGTCCGAAACACGCCGGCGAGATCGATCGAACCCGAGCCCAGATAGCCGCGATGGGAATCGCCGGTGTGGAAGTAGCCGAGGTAGTCGCCGGTCTCGATGATCGCCTGCCGGATGTCGGATTCCTCGATGTTCATGTGATAGACGTCGAGGTGCGCCTTGACGTTGGGGGCCTCGATCCGCTTGCACATTTCGACCGCCTGCGAAGCGGTGTTGAGCACGTTGGATTCGTAGCGGTTCACCACCTCGAGCCCGAGGATGATGTTGCTCTTCGCCGCGACTTCCGCCACTCGCTGCAACACTTCGACCGAACGCTTGACGCCCTCGGGCGTCGTCGGCTTGTCGTACTTTTTGAACGCGGATTCGAGGATGCCGCAGACATGCGTGGCGCCGACGTCGCGGGCGATCGCGACCGCCCGCTCGAGCTTCGCTTGCCCGCGCTTCTCGTTCTCGCGGTCGTTGCTTGAGATGTCTTCATTGGCCGCAAGCCCCAGCGACGCCGTGCAACCGATCCGGGCCTTTTCGAGCCGTCGGCGGGTGAAATCAACGTCAACCGATTTCGGCAGAGCCCCGATTTCGATCAGATCGAAACCCACCTCCGCCGAATTGTCGATCGCGCGGGCGCATTCCTCGTTGCTCCAACCCTTCGCCCAGACGAACGAGTGCACGCCGAGCTTATTCATGTCTTTCCTCCGATTGAAAGCCTGCCGCTTCTTTTGCTTCGTCCCCGGCTGGTCGGCTCTGCGCCACGTCCGTCAGTCCGGCGACTGATGCATTGACAGAGCGGCTGTCCCAGGAAAGTCGCCGAGGCGATGCCGAGGAACGGCATGACGGCGGCGAGCACGACGAACAGGCGCGCCTCGCCGTCGTGGGTTCGCAGATAGTCACGCATGCGGTTTGCCGCCCTATCGACGGCCGAGTAAAGACGCAGCCTCAACAGTTCCGCACGGCGGGGAAGGACCTGCTCATCCCCCGGCGCCGAAGCCGCAGCAGAGATTGTTTCCTGTAGCTACGCTCTCGGCGGCCGGTACGACTCCTGCGGCTTTTATCTTGGTCGTCTTCCTCCCATAGAGGACGCGCTTGCCAAGGGCGCTGCGGCGCATCTCGGGATGAGCGGCGACCAGTTCCTTCACCGCGATGACGGTCGCGGACGGGACCCGAATCTTGTGCTCGTCCCCCTTGGTCTTGCCGGCGAGCTTCTTCGACTGGCCGTGGCTGTCGATCATCGCGAGAATCTGGACGACGTCCCCAAATTTCAGCTGGACGTACCTCGAGCGCGGGCGATCAAACTTAACGTCGGTCGACTTGGCTTTGCTGGTCATGTCCAGGCCCTCACGGAGGAAGGTTGATGGTCGGCGAAAACAGTTGCTGCGTCAGGAACTGATTGACGGCCGCCGCCGCGACATTCTCGGATCGAGTAGTCGGGGCCGCAGTCAGAAGCGGGGCGACAAGGGTCCCTCCCGACGCGGCGGCGGAGGATCCAAAGTAAGCTTGGCGCAGCGACCCTAGCTCGGCCTGTCCGGTCGGGGCTAGCGCCAGACCGACGACGACTTGGTGGAGGTCGGTGCGGCTCGCCGCAAAATCGACGCTCGCTGCAGTGACGCCCATCTCCTTTCCTACCGGAGAGAAAGCAACCGTCGGATTGACCGAGCCGGAGATCGTGGTTGTGAAAGCGAGCGCATCGACCAGGGTGGGCGGCCCCTTTGGGACGGTCGCGGGGGCAGAGGTCTCCGCGCCAAGGTTGGCGAAGATCGACATATAGACAAACGCCTCGATCATGTCCTCGACGCCGATGCGTCCGGTGATCGGATAAATGTAATTCGGCCCAACGAGCTCATCCTGGCAGCCGGTCAGCCCTTTGACGAGCTCGCCGAAGTTGTCGGTGACCGTGAAGGTGCGCGTGTTTTCCCGCGTCCGGTCCAGCCCCGCCTTGAACCCGATCCCGAACGCCCGCCGGCCGAACAGGCTGCCGATATTGAGCGACCCGTCAGCATTGTTGATTTCGGTCATGTCGAGCTTGAAATTGTAGGCGACGCCGGTGGTCCAGAATGCGTTGAGGGTCTTGCGCACTTCGCCAGTGAATAGATTTGGGCTCAACTTCGTGCTGGCGTCCGGGTTGGCCTCGAATTCCGCAGAAAGCCTTTCCGCGATTTCCCTCGCTTGGATATGGTCCTGGGAGTCGCCCTTTCCGTAACGCGCATATTTGAGCGTCAGGTCAATGACCGACTGGCGGGTTTCGCAGCGAATCCGCTGCACGATTTCGAACGTCGGAACGCCGGTGACGTCTTTCGGCTGGGGATGGATCGCGCACCCCGATCCGAACAGAGCGGAGGCCAAAGTCCATACCCATGTCCGAGTCCGCATTGCGGCATCCCATCGGCATCGCTCAGAGACGCGAGTGCGCAGCGAGAAGAGTCGAATTTCGCGATGCGGTGATTCTGCAACCAGCGACAAGCGCTCGCGCCCGATTCGCTGGGTGGGAGACGCGAATCCCCGTGGATAAGTCGGCGAGCCGCGGCGTCGGGCCGTCCGGCGCGTAAAATGTCGAATTTGTTCGCGCGGAGCCGCCGGCTCCGGTAGAAGCGGAATTTTATTGAGCAAGTGCGTGAGAATTCTTTGCCAGGCTCCGCCAGTCTGTTCGATCTCATTGCCGCGCGAGCGCCCGATTCCGGCAAGCCGGCGCTCGAAACCGGCGACGCGACGGCGCTGTCCTATGGCGAACTGCTCGCGCGCTCCGCGCAGGCGGCTCGGGCGCTCTCGGCGCTGGGCGTGAAACCGGGCGACCGAGTCGCGGCGCAGATCGAGAAATCGACTGACGCGATCGTGGTCGCGCTCGCCTGCTTTCGTGCCGGCGCGGTGCTGCTGCCGCTCAACACCGCCTATACGCTGGCCGAACTCGAATATTTCCTCTCCGACGCCGAGCCTGCGCTGGTCCTCTGCCGGCCGGATTCGCTGGACGCGGTTCGAGCGCTTGCGCAGAAGCTCGGCCTGCCGCGGGTCGAAAGCCTCGGCGTTAAGCGCGACGGGACCTTCGCCGAGGCGTTGGCAGCCGCGCCGGCCGCATTCGAGACGGTTCCGCGCGCAAGCGACGATCTGGCGGCGATCCTTTACACCTCGGGCACCACCGGGCGCTCCAAGGGCGCGATGCTCACGCACGAAAATCTCGCGTCGAACGCGCTCGCGCTGATCGATTGCTGGCGCTTCACCGCAGCGGACCGGCTCGTTCACGCGCTACCGGTTTTTCATACCCATGGGCTGTTCGTGGCGGTCAACATCGCGCTGATCTCAGGGGCAACGATGATCTACATGAACCGGTTCGATCCGGACGCGGTGATCGCGGCATTGCCGCAGGCGACCTCGATGATGGGGGTGCCGACCTTCTACACTCGCCTGCTCGATCATCCCGGCCTCGGCCGCGAGATTTGCGCCAATATGCGTCTCTTCGTCTCCGGCTCGGCGCCGCTGCTGGCCGAGACCCACCATGCGTGGCGGGAGCGGACCGGATTTTCGATTCTCGAGCGTTACGGCATGACCGAGACCAACATGATCACGTCGAACCCCTATGACGGCGAACGCCGGCCGGGGACGGTCGGCTTCGCGCTGCCCGGAGTGAGCGTGCGGATCGCCAATCCGGACGACGGCGCACAGGTTCCGTCCGGCGAGATCGGGGTGATCGAGGTCAAGGGGCCGAACGTGTTCGCCGGCTATTGGCGGATGCCGGAGAAGACGGAAAAGGAGTTTCGCGCCGACGGGTTTTTCATCACCGGCGACCTCGGCCTTGTGGATCAGGACGGCTATATCCACATCGTCGGCCGCGCGAAGGACCTGGTGATCTCCGGCGGCTTCAACGTCTACCCCAAGGAGGTCGAGAGCGAGATCGACGCCATCGACGGCGTGCTGGAGAGCGCGGTGTTCGGCGTCGCCCATCCGGATTTCGGCGAGGGGGTGACGGCGGCCGTGGTCCCGCGGCCGGGAGCGGCGCTCAGCGAGCGGGGAATCCTGACCGCCCTCGGCGACAGGCTCGCCAAGTTCAAGGCTCCCAAGCGCATCATCCTTGTCGAGGCGCTGCCGCGCAACGCGATGGGCAAGGTGCAGAAGGCGGCGCTTAGGGAAGCCTACAAGGACATCTATCGATCCTGAGACCCGCCATCTTTGGGAGCGAGACTCCGGCGGCGCGAAAGGCCAATCACATGAGCGACGTCGACAGCCATCGCCACTATCATGCGCACGAGGACGGCCATGCCCACGCGCCGGCGAGCTTTGGCCGCGCCTTTGCGCTCGGGGTGGCGCTCAACCTCGGCTATGTCGTTCTCGAGGCGATCTACGGCGTCCTCGGCGATTCGGTCGCGCTGCTCTCGGACGCCGGCCACAATCTGAGCGATGTGCTCGCGCTTTCGGTCGCGTGGCTGGCGAGCGTCCTCGTCCGCCGGGCGCCGACCGAACGGTTCACCTACGGCCTGCGCGGCTCCTCGATTCTGGCGGCGCTGTTCAACGCCATGTTCCTGATGGCGACGGTCGGGGCGATCTCGTGGGAGGCGATCAAGCGGTTCGGCGCGCCGGAGCCGGTCGCGGGCGCAACCGTGATGGTGGTGGCGGCGATCGGCATTCTGGTCAACGGCGTCACGGCTTACATGTTCGCCGGCGGCAAGGACGACATTAACCTGCGCGGCGCCTTTCTGCACATGGTCTCCGACGCCGCGGTGTCAGCGGGCGTCATCGCCGCCGGCTTTGTGATCCTGATGACCGGATGGGTGTGGCTCGACCCGCTTGTGAGCCTCATCATCAACGGCGTGATCGTGTGGGCGACCTGGGGTCTGTTGACCGATGCGCTGCGCATGGCGATGGCGGCTACGCCGGAGAACATCGATCCGGCGAAAGTGCGCGCATTCCTGCTCGCGCAGCCGGGCGTGACAAGCGTGCACGATCTGCACATCTGGCCGATCAGCACGACCGAGGTGGCGCTGACCTGCCATCTCGTCATACCGGCGGGCCATCCAGGCGACAGCTTCCTGCACGGCCTCTGCGACCAGCTGGTCGAGCGATTCCAGATCGGCCACACGACGGCGCAGATCGAGATCGACGCCACCGCGGCCTGCGCTCTCGCCCCCGACGAGGTCGTCTGAGCGCGGGGCCGGCTTCTCCTGCAAACGGAAGAATGACGGGGCTAGCCCAGCCGGCCAGAGGCGTGAGCAAGGATCGTGTAGACCTTGCCAGTGTTGGACAGGAGATAGGCGCGCCACTGCGAGCCGTCGCGGTCGCTCTGGCTGACCTTTGTCAGCACCCGCTCGAACTCCTGCATGTAACGCGTAGTCGTGTCGCGGAACTGCGGGTCGGCCCGATATCGGCGCCGGATTTCGTCGAACGCCTGCTGGCCGGCTTCGGTGTAGAGGCGGCGCGACACGGCGGCAGTGTCGCCCCGGCGCCATCGATCCCACATCTCCACCGCCGCCTCGTTGTCGATGAGATTCGAGATTTCAAGCGCCAGCGCGTCGAGAGTCTCGGCCGCCTTGGGCGCCTCCGCCTCCGGCTCGTCGCGCGATGCGGCCGCGAGCAGACTTGAAAGCCATCCCGCCTGGGCGCGGTCGGAGGCCGCCGGCGCCGGACGCGGTTGCGGCGGGACCCGGCCGAGCGGCGAGCTCAAGTCAGGAACGGGCCCGATCGGCCCGAGCGGCGGGCTTTCGATCGCTGGAGCGGCGATCGCCTCGGCGACGCGACCAAAAGTCGCGTCGCGCGGCGGGGCGACTTCGACGCTGCTGCGCGCGGTCGTCTCGCCGACGCGCGGCTGCGGTTTGTCGAAACGCACGCCGACGCCCGCGGCGGCGGCGGCCGCGAGCGGCGCCGGTTCGGCGACGTCGAGGGCCTCGGTTGAGTCCGAGACCAGCGCCGCGAGTTCCTTCAGCGCCCGGATCTGGTCGGAAACGACCCGCCGCATGGCTTCCGCGGTTTCGCTTGTCTCCTGCGGCAGATCGAGGACGCCGCGGCGCAATTCCTGCCGGGTCTGATCGAGCTCCCGCTGAACCTGGCCCGCCATCTCCTTCACTTCGGCGACCGTCTGGCGGAAGCGGTCGGCCGCGTGATCGAGCGCGTCCGAAAGCTGCACATTGGTGTGCTCGAAGGCCGCCTGCAGCGTCTGGGCGGTTCGCTCGCGCTCCTTGGCCGCGGTGTCGCGAATCGTCTCAAACTGCCCGGCGACGGCGATCGACGCGCCCCTGGTCGCCGAGGCGAGCGTGGCGCTGATCTCCTGCGCGCGCGCCTGCGCCCTGGCGAAACTGTCCTCGACGTTGGCGGCGAACCGCCCGAGCGTCGCCTCGAACGCTTCGCTCCGGCCGGAGAGATCGCCGATGAGCGCTTGCAGGCTGCTTTGGCGACGTTCGAGGGCCGCGTCGAGCGAGTGCTGCTGCTGGGTGAGATCCCGCCCGACCGCGGCCAGAGTCTCCGTATGCTGCGCAAGCTGGACGGCGAGCGCGCTGACGTCGGATTGGGTCGCGGCGGAAAGCCGCCCAAGCGCAGCGACCTGCGAGGCAATGGCCCCAAGCGCGTTTTGGAATTCGTCGACCCGAGCGGCGAGCCCGCCCTGGACGGCCGAAAGCCGCTCGCCAGCGGATCCGGTCGCCCGATCGATGGCGCTGCTGGTCTGGCCCAGATTGTCAAGCACAGCGGTCAATTCGTCGCGCAGCCTCTCGCCGGCGCCCGAGAGCGCCTCGACCGAATCTACCGAACTGCGGGCGACGGCGTCGCCCAGGGCGGCGCTCGACGCCTCCACCTGTTCGGTCATCCGCTTCAAAAGGGCGTCGATCGTCTCGGCCGAGCGGTGAGTTGCGTCTTCGGCGACGTTCCGGAGCGCTTCACTCGAATCGGCCACTTCCGACCGCAATTGTCCGGTGAGCGCGCTCAGGGCGCGGACGGGATCGGCCGCGCTGCCATTGACCGCGGCGATAAGCTCGTCCGTCCGCCGGGTCAGCAGAGCCGAGAGGCTCGCCATCTGCTGGTCGAGCGTTTGAACCGCGCGCTCGCCGACGCCGGCGATCCTTGCCGACACATCCTCCCCGCGCGCGCCGAGCGCGGCCAAGAGGTCCGCGCCCTTGCCTTCGATGGCCTCGCGCAGATCATCGACCCGCGCCCCGATCGCCCCTGCGACGCTGGCTCCACGCTCTGCCCAGGCGGCGTCGGCGTCCGCCGCCGTCTTCGCCAGCGTCTCATTCATCGCCTGAATGCGCCCGGCCAGGCGTTCGTCGATGCTCTCGGCGTTGCTGTTGGCGGCCTCCACCATGTCGGCGAGGCGCGCATCGACGATCCGCGAGCTTTGATCCGCCGCGTCGGAGAGGGCGGCGAGACGGGCGTCGAACATCTGTCCGCTCTGTCTCGCGGCGTCGGCCATGACGGCCCGGTGCGAGTCGAACGCCGCGTCGATCGAGGCGGTGTGCTGGTCGAGCATGCCAGAGACGCGCCGGGTGTGATCGCCGACCTTGTCTTCCAGCTCCGCCCGGCTCGAATCGAAACGCCGGCTCAAATCCAGCATCGGCGCGACGACCTGCTCTTTGAACTGATCGACGCTGACCCCAAGCGATCGGGACACCTCCTCAACCCGGCCCGTCAAGGTTGAATTGATGTCGCTGGCGACCGTC
>Ga0335076_10000485_pt1 | contig 36656 bp, 28 predicted proteins | sample Lox_Sample_25_FD_206717 | JGI IMG/M metagenome (GOLD analysis project Ga0335076, IMG submission 206717) | Soil microbial communities from Loxahatchee National Wildlife Refuge, Florida, United States - Lox_Sample_2.5 | ecosystem: Environmental > Terrestrial > Soil > Wetlands | place: USA...
TCACGCCACTTTTCAGGCGTCACTCGACGGAATGGAGCGTCGATTTTCTGTTTAAGAAGCCCTGGACGATTTCCGACAAAATGGAGTTCATGCTGGGGATTGGTCCGGAGTGGATTCATTCGAACACGTACGGCGTCAAGATGAACTCAGTCGCCGCTGAAGTTGCCCCGGACTTCATGTTTTGGCCAGCCAAGAAGCATAGGTTCGGCTGGTACCTCGAACCAAGCTACGAGTACAAATTCGGCCCCGGTCATGAACACTCGCTTGGCATCAGCGGCGGTCTGCTGATCTCCATTCCTTAATTTCAGCACGCTATCGCTGATTGTTGTGTTGGCAGCGAGGACGGTTGCAGCGTCTGCTTGAGTTCGGTGCCCCTGTTGAACTGATTCGCCATGCGCCCATCGGGCCACCACTGACCAGCATTGAGCGGCTCACATCGTTGGCGACACGTCTGCGTGATCGACTCTGGTCTTTTGAGACTGAGTTTCATCCCCAACAGCAAAGAGGCTATCGCCGCAATGCCGGACTTCTCACCCCACAGAGTGAGTTATGACAGTGCGTAAGACGGAAGATTACAGCGCTTGATAGAAAAATCGCGCGAGCTATTGAGGAGTTAGGCGGGAGGACCGCGCAGGGAAATTGGTCCACGAGAGCGGAAATACAGAGCCAGGAATTTTGGATGTGGAGCCCGAATTGAAAACATGGTGGCCAGGGACGGAATTGAACCGCCGACGCCAGCCTTTTCAAGGGCGACTGAAACACTACTTGCAGTAACTTACAAGGACGTGGAAGGCTGCGAAACCTCTGTAAGGACGCGCAAGCACGAAGGATAACGGGCTAGAACGACGGGCTAACAAACTGCACCCTCAGCGGAAGCCATGCTGGAAGAGGCCAGTTGCACGAATTCATTCCAGCTGGTGGCAACCGGTGGCATCCTGATTTCAATCACCTCACCAAGACCGAAATATTTGATCAATCTGATTCGTGTGCATGGTCTGTGCTTCTATCTTGTGCGCTGTGTGTCGCAGAATCGCGGGCAGGGTTGTTTGTGAATGCTGTCTGCCCGGAATGGCGGAGAGATTGGCGCGGGTCGAGCAAACTCTGTCAAGGCGCGTGCCCGCGATAGCGGCGACCTTCGGTCGGCCTTGACAGAGTTGGTGCCCGCGCTATGCTGCCATTATCCGGGGCAGGCAGGGATTCTAAAGGCCGATTCCAAGTCCTATACCGTGATCTTTTTGCGGTGCCTTAGAGATTTCCTGCTGCGGCGCAATTGTCTGCTGCGTGCTGACCTGAGGCGAGTTGGCGGTCTGCTTGGAAATGTCGTGGCCGAGAGCGATGGGCAGCTTGTCGCGGTCGTTGGTGAAGATTTGCGCATCGTGTGCTCCGCGCGAGACAGAGACGTAAGCCATCCGGCTGTTGAGTAAGTCCTTGGCGAGCAATTCAGTGTCAACGTGGATCAAGACACGACTCGCGGTTTGTCCCTGGCTGGAATGGCTGGTCATTGTATAGCCATAGTCCAGATGCAGGTGCTTATTGGGATCGATTTGGAGCGAGCGGCCGGAATCCATCCGTAGACTCAATCGTCCAGCGTCGTCAATGCCAGCGATCGCTCCTAATTCACGATTTGCAATTTTCAGGTCATTTGCAGGCGCCGTGAATTGAATGCGGTCTCCCAACGAGAAATTTCGTATCTCCTCGCGATAGACAGTGACGCCGCGCTGCCGGCGGGGATCATATGTGCGGTCGGTTCCGTCCTGCAGCCGCACAGTGAGCCGGTTGCTGGCAGCATCAATGCTCCGCACTTGCGCATAGTGGCCTTTTCCAATCCCGGTCTCCTTCGACGCGCGGGAATAGCGCAGAATATCGCCTACTTCATACTTCGCTGCCCAGGTACGGTCAGCCCCAGTGAGCTCCTGTCGCGGAACCAGGGTTCGGATCGGATGCTCTTCGCCACTGACCCAGCCCTTACCTTGCAATTCCGCGTGAATGCGTTCATTAATCTCCATGCGGGAGCGATTATCCGGGGACACAACGAGCGTGTTCTCCGGCGACCTTACATACTCCTTCGTGATGGCCGAAATGCGCTCGTCATGTCCGCGAATCTCATGGACTCGGCCCTGCTGATCGAGATTGTTGATAGCTTCCCGCACATTGCCCCGTGCGAGCTGTTGAACCACTTCCTTCAGCTCGGGGTCCTTCTGCCGAACGATCTCTTCTAGTTTGACCGTGTTCATACCGGCATCTTGAAGCTGGGCAAACGGGCGCCCGGCTTCGACCGCTTCGTGCTGTCGCCGATCCCCGACCAACAAGACTCGATCATTAGTACGCAGCCGCTGGATGAAGTCATGCAATTGCCGAGTGGAAGCGAGGGAAGACTCGTCGAGCACGTAGAGCCGTTTCTCACCCGTGTCGGGCTGCTGCCCGCGTGCCAAATGTTTCTGCAGAGTTGAACTCTCGATGCCAGCTTCGCCAAGCTTCTGTGCTGCTCGGGATGTTGGAGCGAACCCTTCGACCCTATAGCCGTCAAGCTCTGCACCTTCGCGGATCACGGCCAAAGTCGTGGTCTTGCCGACGCCGGCAATACCGTCCAGACCCACGATCTTCTCTCGCGAGAGAAGGATCTCGTCGACCGCTTGAAGCTGCGAAGGATTCAATTCTGGATGACGATCCTCGGTCGCGATACGGGTCGGGGGCGAAACAAGCATTGGATCGCTGTAGTAGCGTTGGTTACCTTCTAACATTCGATCGATGATCTCCCGTTCCATGCCGACCATCGTTCTCGTGGTGTACTGTTTGCCTGCTCTGACGTCCGAGATTTCTTGAAACTCCCCGGCATCAATCCGGCGCTGGAACTCTTGCCGGATGCTGGAGTATGTGGTTTCGCCCATGCTGCGTGCTAGCGCTGTTTCCAAGATGGCGCGACGATCCTGCACCGCTGAGCGCTCGAACACGTGATCGCGCGCCCAGGTCACAGCTTGCTGTGCTTGTCTTTCCGGTTGCTGCATTCGATGTTGCCCATGCTCCCGTGCCACAGCGACGACGCGGTCAGCTTGATGTCCGTACTGTGCTGCCAGTTCGCGGTGCCGTTGCAATACTTCTTGTGGCGACAGCAACTCCTTCCGATCCCGCGTGTGGTGGGCAGCGATCTGCGCTGCCGCTGCGCCACCGATTCCTTGTTCCCGCAGATGGTCCTTGATCTGTTCCCGTCGTGGACTGGACGCTTCCAAGTACTCTTTGGTGTAGCCACGGATTTCCGGCTGTCCGTGCTTCCCGCGCTCCAATTCATAGCCCAGCATTTGCAGCCGCATTGCCAGTTCGGAGCGATAGACCGCAGTCACGTATCGCTGAGAGACAAAGAGTTCGTGGGGCTGGAGACTCCGCGTTGTTCCATTCGCCTGCTCGGTCACATTGAAGATGACGGCATGGGTGTGAAGCTGCGGGGCGGCGTAACCATCAACGGGTCGGGCGGTATCGTGTTCAAAGGTAGCAGCAACAAACCTGCCCGTGGTCTCCGGCGCGTGAACATTGCCGATACGGGCTTGCGTGTATCGCTCTAGCTCGCGAATCGCCGTCCGGACACTCTCGCGATGGGCTTCCCGGACTCGTTCATCGCCTCCCACGAGTGCCGTCAGTGACACTGACTTGGGGGCAGAAAATGTGGCATCCCACCCGGCACGATGCTCAGCGGTAGTAACTTCCTTCCCGAATTTGCCCTCGTATGTTCTCGAGACCTGGTGGCGAACAAGCTGCTCGGCGGTGTGAGGATGTTGACCTTCACTCAGCCGTGCGAAATGTTCCGAGTCTACAGTCCCAGCAAGGTTCCATTGCTCCGCAAGCTCACCCTGCCATTCGCTGTGGCCTCTCTGGTCGCGGCTCCAGTAGTTCTGTTTTTCAGAAGCAAACTCACGCTCGTGATAAGTTCGCGCTTGGCTGGCCGAGAGCGGTTTCGAGATGGTAAGCATGGCACGAATACCTCATTTCTCGACTCGGTCAGCGCGGGCAAGTGCAAGGAAGTCGGCGAGGATTTTGTGTGCCTTCTGGAGCTTCGCTGCGTCGGCCTGATCACGGATTTTCACGATGGAATCGGGCAGCAATTGCGTTCCTTCTGATGCCGCTTTCGCGTTTGAATGAAACAAATTCAGCAGCGTGTAGCGCAAAGCCCAGACCTCGGCAAGCAACAATTCAATCGGATCGGCAGGCCGTTGCCGCGCTGCGTGCAGCGCAGTCTCGCGTAGCCATTCGGCAAGAGATTGGCCGACGTTTTCAGCCGTGGCTTCGACCTCAGCCAGTTCTCCTGGAGTCAGGCGCGTAGCTATCGTTTTCGTGCGAAAGCCGGGCCTCGTCTCATCTCTAAGAGGTGCCTCGTTCCGAGTCGGAAAAGGAAGTTCGGGAGTACTCATGGGAAATCCTATTCATGATTCTTGGCAAACGTCCCGCCAAAAGCGGTGTTGCGACAGTTTTTGAGAAGGGTTTACAAGTCAACATGTTTACGCCAAGTGCACCTAGGGATACTTCTTCGTTTACGAACGTAAACGCCAGTGACGCGCGGGAACTTGATCGCGAAGCAAAAGGCTCATCCAAAACAAGTTCACGCCCGTAAACATTTCGGCGCTCGCGAGCGCTCCGCAGTTCCCAAATTGGGGGTGACGTGTCCACAATTCTTCCGGTGCGAAGCACCGCCTGGTTCACATCTCGCCATATTCCAGCGCCAACGTGTCCCACGCCTGCATCACGTCCGGCGACTGCCATGCACGGCGAAACAAATTCTGAATAGACTTCCAGTGCTCCATGGGGAAGACAAAACTAACTCCGTTGTCACAGGCACAGAAATTTACATCGAACTCTTGGTTCTCCGTGATTCCAACGTGGGCGTAGAAATAGTGCCCTTTCCATTGCGCCAGTGGGCGAGTCAAATCGAGCCCTTCCAGCATTCTTCGGAATTCCGCAGTTCTCGCGTATCCATTTATCGGATAGCGTGGCGCGAGCGGGCCAGGAAAATGCAGGTAGGGGGAGAAATCGTTCCCCTCTTCTCGCACCAGATCAAGGCGGTATCCGCCCTCCTCTTGAGAGGGCAATCCGCGCTGCATTGGGCCTTCAAAGTCATCGTCATCGCCGATCGGCTTCGGTCGTAAGGGCTTGCGGTGAACTGCGTAATGGCCTCGGGCACATACGCGCCAAAGGGCATTCCAGTGCGGCCAAAGTAGATCGTTAAGCCGCTCGATATTGGAGAACTTTTCCTCGTCCAAAAGTGTGTAGAGATTGCGGACAGCGAGTAAAGGTCTGCGGCGTTTCTGAGCCGGGTCTCTGAGCATTTGGATGGTACGGGTAACGACTCGACGGAGGTCCTCACTATCGACGGCATTCGGATCCTTTGTGGCGACCTGTTTGTCCTCGGGAAGCGTCATCAAATAGAAGAAGTCGAGAGACACCTTCTTCTTTCTGAGTGCAATTGCATATGCGGCGAGAAATGCTTCCAGAATGTCGGCCAAAGACTCATAGGAAAGCTGGCCCTGTTCGGTACTCGCAAACGACTCCGCACCCTTGGCGCAATAGTAGGCAACGAGACTCCATTCAGCCTGCGTCAGCGGTAGGTTTGCCTCCGCCTTCCCACGAATATTGAGCAGAGAATCTGTCGGCTCCGTGAGCAGGTTTGCCAGTTCAAGACGGTCGTCTCTAGCCGACTCAAGCAATTGCTTTGCGGCCTCAGAAGTCGAGACGGTTTTGCCGGTCTTATGGGCAATGACTTCCTTCAGTGTTTCCAGCCTGGAACGGAGCGCTTCAGAGATACGGATCGAAATCACTGGCTGATGAGCCGTTGCCGCTTTGACTGCCATGAGCATCCTTGACGAGAAATTATGTAACGTTACATATTGACTGTATTGGTACTCCTAGGCTAGTGTCAAGGGCAACGTTGTTTCTTGAGGTTCCTCTATGACAGCCAGCCAGCTCCTCGGTGCCGCCGCACCAGCCCCAACTTTCGAACACTTCGTCGACGGAGACTCAGCGGCCACGTTCCTAGGTATCACGCGACGTACGCTGCTGCAAAAAGTCCGCGATGGCAAAATTCCCGGTCACGCGCTCGATCCATCGGCAGAAAAGAAGGACTGGAGGTTTCTCTTATCGGAACTCCACGCCTACATGGTAAGCTGCGAAACACGGCCACCTGGAGCACGCAAACCACCAAGGAGGGTTTGATGCCCAGGTATCAAATAGGCAGTCTACGCAAGATAATGCGCGCGGAGGGTCCGACGTGGGTGCTTCGCTATTACGCTACTCGCTCGGATGGGAAACGGGTCGAACGCACGACCGCCATAGGTCTTGTGAAAGATATCGGTCCCAGCCCGGCGGATGCATCGAGAGAAGTCGATCGTCAGAAGCTGCGCGAAACCATCAACCAATTGCAGCCCTTCCAGGGAACTCCGAGAACGTTTGGTCAGCTTTGTCAGGACTACATCGAAAACGAGCTGAGGATCGACCAATCGGAATCAGCGCGCCCCAAAGCATTTCCCACAGTCGAAACCTACGAGCGACACCTTATCAAACGCATCATTCCACGATGGGGCAGACTAGCACCCTTAGCCGTGGAATCGAGGGATGTCGAGGGGTGGTTTCGCGAACTACGCAAGGGGAACGCCCAGAAGAAGGTGAAACCGTTAGCCGATCCTACGATCGACAAAATCCGCCGCATCATGAGCCTGGTCTTCAAGCACGGGCAGCGATGCAATTTCCTCCCTCGCCAGCAGGAAGGCAATCCCATGAACTGGGTGAGCCAACGAACCACGAGCGACTATCGAGCTGTAGTCATGACGCCGAAGCAGGCGTTCGAGGTTCTTCTCAATACTCCAGAGCCAAGGCGCACGTTGACTCTAAGCGACGCGGCCACTGCTCTGCGGGTATCAGAACTGTTGGGCTTGATGTGGATGGATCTCGATTTCGAGGGATTGGTGATTTACGTAAGACGAGCTTATGTGTGGGGAAGATTCAAAGAGCCGAAGTCGAAAGCGTCAAAGGCTCCCGTTCCCATGCATCCGCTTTTGGCTGGCTTCCTCCTCGCATGGCGCGAGAGAACGAAGTATGCCAAGGAAAGCGACTATGTGTTTCCCAGCGTAAAGCTGAGAGGCAAGAAGCCGCTGTCCGCTTCCATCATGGTGCAGAAATACTTGCGCCCCGCAGCCATCAGCGCCGGTGTAATTTCTGCGAACTGGAAGGGGCGCTTCGGTTTTCACAACTTTCGCCATTCACTGGCGACGGCCCTAGTGAAGCTGAAAGTGGACCCCAAAACCGTGCAGGGTGTTCTGCGGCACGAGGACTTTGGCACAACGATGGAACTCTATGCACAGTCCGACATGGACTCCATGCGGGATGCGCAAGGCAAGTTCCTGGAACAGCTCATGGGGGACAGAATTCACCTGCTCACAGAGCGAGTTCAGTGAGAATCATGGGTTAGAACGTGGGTTGGAAATTTCTGCTCTCGACCGCTAAGTGCTTAAGAATGATGGTGGCCAGGGACGGAGTTGAACCGCCGACGCCAGCCTTTTCAGGGCTGCGCTCTACCACCTGAGCTACCTGGCCACGTTTTCGAAACCCGCTCGACGCGGGCTGCGAGGAATCTTTCCCTTCACGCTGCGTTTGGCGGAATCGCCGACCGGATCATGCGATCCGGCGGAAGCTTGCGGGACGCTCGATTATAGCAATGCTCCGCGCCTTCGCTCAATGCCACACCCTCTCGCGCGTAACCCAGCGGGCACAAATCGGTTCATCGCAAACAGGTGTCAAATCCCAAGCCGCGCCTCTGCGATCGCGCGGTCGACAACACCGAATCTGCCCGCTACCCCGCGAATCCTTTCACAAATTCCACCAGGCTCCGCAGCGCAATCCCCGACGGGCCCTTCGCGATCCACGGCTTCTGGTCTTCCATCCACGCCGTGCCCGCGATGTCGAGGTGAATCCACGGCGTATCCTCGGCGAACTCTTTCAGGAACATCGCCGCCGTGATCGCGCCGCCCCAGCGCCCCCCGGTATTCATGATGTCGGCGATCGACGAGCGAATCTGCTCTTTATATTCGTCGTCGAGCGGCATGCGCCACATCTTTTCGCCCGCCTTCTGATTGGCGGAGTGAAAGCGCTCGTACATGTTGTCGTCGTTGGCGAAGACTCCGGCGTTGGCGTAGCCGAGCGCCACCACGACCGCGCCTGTCAGCGTGGCAGCGTCGACCAGGTTCGTGCATCCAAGTTGTTTCGCGTAATGCAGGCCGTCGGCCAGAACCAGGCGTCCCTCGGCATCCGTATTGATGATCTCAATCGACTTGCCCGACATGGCGATCTGCACGTCGCCCGGCTTCTGCGCTTTGCCCGACGGCATGTTTTCCGTGGCGCACACGATGCCGATGACTTTGACTCTCGGCTTCAGCAGCGCGATGGCGCGCATGGCGCCGATCATGGTCGCTCCGCCGGCCATGTCATATTTCATTTTCTCCATGCCGTCGGCCGGCTTGATCGAGATGCCGCCCGTGTCGAAGGTAATTCCCTTCCCCACCAGGCCTAGCATCGGCTTCTCGGGCGCGCCGGCGGGCTCATATTTCATGACGATCAGCGCTGGCGGCTCGTCCGATCCCTGGGCCACGCTCCAGAACGCGCCCATCTTCATCTCTTTGATTTTGTCCGGACCGTACACTTCACATTTCAGTCCAACCTCGGCGCACATTTTTTTCGCGCGTTCGGCCAGGATGGTTGGCGTCATCCGGTTCGACGGCTCATTCACCAGGTCGCGCACAAAATTCTGCGATTCGCCGATGATCTGCGCTTCTTGCGCGGCCTTTTCCAGCGCCGCTTTATTGCCAGAGACCACCACCGTCAGGCCATCAATCTTCTGATCCTTGCGGTCGCTGCGGTAGTAGTCGGGATCAAAATTGCCGACGAACGCGCCCTCCACGATGGCGTGGACCGCTTCTTCGGCAGGAACGCTCGGCGGCGCAATAAAGGCGAGGCTGCGCAGTCCGCGCGCCTTCAACGACCGGACGGCGGCTCCGGCCAGCCGGCGTAAATCGTAGGAGGAAAATTTCTTCGCGCTGCCGCCCGACATCAGCAAGAGCCGCTTCGCCTTGATGCCGGATGGCTTATGCAGCAGGTTCATCTCGAACGGCTTGCCGGTCAGTTCGCCGCTCGCCAGCAGATCGGCGGCAAACGACTGCACAGGCGCGTCAGCAGCCGCAACTTTGAGCTGCGGCTTGCTGTCTTTGCTGGCAGATTCTGCGCCGTCGAGAACAACCGCCACAAGCGCGTCAGTTTCCACATCGGATGGGGAAGACAGAGAGATAGTCGTCGTCATAGGCATCTTTTGATTATCTCAGTATCGTCGGCGCGAAGGGAAACGCGCAAGCGGGAGGAGCGCCCGCTCTGGACAAACCTCGAGCACGTCGGCCGAGAGCCGAATGCGAATCTTCCCTGCAACCGCACTCTGGCTATCGCTCGGGGATCAGCTCGCCAGCGCGCTCGGAAACCGGGTCTCGAAGTCGAGCAGGCCCACCCACTCCGGCGTGATGGTGATGCGCACCATCGCGGAGACCAGCGTGCGCAGCTGGCTCAGCCACGCCTGCGCCATCTCGGGACTGAAATATCGGTCGGCGCACGCCGCGTACTCCGGAACAATGCCCTCCATCGGTTCCAGCCGCGCCGTGCCGCGAATCAGCAGCACCTTGTGCGGGAATGTGTTGTCGTCGATCGTCAGGGAAACTTTCGGATTCTTCGCCAGCGCTTTCAGCTTGGGCGCCTTCGGCGGCGTCGCCATGACGATTTCGCGGCCATTCCAGTGAAACCAGATGGGAATGACGCGCGGCGTGCCGTCGGTCCACACGTAGGCGAGCCGGGCCGGGATTTTTGATTGCAGGAGCTGTTGCGAAGCAGGATGTTCGAGAAGACTGAGATCTCCTTGCCGAATCGGGCGCATAGGTCTGCACCTTTCTTCTGCGGACAAGTCCTTGCCGCAGATCCAGATCTTCGGCAGGGATTGTACTCCTTGGGTGTCGCAGGGATGAATCCGGAGTAACTCGAGCCGCCGACCGGGCCGGCGCCGAAGTCTGCTATCGCGTCTCCGGTTTGGACAGTTTCTGTTCCGCCGCTTCGTTCTTCGATCCTCCCAGATCCAGCCCGAAATGCGGCTCCGAGCGGGTTCCCGTCACTTTGAAAGGAATTTCCGCGCCCGCTCCATCCTTTTTGAAAAACGGGTCCACGGCCTTCAACAGAAGCGACTTCCAGCCGGTCGTCATCTGGGACAGTGTTGCCTGCAGCTTCAGCTTGCCGTGAAAATCAAACGTGTTGCCATCGAGGCTGTACACACCAGTGACGTCAGCATGCGTCCCGGGAACCACAAACTGCAGGCTTGAAAACGTGAACAAGCCCTGATCCAGGCGAAAGGTTCCCGACAACTCTGAGGGGACTCCGACCTCGACATGTTCCTGGGCCAGCCGCGGCTCACCCTGACTTCGCAAGCTGAGCGAATCGATGTGGTCCTGAATTTTCTTGTTGGAAAACTCCCCGTTCGGGATCCTGAAGCTGCCATCCAGCCACAGACGATTCGCAACCTCCTCCGGGCCCGGAGGCAGGCTCATGCGGGTGTGCATCTCGATGTCGCCACTCAGGACCGGAGGATCCGTCTTCACCCCCAGCTGCAACAGGTCTTCAATCCGCGCGTGATCCATCACCACATTCAGCTCAATGTCGTGGCCCGGGGGATCTTTCACTCGAATCACCTTGCCGTTCGCCGTAAACGATGTGTGCAGGAATCGCGCCCGGACCGGCTCGAGATAAGTGTCCCCATCGGTTCCGTCGACGATCGCGTGAAAATCGGTGTGCAGCGCAACCGGATGTCCAGCGCTGGCGAGGCGGAAGTCTGGAGTGTCCGTCGCTCCCTCGACTTCAATCTTTCCCAGCTTGCCGCGGTAGCTCCCGGTCGACGAGAGAATCCCGCTGATTCCTTTCAGCGTCCCCAGGTCCGCATGCGTGAAAGAATAGTTTCCCGACACCGGGCTCTCGCCCGGATCATCTTCGCGAAACGGACCAAACGACCCCTCCGATTGAATGTTCCCCACCGGCTTGGGATTGACCAGCGTGGCGTCAAAGCGCAGCGGCTGCCCCGGCCCGATCTCCCGCAGCACCAGATCGCTGATATCGAAGTCGAGCGGCTCCTTTCCCGGCTTGCGCGTGTTGACAATCAGCTGCGTGTCGCGGCAGACGAATTTGTCGACTGTGATGCTGATCTTCTCTTTATGTTTGCTGGCGCGTGAGCCGGGCTCATTCACCCGCGGCCGATCTTCCTTCGGAGGAATGTTCAGCACGAGGCCCTGCAGTTGGACCGTATCCACGTGCATCGGCGTCCGGAACAGCCCGAATACGCCCGTCCGAAACCGAAACTCCGGCAGGCTGATCAGCGGCTGCACTCCGGGTTCGCTCGGATTGGGATCGGCCGGCCCAAAAATCTTCAATCCCTTGCCCGAAACCTGGAGGCCGTCCACGACGGAAACGTCCAACTCCGCCAGTTCAACTTTGGTCTTGAAGCGCGTTTCGAGGCTCTCGATCACCCGTGCGCGTATGATCGGCTCGGCATGCGCGATCACCCGGCGCACAACCAGAACCGCCGCAGTCCCCACAACCATCAGAACTCCGAAAATCCAGAGCCAGCGCCGGCCAAGCGGGCGCCGTCCCTCGCGAGAGGCAGGCGGAGGCGTTGCCGGGGAGACAGCCATGGGTCCATTAGAGCAGCAAATCAGTTTGAAGAGTCAATCCGGGGATTCCTGCACCTGCCGGGGTGCCAAGGCCTCAGGCTCAGAGAACAACGATGGTGATGCCGAGGTTGCGCCGGCCCATATCCGGATCGTGCTTGAGTTCCTCGTGAATGTGCAGCAGCTTCCAGGTCGTCTCGTCCGACTTTGCCCAGTTCTCGCCAAAAATGCACCCATGGATCAGGCCGGCGTCTGCCATCTCGCACAAGCGCGCCTGCACCGCCACGCGAATGTCTCCACCAATTCCGCTTGAGCCATAGCCATGAATCACTTTGAGAAATCGCACCTGCTGCTGGCGGGCACTGGACAGTTCGCGATCTAGGCGCAGTAATGCCTCAGAGACCCCCGGCATGCCGGACTTGAGATTCACCGTCTTGATGGCGCTAGCTTCGATTCCGTCCGCGCGCGATCGCCTCGCGTGCTTCCTTGTCGGCGGTCCGCCGGCGCTCGGTTTCCCGCTTATCCCAGAGCTGTTTGCCTTTGGCCAAAGCGAGTTCCACCTTCACCCGGCCGTTCTTGAAGTACATGCGGGTCGGGATCAGCGTCAGCCCCTTCTGTTGCGTCTTCCCCACCAGCTTGCGAATCTCGTCCCGGTGCATGAGCAGCTTGCGCGTCCGCAAAGCCGCGTGGTTTGAGTAACTTCCGTGTTCATACGGGCTGATATGGCAATTCAGCAGCCAGAGTTCACCGTCCTTGACCAGCCCGTAGGAGTCCTTCAGGTTGGCCCGCCCGCCTCGAATCGACTTCACTTCGGTACCCGTCAGGGCAACCCCGGCTTCAAATTTTTCCAGCAAGAAATAGTTATGCGAAGCGATCCTATTGACAGCAGCATCACGCTGGCCACTGGCGGTCGGGTCTCGGCGCGGCGATTTCTCCGGGTTTGGCTTGGTCGGGTGGGTCGATTGGCGAGCCATGGGCGAACTCAATCTTAGCAGCAGGACTCTGGATGGGCGCTGAGGGCCCGTGGGGCGCAGCCACGCCCCGGCTAGCTCCCTTCGCCCCGGTGGTCCTACGACCAAAGAGTGTAAATGCCGAGCATACAAGCACTTCGGGAGCCAGAAGGAGCGATGCTATAATCGCTGCAACCCAGCGTTTGTCGAGCGATGGGCTCAGATTTTTCGCATGCCAGGGCTGCCGGATGCGTCAATGCAGGACTAATGTGCCTGTTCAGCACTTCCCCCCAACGAGGACCATCTCAGTGACTTTTCTGTCCACGAGGAACTTATGAGACGCCTGATGCGGCCGGCGGGATTGTTGCTGCTGCTGGCATTTCTCGTCGCTCCCGTCTTGGCCGATAAAGCTAAGGATGTATACGCCAAAGGTCAGGACGCGGAGGCGCGCCAGAACTATCTGGCCGCTTACGAGTTCTACAAGCAGGCCTATGACCTGAAGCCCAAGGATCTTCGCTACCGGGCATCGTTTGAGCGGATGCGCTTCGAAGCCGCTGCGGCCGTCGTCCACCAGGGTCAGGAACTGGTGCGGCAGGGCAAGCTCGACGATGCGGTCGCGGACTTCCAGAAGGCGCTGGCCATCGACCCATCCTTGTTTATCGCCCAGCAGGAACTGACCCGCACCCTGAAGCTGATCCAGGACCAGAAGAATCCGCCGCCGCAGGCTGCGGGGCCTCCGACGGGCCTGGAGCGCGAGATCGCGGACGCGGGCGGCCCGGTCGAACTGGCCCCCATTTCGAATGTCCCCATCACCGTCAAGCTGACCGATAAGTCTGATATGGTCTACCGCACCATCGGACAATTGGCGGGCATCAACGTCCTGTTCGACCCCGACTACATCCCGAAGCCGATCAAAGTCGAACTGAACGGAGTCACTCTCGAAGAAGCTTTGGAAATCACGGCGCTGGAATCGAAAACTTTCTGGCGGCCCGTCACCAAGAACACGATTTTTGTCGCCCAGGATAATCCGGCCAAGCGCAAAGAATTGGAACAAAGCGTCCTCAAAACTTTCTATCTATCGAATCTCTCGGCGCCGACGGAAATCCAGGACGTGGTCAACGCGATTCGCGCCATGCTCGATGTGCAGCGCGTGCAGCAACTGCTCTCGCAGAATGCGGTGGTTGTCCGCGGAACTCCCGATCAGATTGCCCTGGCCGAAAAACTGGTCGACGATCTCGACAAGCCGCGTCCGGAAGTCGTGATCGATATCGCAGTCATGCAGATCAGCAAGGACCGTTCCCGCACGCTGGGTTTGAATCCGCCCAGCAGCGCCACCGTCACCTTGCAGAGCAATATCAACAATACGAACACGACCACCACGACCACCACGACCACCGACACCACGGGCACAACCACCAACGGCCTGAATCTGAACACCCTGGGGAACCTGAACGCAACCGACTTCCAGGTCACGATTCCTTCGGCTAACCTCTCCGCGGTGATGAGCAACAGCGATACCAAGCTGATCCAGAATCCGCAGATTCGCGCTCTCGACGGCCAGAAAGCTTCTCTTAAGATCGGCGATCGCGTGCCGGTCGCCACCGGATCGTTTCAGCCCGGCATCGGCGGCGTCGGCATCAATCCTCTGGTCAACACTCAGTTCCAGTACCTCGATGTGGGCGTCAACATCGATGTGACGCCCCACGTGCATGCCGACGGCGAAATCACCCTCAAGATCCTGATGGACGTGTCCGCCGTCACCGGCCAGCAGAATATCGGCGGCATCAGCCAGCCCATCATCGGACAGCGCAAGATCGAACACGAGATCCGCCTCAAGGATGGCGAAGCCAATCTGCTCGGCGGCATCATGGAAGACCAGCAGACCAAGCAACTCAGCGGCATTCCCGGCCTGGCCCAGATTCCCATCCTTCGCTACTTGTTCGGGCAGACCACGCAGGATCATTCGGAAAATGAAATCGTCTTTGCCATCGTTCCGCACATCATCCGCGGCACCGACATCACGGCAGAGAATCAGCGCGCGATTGATATTGGAACGGCGAACACGATCGAGCTTCGCCACGTGAACCGTCCCACGCCCGCGCCCGCGGCAAAGATCGAACCTGCGAACCCGCAGACGCAGGCCGCCCCGGCTCCGGCCGCTCAGCCGCCAGCGAATCCGAATCAGCCTCCCGCCAACCAGCCGCCTTCAGCCGCTTCGCCCGCGCCCAACGCCAGCAACGGGCCGACCCCGAGCTTCACCTTCGATCCGCCGACTGTCCAGGCCACCAAGGGCGGCACCTTCGCGGTCAACCTGATGATCTCGGGAGCGCAAAACGTCTATTCCGTCCCCGTGCAGCTGAACTACGACCCGAAGTTGCTGCAACTGGTCAACGTCTCGAACGGCGGATTCCTCTCGCAGGATGGCCAGGCCGTGGCGCTGGTTCACCGCGAGGATGACGCCCTTGGCCAGGTGCAGGTCACGGCCACGCGGCCGCCCGGCGCCGGCGGAGTTTCCGGCCAGGGTTCGGTGGTCACTTTAACTTTCGAAGCCAAAGCAACCGGCCAGACGCCTCTGACCGTTACACGAGGCGGGGCCCGCGATCCTGGACTGCAGGCCATCACGGTGAATGGCGCGCAAGCGGCGGTCGTCGTCCAGTAGAGCCGCGAGAAATCATCTCCGCCGGAAAGTAGCTCGGTCGAAGTGCGAGCCATGAAAACGCCAGCCATGCCGATCATTGTCGACGACCGAACACCGGTCCGGTCCTCCGGAACGCCGGTCCGCCGGCAACCCAGCCGCGGTTTCACGCTGATCGAGCTGGTGGTCGCGACCATGATCCTGACCATCCTCACGCTGATGGCGCTGCCTCTGGCGCGGGTCACGATTCAGCGGGAGCGGGAAAAGGAGCTTCGCCGGGCGCTCTGGCAAATGCGCGATGCCATCGACCGCTACAAAGACGCGGCCGACCGCAACGCCTTTCAGACCAAGGTCGATACCCAGGGCTACCCGCCCGATCTCGATACTCTGGTCAAGGGAGTCGAGATTGCCGGCGGCAAAAAACTGCGTTTCTTGCGTTCTATCCCTGAGGACCCGATGACGAAGAGCACCGACTGGGGCCTGCGCTCGATGCAGGACGATGCCGACTCCGACTCCTGGGGCGGACAGAACGTCTTCGACGTCTACACGAAATCGGAAGGCACCGCGCTCGACGGCACGAAGTACAAGGACTGGTAGATGCTGAGAACGGCGAACAATCTGGCGGCACCGAACCGGCTTGCTACGAGCGCGCGCACACGCCTGCGCCGCCGCGGCATGGCGGGCTTCACGCTGCTCGAGCTCATGATCGTCATCAGCATCATCATGATCCTGATGGCGGTCGCCATCCCCGTCTATAACCAGTCCATCGTCCAGGCGCGGGAAGCCGTGCTCCGCTCGAACCTGAGCACGCTCCGCGACGTCATCCAGCAATACACCCTCGACAAGCAGAAGGCTCCGCAGTCGCTCGATGACCTGGTGACGGCCGGTTATCTGCGCCAGATTCCGGTCGATCCCATGACCCGCCTGCCCAACTGGGAGGTCGTCCAGGAGGACTACCTGTTGGCCGTCGACCAGCAAGACCCCGGCATCACCGACGTGCATTCAGCCTCCACTGCCACCGCCAGCGACGGTACCGCCTACAGCACTTGGTGACCGCCAACCGCCTTAACCAGGAAAAGCCCAGCCGTTCACCCCGAAGATCCGCGCTCTCACTAGCGCGTCGACGGATCTCCCCTATAACACCCTCATCACTGGAAGACCGCGGGCGTCATCCTGCCGTTTGTAACCTGCCGCACCGGGCATTACCATCTAGCTATGCCCGTCGAAACCGAAACTCCCGCCTACACTTCCATTCGTGCCCCCCGCGGCAACCAGATCACCTGCAAGGGCTGGCAGCAGGAAGCCGCCATGCGCATGCTGATGAACAATCTCGACGAAGAAGTCGCCGAGCGCCCCCAGGACCTCGTCGTCTACGGCGGCACGGGCCGCGCCGCCCGCAGTTGGCAGGCCTACCGCGCCATCATCGAATCGCTGAAGACTCTCGCCAACGACGAGACACTGCTCGTCCAATCCGGCAAGCCGGTGGGCGTTTTCAAAACGCACGACCACGCGCCCCGCGTCCTGATCGCCAACGCCAACCTCGTCGGCCACTGGTCCAACTGGGAAAAGTTCAACGAACTGGAGCGCGCCGGACTGATGATGTTCGGCCAGATGACGGCCGGCTCGTGGATCTACATCGGCTCCCAGGGCATCGTGCAGGGAACCTTCGAGACATTTTCTGCCGCGGGCGAGCAGCATTTTGGCGGTGACCTCGCCGGCAAACTGATCGTAAGCGGCGGCATGGGCGGCATGGGCGGAGCCCAACCACTCGCCGCCACCATGACCGGCGCCGCGTTTCTCGGAATCGATGTCGATCCGGACCGCATCAAGAAGCGGCTGAAGACCGGCTATTGCGATTTCATGGTGACGACGCTCGACGAGGCACTGCGCATCCTGAAGAATGCCGTGCGCAAGAAAGAAAACGTCTCCGTCGGTCTGGTCGGCAATTGCGCCGACCTCATTCCCGAACTCGCCGAGCGCGGCGTCGTTCCCGACATTCTCACCGACCAGACCTCAGCCCATGATCCGTTGAACGGATACGTTCCCAATGGCGTGACGCTGGCCGAGGCGCTCGACCTGCGCAAACGCGATCCCAAGGCATATGAAGAAAAATCTCTCGACGCCATCGCGCGGCACGTCGAAGGCATGCTTCGCCTGCAGAAGATGGGATCGGTCACCTTCGACTACGGAAACAACATCCGCACCTTCGCCTTCCAGCGCGGCGTGAAGAATGCCTACCATTTTCCCGGATTCGTCCCCGCGTATATTCGTCCCTTGTTTTGCGAAGGCCGCGGGCCGTTCCGCTGGGCAGCCTTGTCCGGTGAACCTAGCGACATTCATGTGACCGACGATCTGGTTCTCGAGTTGTTTCCCGACAATCGCATCTTGCGGCGCTGGATCGATCTGGCGCGCAGGCGCATCAAGTTTCAGGGATTGCCGGCGCGCATCTGCTGGCTCGGATACGGCGAACGCGCCCAGTTTGGCCTCGCCATCAACGATCTCGTAAAGAAAGGCAAGATCAAGGCGCCCATCGTGATCGGCCGCGATCACCTCGACTGCGGATCGGTCGCGTCGCCCTTCCGCGAAACCGAAGGCATGAAGGATGGCTCCGACGCCGTCGCTGACTGGCCGCTACTCAATGCCTTGCTCAACACTGCGGCCGGAGCGTCGTGGGTCTCGATTCATAACGGCGGCGGAGTCGGCATCGGCTACTCGCTGCATGCCGGGCAGGTCACGGTTGCCGATGGCACCGAGATGATGGCGAAGCGCATCGAGCGCGTGTTGACCACCGATCCCGGCATGGGCATCATTCGCCACGCCGACGCGGGATACGAAGAGGCCAGGCAGTTCGCGCAGAAGGCGGGAGTCAAGATTCCCATGGGCCGTTGAGTTCCGGCCTCAGGACATCAACATCTTTCGAAGGTGTCATCGCGAGCAAAGCTGCCTTTCCAGCAGGCCGAGAGCCTGCCCTGAGCCAACCCGAGCATCGCCGAGGGGAGAGTCGAACGGCGATCTCCCTTACCAACGGCGGTATGAGCAGTTGAGACTGCTAGACTAGTGCTCAAGTGAGCTCCGCCAAAGTCCAGAACTCGAACCGCCCCTTCCTTCTTGCTAACATCGGCCAGCTGCTCACGCTGCGTTCCGAATCTCCCCTGCCCGGCCCGCGTCGCGGTCGCGAACTCAAGCAACTTGGCATCATCGAAGACGCCTCCGTGCTATGCATGGGCGGCAAGATCGTCTCCGTCGGCACCACCCGCAACGCGCTGCGCGATCCTTGGATTCGCAAGAACCGCAAGACGATCACCGAGATCGATTGCACAGGCAAGGTGGTCGTGCCCGGCTTCGTCGATTCGCACACCCATCCTGTTTTTATCGATCCCCGGCTCACCGACTTCGAAAAGCGCATCCAGGGCGCTTCCTACGAAGAAATTGCGGCGGCCGGCGGAGGAATCCGTTCCAGCCTCGATGGCGTGCGCAAGGCCGCAAAACGCGAACTGGCCGCGCGCGTTCGAGCCGCCCTCGAAGGCATGGCCGTGCACGGCACAACCACCGTCGAAGCCAAATCCGGCTACGGACTTACGGTCAAGTCCGAACTGAAGTCGCTCGAGGCGATCAAAGATGCCGCCGCCTCCTGGCCGGGCACCGTGATTCCCACGCTGCTCGGCGCCCACGTTGTGCCCAAAGAATTTCGTGCCCGCTCCCGGAAATATGTCGACCTCATCTGCAACCAGATGATTCCGCAGGCGGCGCGCCGCAAACTCGCGCAATTCGTCGACGTCTTCTGCGACCAGGGAGCCTTCACGGCCGAAGAGGCCGAACAGATTTTCGCCGCTGCCGACAACCACGGTCTGAGCGTCCGCGCTCACATGGGTCAGCTTTCGGAAACCAGTCTCTGGCCGCTCCTGCGCTTTCATCCGGCGTCGTTTGACCACATGGACCACGTCAACCAAGACGACATTCCGCAACTGGCCAAGTGCGACACCGTAGCTACCTTCGTTCCCGGAGCGAACTATTTTCTGGGATGGAAGGAATTTCCCGACGCCCGCCGTCTCATCGACGCGGGTGTGGCCGTCGCGCTGGCGACCGACTACAATCCCGGCACCTCGCCGACCATCAGCATGCCGATGGCGATGTCGCTGGCCTGCACGCACATGAAAATGTCGCCGGCGGAAGCGATCGCAGCCGCGACCATCAACGGGGCGCATGCGCTCGGCGTGGCTGACCGCAAGGGCAGCGTCGAAGCCGGCAAGGATGCCGATCTCGCCCTCTTCGCCGTCGCTGACTATCGCGAGATTGCCTATTGGTTTGGCGTGAACCGCTGCGAACTGACGCTGCTCAACGGCATACCCGCCGAACGCCCTCGCACTGCGGCAAGGTAATTCCGCATGGCATCAGCGTTATCCCTCACGGCATCACTGGCAGCACCAGATGCGAAGGCAGGTCGGGCGAGCAATAGATCCGTTGCGTCGCCTGCACAAAATCCGCCGCCGTCGCCTGATAGATGCTGGGCACAAACTTCTGCGGATTGCGGTCGATGACCGGGAACCACGTCGACTGAATCTGCACCATGATCCGGTGGCCCTTCAGGAAAACGTGGTCGTGATCGCGTAGCGAGATGTTCCACTCCGTCGGCTTGTTCGGGGTCAGCGGATGCGGTTTCTCGAAGCTCTCCAGGTAGCGTCCGCGGCGGACCTCCATCGCGATCGGCAGTTCATAGCCGTTGAGCGACTGTGCGTATTGCCCGGGCCGCGGCCCGAATTCGGGGTTCCAGTCATCTTTCTGCGCATCCTGCGGAAACACGTCGATCAGCTTCACGATGAAGTCGCTGTCGCTGCCTGACGTCGACGCAAACAGGTCGGCCGCAAGCGGACCCGTCACCGTGAGATCGTGATCGAGAGGCGCGCTCACGAACGACAGCACGTCCGGTCGCCCGTCGACAAAGCGCTGGTCCGCAACCTCCCATGTCCGCCAATCGCCCCCGGGATACGTCGGAGAAATCGGCCGCTGCCGGTACGGCACCGGGTTCGCCGGATCCGAAACGTACTCGCGGTAAGTTCCGCCGTCCTTGTCCGACTCCGGCGGATGAAACGACACGGTTCCGTCCGCATGCAAATAAAGTTTCGCGGCTCTGGCTTCCTTTGGAGGCCATGCCGCATACGTATGCCACGTATTCGACCCGCTCTCGAAGGTGCTCGCCTGCCACGCCGGCTTCTCACCCGTTCCATGCAGGTAATACCGGAAAAATGGCGCTTCGATGTTTTCCCGGAATTCGCGCGCCGTTTCATGGCCTCCAAACGGGATGATCCCGATGCCGTCGCCTTGAGGACTTTGCCACTCGCCGTGATACCACGGCCCGGCAACCATGAAGTTAGTGTGGTCGGGATCATTCTCCTCCGCGTGCCGGAAAATCTGCCACGGCCCCCACGGATCTTCCTGATCCCAGAAGCCGGCCACATTGAGATTTGGAACCGTCGACGCGTGCAGCTGATTGACCCAGGCTTCCTTCTTCCAGAACTCGTCGTAGTCCGGATGCTCGACCGTCGAATTCCAGTACGGAATCGACCCGTGCAGATACTTCGCGTTGATGTTCAAGAGTGGTCCCAGATTCAAATACCACTCATAGGTGTCATAAGTCTCGAACTCGAAGTGCGTGTTCTTGTTCTTGTCCGACTGCTCCATCACCGCGTATTCGAAGTCGTAACTTTCGCGCAGCGCGCCGAAGCGATGATCGTCATCGTTCATCCACTGGTCGACCGGTGACGCCTGCTCGCTCGCCGCCTTCAGCGCCGGATGCGGGTGCAGCAGAGCCAGCGCCGTGGTCAGGCCGTCGTAAGACACTCCGTACATGCCCACCTTCCCGTTATTGTTGGGAACGTTCTTCACCAGCCAGTCGATCGAGTCGTAAGCGTCGGTGGTCTCGTTGGTGGCTTTGGGATTGCTCAAATCCACCCACGACGACAGATTGAATACGCCTTCCGACTTGAACCTTCCCCGCAGGTTCTGGATGACGAAGATGTAGCCATCCTGCGCCAGCTCCTTCCACGAAGGCGGCAGCTGCTCCGGAGGTTTCTCCGGAACTCCATACGGCGTGCGTCGAAACAAGATGGGCAGCGGCCCGTTTTGATCCACCGGCGTGAGAATGACCGTCTGCAGGTGAACGCCGTCGCGCACCGGGATCATGACTTCCCGGAGCGTGAAGATGGGTTTGTGTTCCGCCGGCGCGCCCGTCTGTTGCGCAACCGCGCAGAAAACCGCGAGCAGGGGAAGAATGGACCGCACAAGCAGTGAGCGCAAGAGTCGCCTCCAGCTGGATTTCGGATGAGCCGCGAGTATATCAATCAGCCCGGCAGCGGAAAAGCAACCGGACGAAGCCAAAATTCCGCCGATTCGAAGGAGAGTCGTTCACCTCCCTCAGAACAGCCGCCCGATCGAAAAATTCACCCGGCTTTGGCCCGTCGGACTGACGCTTCCCGCCAGCGTAACCGGACCGACAATCGTATCGGCTATCACTCCGAGATTGAACGTCCCGCGCACCGCCACCGGCCCGTAGTTGTCGGTGGCCGTGCCGAACGCCGTGCCCGCCTCGTACCAGCCGCCCCAGTAGATTTTCCCTCCCACCAGTTGCGGCAGCCGATAGAGCTCGCGCCGGAATCCAAGCGACGAATAGGCGTAGTGATTCCCCAGAAATTCCTGCGGCAAGTAAGCTCCCAGATGAAACGGCCCGCCCAGCGCGAAGACCTGGAACGGCCCGGCCGAGCCGCGAAACGTGGTGCCTCCTGAAGCCGCCAGAAACAGCGACGTTTTGTCGCCGAGCGGCACAAAACCCGAACTCTGCACCTCCAGCTGGCCGATGGGATGCGCCAGCCCCGGACTCTGCAAAACCCGCGACAGCGTGGCGATGACACGAGCTCCACTGCTCGGAACCGAGGGACTGTCCTGCCCGTCCCAAACGTAGCGTGCGCGGAATTCCCCGGTGCTTCCATCCACCACCGGCAGGCCGGCGCTGCCGATCAATGGAGCCAGCTTCCCGCTGAAAATCTCGTAGCCGATCCGGAATTCGCTGCGGCGGCCGGAGTTGTAGCCGATGTCAAATCCGCCTCCGGCGCGTTCGTCGCCGAACACAGCCGCCCGCGTCAACCCGGTAAAGGAATTGCGCGCAAATTTCGACGCGAAGGCGTAAGGCGCGACGAAGAAGCGCGACTGCGCCACCGGCTGGTAGAACTCGGTCGCCGCCAGGTTGCTCGACCCGAAGAGAAGATCGTTACGCCATTCGCCGCCGTGATCGGCAAAATCCATGAAAGTCACCCGCGCCCCGGCGGAAAAATCGAAAGCTGCCACTCCCGATCCATCCACGTTCACCGCCAGGTCCACAAACGGCGGGCCATACGATTTTTCGTGCGTAGTGACGCGCAGCCCGGGCACGTCATTCTGCGTGAACCCCTCATAGCCGAGGCGGTCGAACTGGCCTTCGCCCGCCACTCGCGTCAACTGCATGTTGAGCTTCGGCAGGTCGGCTTCCCCGTGAAGCGCGCGGCTGATCCTGCGCTCGATGCGGCGATTCGCGCTCGGATCAGGCCCGGTAACTGCGACCACGCCCACCGTTTTCGGCTGCGGACGCTTTCGCGCCTCGCGTTCCGCCAGATACTGCTGCCACTCTGCCGGATCCTGAATCGCATAGGGCAGCAGTGCCGCAGCCTGGCTGGCCGCGCTCTTGTACCCCAGCTGGATGAGTTCATTGGTGCGGTCATAGTCAGTGACCGAGAAACCGGTCGTGTCGACCGTGACCACGGCCTGGGCCAGCGCCAGCGAGTGCCGCTCATTCTGCGTAATCATGATGTCGACTGCGCGCGTGAGCATCCCCGTCAGTGAATCGAGCTGTGCCCGATTGGCCGGCGGCGTGCGCAAGTCCACCGCAATTACCACGTCAGCATCCATGGCTTGCACCGTTTCCACCGGAATGTTTTCCACCATGCCGCCGTCGGCGAGCACGTGGCCGTTGATCTCAATCGGAGTAAACACTCCGGGAATCGCCATCGAAGCCCGAACCGCCTTGCCGAGCGCTCCATCCTTGAGCACAACTCCCTGCCCGCTCAGCATGTCGGTGGCCACGCAACGGAATGGAATCGGCAAGTCGTCGAAGCTGGCCACCCGGGACTCGGGAAAAGCGAAGCGGTCGAGCCACAGCCCGACATTGAGTCCGGGATTCAGTCCGTTCGGTCCGCTTAAACCGTGTTTCAGGCCGAGTTGCGCCTCGACCAGAAAGTCGCGCCGGTCCTGCTTGCGGCGGTAAGAAAGTTGCGAGTACGTGGGCTCGGGAAGAAAGGCTTCGTCCCAGTTAATTTTCAGAGCGAAATCGTGGATCTGACTTGGCGACATGCCGGTGGCATACATCGCGCCGATGATCGCTCCCATGCTGGTTCCAGCAATGCGATCCACGGGAATGTGGTTCTCTTCCATCCACTGGATCACTCCGATCTCGGCCAGGCCCAGAGCGGCGCCTCCACTCAGCGCCAGCCCGATGCGCGGCCGTTGCGGCCGGACGCTGGCAGCCTGGGACTCCACCGGAGCCGACGCAGCCTCCTGCGCCGCAATGGAAGTTGGCGACGCCATGCAAAACCAGCCGAGGAACACCATCGAAATCAGAATTGGGTGGCGAGTCCTATCCATCGTGTACTCCTGAACCTAAAGATGCTTCCTTCGCGAAGAAACAATGAGGTGAGAGGAAAAGGTTAGCAGGTTTGCGCGGCGCGAGTCAGGATCGCGCGGCTCGAAATCGCTCAATTCGGCTTTGGCGCCGCAGCTTGTATCGCCTGGCCGTAGACATTCTTGATAGCGGCGACCACCGCTTCCGGCCGATCGATCTGGATGTAGTGCGAACTGCCCTTGACGATCGTCTCGGTGCCGCGCGTCGAAAGATGACTCAATTCCACCTGCATTTTCTCCCAGGCATCATTCGTCACTTTCGCCACATCCGGAGGCAGATCGGCCGAAGGTCTGTCGGGATCGTGAGAGAGCACTGCCAGCGGCATATCGCCGAGCGAGCCCGTGGCCGCCGTCTCCGCAGCGCTCCGGGGAAAAGATTTGATTTCTGCCATGTTCTCAAATGCAGTTTGAAAATTGCATTCTGCCGCGCGCAGCACCGGGTCGTCATCGCACAGATCCATCAGGCGCGGAAGGCCGAAAGGCATCGTGTAAGCCACGAACTCCGCATCGCGCAGCCAGCTTCCTTCCATCGCTTTCAATTCCGGCGGAAAACGGTTCTCCTGGTCGGGATGCGATGCGTCCACCAGCACCATGCCGGCGACTTCGCCGCGAAACCGGCTGGCAAAAAGGCGCACGTCGTATCCACCCATGGAATGGCCCACCAGGATATAAGGCGGCGAGACGCTCGCCGCTTGCAGCAGGGCATGCAATTGCTCCGCGAACACCCGGCTGGTGCGTGGGCCCGAACTTGTCTCGCTGTATCCGATGCCGGCACGATCGTACGAACAGGTGCGGGTGAACTTCGCGACCTCGGGCTGCACCTTGCGCCACGACAAAAAGGAATCGCCCAGCCCCGATTCGAAAATCACGACCGGCATCCCCTGGCCAGCGCAGTCGATGTGCATCTTCCGGCCGCCCACATCGACCAACTGGCCGGTCATGGGATTGAAGCGCCGGTCGCGCGTCTCCGAAATGTTTTCGTAGATGACGCCGGCGATTGCCAGGAACAGGATTCCAATGGCCACCACAAGCAGGATCCGCCGAGGTACCGAGAGGGACGTCGATGTCGCGCTTTGAGTCATGGCAAGAATCGGAAGCAACGCCGTACCGAACCTGTCGTGCCATTTTCGATCGCGGGCATTCTACATGACGGGCGGAACCGTGATGCCCAATACGGCCAGGGCCCGCAGGAGTTCGCGCCGAACCACTGCAACCGTCATCAGCAGGAACTGCTTTTTCTTTTCATCGGCCTCGCTGAGTATCGGATGCCGATGGTAGAAGGTGTTGAATAACTGTCCAAGCTGAAACACGTGTTTCGCGAGATACGCCGGCTCGGTCGTGCCCACGCATTCGCCCACCACGTACGCGGTTTTCGACGACGCCAGCCAGAGTTCCCAGATCTCGTTGCCATCGGCTCCGCCCAGGTACGCCGCCAGATCGGCCTCTGAGAGACTCGGCGACACCTCGGCAAGAAAGCGATCGGGATCGATTTCTGCCTTGCGGAAAATACTCGCCGCCCGTACCACCGCATACTGCGCGTACGGTCCGGTCTCGCCTTCGAAGCTCAGCGCGTCTTTGAAATCGAAGGCGATCACCGACTGCTTCGTGTATTTGAGCATGAAGTAGCGCAGGGCGCCGATGGCGATCTGCGTCGCAATCTCCCGCCGCTCATCGTCTGCGATCTGCGGATGCCGGGAATCCACCTCCGTCCTGGCCGAGGCAATCAGCTGGTCGAGCAGATCGTCCGCCTTCACGCCGAATCCCTTGCGGCCGCTGACTTCGATATACGACCGCGTCTTGTCCTCGTCACTCAGGCTGTAGCCCAGTTCGGCGGCGCAGCGCGGCGTCAGCGCGACCATCTCGTAGGAAAAATGCGTGTAGTGGTCGGCGGCCTCGTTATGCCCAAGTTCCCGCAGCGCCTCGATCACCGTGCTCTGCGCTTCGGATTGCCGGGCGTCGATCACGTTGTAGATCTCCGCGACATCGCCGAAATGCGGATGATCTTTTTCTCCGTCGGTGGTTGAGATCCAGCAGTCGTGGCCGTTCGGATAGCGATAGAACTTGCGATAGCCGAAATCCCGCCCCAGCAGCCCGAACTTCCACATGTGATACGCGATGTCTTTCCCGACATAGCCCACGGTGCCGTTGGAGCGGACGATCACCTTCTGGTCTTCTTCGGAAATGTCGTTTGCCTCTGTGTTCTCTGCATTCTCCGTGGTTTCCGTTTTTGTGCCTGCCCGCCGCATCACCCAGCAGCCCTTGTTCTTGCCCTCATTTTCGAAGGTCAGCACCCCGGCTTCCTTCAGCTTGCTGAAAGCCCCGTCCCAGAAACGCAACCGCAGGATCTCGCTCTCGCGCGGCAGGAAGTCGTATTCGATCTCCAGCCGGTCCATGGTCTCGAGGTGGCGCCGCAGGACGGCCACCGAGATCAGCTCGGCAATCGCCGCGGTTTCGTTGTTTCCCGCTTCGATCGCATGCAGCGTCTGGAGCCGCGCCTGCAGGTTCTGCTTGTCTTCTCCGTACCACTGCGAAACCCGCGCGTAGAGATCCCAGCAGTAGTAATCAAACCGCGGCTTCGCGATCAGGGCTTCGATCTCCGCCCGCGATTTCTTTTCCAGCTCCAGAAATCCAACCACCACGTCGGCCACCTGCACGCCGGTGTTGTCGATGTAGTTCTGAATGTCCACTTCCCTTCCCGCAAAGCGCAGCAGCCGGACAAATGTATCGCCCAGAATGGCGTTCCTGAGATGCCCGATATGCGCCGCTTTGTTGGGATTGATGCTGGAGTGTTCGACCAGTATTTTGCCTGCAGGAACGCCAGCCTCGGGTTTCCGGTCGGCGGCCAGCGCGCCGGCCATCCATCCGCGATCGATTCTCACGTTCAGGTAGCCGGGAGGAGCGACCTGCATCTCGGCCACCCCCTCCATCGCTCCGATCTCGGAACGCAGGGCTTCCGCGATCTTCATCGGCGCGGAGCGCAACGGCTTGGCGAAAGGAAAAATCGGAATCGCAAAGTCGCCGAGTTCAACCTTCGGCGGTTGCTCGATCACCACATCCGGCAGGTTCACGCCCGGATAACGCCGCTGCAGACACTCCCGCACCCGCTGGGCGAGACGGTGTTCGAGATGAAGATACAAGGAGTCCCTCTAAGCCATTGAAGAAACAGTGATTCTAACAGACCAAGCGCCAGGCACGCGTTTGACCGCGCATGGCGGCCTTCCCTATCATGAAAACTCGGCCTTCACCCGATTCATCATTGAGACACGGCGGGCACAACGTTTCTTCCCCGTGTCTCCGCGACTCGTGGGGAAAGCAGATTGCCTATGCGCACTGCCTATCTTGAGTGTTTTTCCGGCATGAGCGGCGACATGTTTTTGGGCGCGCTGGTCGATGCCGGAGTTCCGCTCCAGCGGTTCGAGGAGGCGGTCGCCGCTTTAAGCATCGGCGCCGAGCTCAAGATTTCACGCGTGGTGCGCAGCGGGATTTCCGCCACCAAGGCCGATGTCTGGGTTCACGGCGAAAAAGATATGCCGCGCGAGGAGTACTGGGCGAGCCATCCAGCCGGCCACGAAGCCGCCCATGCCCATGATCGCTCGCACGCCCACGGGCACGATCATTCTCAAGATCACGATTCCGGGCGCCGCAAACATGCGCCTGACGCTGATGCGCCCCACTCGCATTCCCGCGGATTGAAAGAGATTCGCGAGATCATCGGAAAGGCCGCTATCGCCGGCAGCGCCAAGACCACCGCCATCGCCATCTTTGAGGCGCTTGGGGCAGCCGAGGCCAGGATCCACAATGTGCCTGTCGAGCAGGTGCACTTTCACGAAGTGGGCGCAGTCGACGCCATGGTCGATATCGTTTGCGCCGCAGTCGGGTTCGAGGCGCTCGCCGTCGGCGAACTGATCTGCTCGCCATTGAATTTGGGCGGCGGAAGCGTGAAGTGCGCGCACGGCACTTTCCCCGTCCCGGCCCCGGCCACCGTCGAGCTGTTGCGCGGCGCTCCTGTCTATTCCTCCGGCATCGAAGCCGAACTGGTCACGCCCACCGGCGCCGCCATCGTGAAGACGCTGGCTCAGCGCTTCTCCGAGTTCCCGGCGATGCAGATCGCGCAATCCGGCTATGGCGCGGGATCGCGCGATTTTCCCGGACATCCGAATGTGGTTCGGCTCGTCCTCGGCGAAAAGGTTTCATCGGAACTGGCGGCCAGGACTGCGATCGAAACCATCACCGTGCTCGAAGCCAGTCTCGACGATCTGAATCCGCAGGTCTTCGGCTATGTGATGGATCGCCTGCTGGAAGAAGGCGCGCTCGACGCTTTCGGTTCGCCGGTGCAGATGAAGAAGAATCGTCCCGGCACGCTGTTGACGGTCTTATGCAAGCCCGAAGATGCGGCCAGACTGGCGCAGCTCATCTTTGCCGAGACCACCACGCTCGGCGTTCGTTGCCGGAATGAAGAGCGGCGCACGCTGGCCCGCCGATGGGAAAAGGTTCCTACGCCGTGGGGCGAAGTACGGATCAAGATCGCCAGCATGAACGGAACCGTCACCAACTACGCGCCCGAATATGAAGATTGCCGGCAGATTGCCGCCGCGCATCACATCCCGCTGAAAACGGTCATGCAGGAAGCGGCCCGCGCCTATACGGTCGGCCGCAAGTGAGTCTGTATTGGAAAAGGCATGAGTAGAAAGTTCTACATCACGACGCCCATTTATTACGTCAACGCGCGCCCGCACATCGGCCACGCCTACACCACCATCGCCTGCGACACGGTGGCGCGGCGGCAGCGCATGCTCGGCGCCGACACGTTCTTCCTCACCGGCACCGACGAGCACGGGCAGAAAATCGAGCGTGCCGCGCTGGCCGCAGGCAAGACTCCGCAGCAGTACGCCGACGAGATTTCCGCCGAGTTCCGCAACCTGTGGAAGCGGATGGGCATTTCCAACGACGATTTCATCCGCACCACCGAGCCGCGCCACAAGAAGCGTGTGCAGGAATTGTTCCGCCGCATCCGCGACAACGGATACATCTACAAGGGCACCTACACCGGCCAGTATTGCGTTTCCGACGAGCTCTACGTTGACGGAGCGCAGCCCGGCGATCCTTGCCCTACCTGCGGCCGCATCACCGAGACCGTGCGCGAAGAAAATTACTTCTTCAAGCTCTCCGCCTTTCAGGACAAGCTGCTCGACCTCTATGCCAATCCCGATTTCATCCGCCCCGAGACCCGCCGCAACGAGGTGATCTCGTTCGTGCGTTCGGGCCTGCGCGACCTTTCCATCAGCCGCTCGACATTTTCCTGGGGCATTCCTGTTCCCGACGATCCCAGGCATGTGATCTACGTCTGGCTCGATGCCCTGGCCAACTACATCACCGCCATCGGGTACGGCTCCTCTCACGCCGGCGCGCAGGAAGCATTTAAGAAATACTGGCCGGCTGATGTGCACATGATCGGCAAAGAGATCGTCCGCTTCCATTGTATCTACTGGCCGGCATTTCTGATGGCGGCCGGGCTGGCGCAGCCCAAAGCGATCGTGGCCCACGGCTGGCTGCTGTTTGAAGAGAGCAAGATGTCGAAATCGCGGGGCAACATTGTCCGCACCGAGACCATTCTCGACGTGCTCGGCGCCGATGCGCTCCGCTACTTCCTGCTGCGCGAGGTCGTTTTCGGCCAGGATGGCTCGTTCTCCTTCGATGCCCTGGTGCAGCGCTACAACTCGGACCTGGCCAACGGTCTCGGCAATCTGGCCAGCCGCACGCTGACCATGATCAACCGCTACTTCAAGGGCGAGGTGCCGTATCCCTCGCATGCCGCAGCGCGCCGTCCCGCGGATGACGCCATTGCCGAGATCGCGCGTATCACGATCCGCGAGTTCGCCGCCCAGTTCGATCAATTTCAGTTTTCGCGCGCGCTGGAGACCGCCTGGGGATTGGTCGCCGCCGTCGACAAGTACATCGTCGAGAACGAGCCCTGGTCCCTGGGCGAAAAGCAGGACGAGGACAGCCGCTCGCGCCTGGCGACCGTTCTCTATACCTCCGCCGAAGCGCTGCGCATTGCTACCGCGCTGGCGCATCCCGTCATTCCCGATTCCACCGCGAAGATCTGGGAGCAGATGGGGCTCGGTGACATCAAGAGTCTTGGGCTCAACCAGCTAACCTGGGGACAGTTGCGGCTCGGCACCAAACTCGGCGCCATCAGTCCTGTCTTTCCCCGAGCCGACAAGAGCGCCGTCGAAAGGATGCAGCAGATGGAGGATCAGCAACGAGGTCCCGCCGTTCAGGAAACACCGGAAGCCACGCCGAAACCGGCCGCTCCGTCGCAACCCGCTCCTCCGGCTGCCGCACCCGCGGTTTCGGGCGATGGCGCCAGAATCACGATCGACGACTTTGCCAGGATCGAGTTGCGCGTCGGCGTCGTGAAAGTTGCCGAGCGCGTACCGAAAGCCGACAAGCTTCTGCGGCTCGAAGTCGACATCGGCACCGAGGTGCGGCAGGTGCTCGCCGGCATCGCCGAAGCTTACGCGCCCGAGACTCTCGTCGGCCGCAAGGTCGTGATCGTCGCCAACCTTGCGCCTCGCAAACTGCGCGGCCTCGAATCCAACGGCATGATCGTCGCCGCCTCACTGGAAGGCGGAAAGCCGGTACTGGCAAGCTTTCTGGAGGATGTTCCCATCGGGGCAAGACTGAAGTGAAGGATGCATGCTTACCAGGGCTGTCATCCTGAGCGCAGCGAAAGACCCCTTGCGCCTGTGCAGTGAAAGGAACGTTGCAGGAAATTCTCACGATGCCCGTTCGCCCGTGATGAACATTACTCGATGCGCCGGTGCGGGAGAAAGAAGGCACGGGACGCTTGGACCGCGCTTGATCTTCGCGGGCTTACGAGCGAAGACCGATCCTCGCTCAGCATGACACTGGGGCGGCTATTGTAATTACAACTTTCCGTGTTCATCGACTCTCACGCCCATCTCGATGGCAAGCAGTTCGCGTCCGACCGCGAGCAGGTCATCGCTCGCGCGCGCGAGGCCGGCGTCGTGAACATGGTGGCCATCGGCAACGGCGACGGCCCGGCTAACTTTGATTGCGGCATCCTTCTGGCAGAAAAGTACGATTTCATGTTCGCCACCATCGGCATCCACCCGCACGAGGCGCGGCTGGCCGACCAGGCGGCCTTTGAACGCATGAGCGAACTGGCGCGGCATCCCAGGATCATCGCCTGGGGCGAGATCGGCCTCGATTACTTTTACGACCATTCTCCCCGCGACGTGCAGCAGCAGGTCTTCGTCAAGCAGATGGAACTGGCCGCGGCAGCCAGGCTGCCGATCGTGATTCACTGCCGCCCCTCCGACGGCAGCGACAATGCCTGGGACGATTGTCTTCAGTTGATTGAACAGCAGTGGGCGCCGAAGGGGCTCGGCGGCATCCTGCATTGCTTCACCGGAAAATGGCCGCACGCCAGACGCGCGCTCGACATGGGCTTCATGATCTCGTTCGCCGGAAATCTGACATTTCCCAAGGCGCAGCAGATTCGCGACGCCGCTCTCGAAGTCCCTCTCGATCGCATCCTGATTGAAACCGATTCACCCTACCTGGCTCCCGTCCCTCACCGCGGCAAGCGCAATGAACCGGCGTTTGTCGTCGAGACGGCCAGGAAGCTGGCTGAATTGCGCGGGCTATCGCTCGACCAGGTCGGCGAGCGGACCTCCCGGAATTTCTACACTTTTTTCAAACTGGCTGAAATCGCTGAAAGCAAAGTTCCCACCCGCTGACCCTGCGGTTTCTGTTACCCTCAGGTTAAGATTCCGTTTGTTTCAGAAAGATTAGAAATGTATGCCCGATAACACTTTCGATATCGTCAGCAAGATCGATCTGCAGGAGGTCTCCAACGCCATTCAGCAGGCGCTCAAAGAGATTCATACCCGCTTCGATCTGAAAGATTCCAAGTCGAACATCGAACTGGAAAAGGACGCGATCGTGCTGCACTCCGCCGACGAGTACAAACTGAAAGCCGTGAACGACGTCTTCCAGCAGAAACTGGTCAAGCGCGGCGTGCCGCTGAAGGGCCTGACTTATGCCGCCCTCGAACCGGCGGCGTCCGGAACCGTCAAGCGCCGCATCACCATGCAGCAGGGCATCCCGATTGAGAAAGCCCGCGACATCGTGAAGGCGATCAAGGATTCCAAGAAGAAAGCCCAGGCGTCGATTCAAGGCGATCTGGTGCGCGTCTCCAGCAAGGACCGCGACACGCTGCAGGAGATCATTGCCTTGTTGCGGCAGAAGGATTTCGGCATCGACATGCAGTTTACGAACTACCGGACGAATTAAAGCGCCTCGGACTGCAGCCGAGGTCAGAGGTCAGTTTTGAGCGCTCCAGCCACCATCAACGGGAAAGAGATATTCGACCTGCTGCGCGACGACCTTGCCGCGCTCGAGGGAGAGTTCGGCAACGACACGGTCTCTCCCGTGCAGGCTATCACCGAAATCGGCGAATATCTGCGCGCCGGCGGCGGCAAGCGCATCCGCCCGGCCCTCCTGCTGTTGTCGGCCAAGCTGTTCAACTATCAGGGACGCGGCGCCGTCCGCCTGGGCGCCGTGGTCGAGATCATTCACACCGCTACTCTGGTTCACGACGACATCATCGACCAAGCCACCACCCGGCGCGGCCGGCCCGCAGCCAATACGCAGTGGGGCAACTCGAAGTGCGTGCTCGCCGGCGACTGGCTTTACATGCAGGCCTTCAAGATCGCCGTGCAGGAGCGCAATTTCCGCATTCTCGACACCTTGATCGAACTCACCCAGCAGATGGTCGAAGGCGAACTGCTGCAGATGGAAAAGCTCGGCAAGGCCATCACGCTCGATGAGCACTTCGATCTCATCTACCGCAAGACAGCCTGCCTGTTCTCGGTGTGCATGCGGCTGGGCGCCATCCTCGGCGGAGCCACGCCGGAGCAGGAAGCCGCTCTGGGGCAGTACGGCCGCGATCTCGGACTGGCTTTTCAGATCGTCGATGACGTCCTCGACCTGACCGCTTCCGAAAATGTGCTCGGCAAGCCGGTGGCCAGCGATCTTCGCGAGGGCAAAGCCACCATGGCGGTCATCCACGCTCTCGAGCGCTGCAGCGCCGCGGAGCGCTCGAAGATCGAAAGCGTGCTGCGCGCCCGAGCCTTCAACGGCGTGACCCACTCCGATATCCTCGAAATCCTGCAGCGGTACCGGTCTCTTGATGCCGCCAGCGCCCGGGCTTCCGGATACGCCGAATCCGCTCGCAAGGCAATCTGCACCTTTCCCGATTCCGCCATCAAGCGGGCTCTGCTCTGGGCGCCCGATTTCGTCGTCGCGCGGGAAAAGTAGCCGGACAGCTGCCACCAACCGCCAGCCCCCGCTCTTCGCGAGCCCGAACCCGCCGGCCTTTCCAGCCACTTGTCCCGGATTGACCACCGTCACTCGCGGCGGTGATCGAAGATACAGACATATTGCCCCTCCCGCCGCAGAATGCCGCTGATCGACGCAGTTCGCCTGTACGTCGGAAAAGCTAACGAGAACCCGAATGGTATCGGATGCGCCGAATGGCGCCATCCACTCCTCCCGGGGCTTCACCATGAACCGGGACCACTTCTCCGCCGGCGGGCAACCCGGCGATTAACAACGGTTTCCCTGCGAAGCCTGAGCGGGAAAAGTGCCCTTTTCCGCCCCCGGAACCCGATTCGGGTCAAAGAGACTTCGAGGGGCCGGCCGTTGTTGGCTCACCCTGAAACGGGGATTTAGTCCTCCTGAGACGCACGTCCCCGTGCGACAAAGCCGGACATGCTCCATCGGAACATGCCCGGCTTTGTTTATACTGAACCCTTTCCCGGGTTCCGCTGATCCAACACTGACATTCGAACCCTCTATGACAGAACTGCTCTTGTTGATGGCGCGCCACGGCTATTCGCTGACCTTCGCCGTATTGTTTGGCGAGGCCATCGGATTTCCCCTGCCGTCATCGATCGCGCTGGTGGCGGGCGGCGCGGCCATTGCCTCTCACACCCTGTCGGGCACCGGAATCATTGTGGCCTCGATGTTCGCGCTGCTGATCGGCGACTGCCTGCAATTCTGGCTCGGCCGCTACGCCGGATGGGCGCTCCTCGGTTTTCTCTGCCGGCTCTCCATGAATCCTGAGACCTGCATTCTGCGTTCGGCGGAATCGTTCTACAAGCGCGGCAAGACCACGATCCTGGTCGCCAAGTTCATCCCCGGGATCAACACCATGGCCGCGCCTCTGGCCGGAAGCATGAAGATGCGCTTTGGCCAGTTCCTGCGCCTCGATCTTGCCGGCTCTCTCCTGTACTCCGTGACCTACGTTCTGGTGGGATACGTCTCGCGCGATTTTCTGGCCGCCGTCCTCAACAGCCTTCACGCCGCCGGACGCGTGATGGAGGTCGCCGTGATCGTGGCGATCGCCGTCTACGCCGGCTATCGCATCGCCCAATTCCGCAAGTATCGCAAGTATGACATCGTGCCGCGCGTGCAGGTGCAGGAACTGGCCGAGCGTCTTGCCGCCGAAGGGCCGGGCAGAATTCAGATCGTCGATGTGCGCAGTCACGGCTACTACGACGCTGGCGCCGAACGCATTCTGGGATCGATCCGCATCGAGCCCAATAACCTGGACGAGGAGATCAAGAACCTTCCCAGAGACAAGGACATTTATCTGTACTGTACTTGAGCGCGCGAAGCGACCAGCGCCCGGGTGGCGCACCTGCTGCGGGAAAAAGGATTCAACACGTTCGTGATCGTCGGCGGATTGGCGGCATGGCGCAAAGCCGGCGGCCATCTCGAGAGCGTGCCGAAAGACGATCTGGTCAAGCTGCCCACCTTTAGCTAGCCATTCGTGGCGGCAGGCTTCCCGCCCGCGCGCTCGTCGGCACTTTTGCATCACCAGAGTACAATTGGGGCGCTTTGGCCGAATAATGCCCCTATCCGACGAGAACGACGCGACGTCTTCAGCTGTTCTGGCGGGCCGCCCCATGGCTCACGAAGCTCCTCGCCAGATGAACGGCGTGCTGTTTCTGTTGGGTCTCTCGGTGCTGATCAATTACATCGACCGCAGCAACCTGTCGATTGCCGCACCTCTGATCAAAGACGAACTAGGTCTCTCCGGATCTCAGCTGGGCACGCTGCTCTCCGCATTTTTCTACACCTATGCATTTTTGCAGATTCCAGCCGGCTGGCTCGTCGACCGCTTCGATGTGAAATGGGTATTTGCCCTGGGATTCTCGGTATGGTCCGTAGCGACGGCCGCCACCGGCGTGCTGCACGGCTTCGCGGCATTGCTGGCAATCCGCGTGATTCTCGGCGTCGGAGAGTCGGTCGCATTTCCCGCCTATGGCAAGATCATAGGCACGCATTTTCGCGAGAATTCGCGCGGCTTCGCCAACTCGATCGTGATTTGCGGCCTGGCGCTCGGCCCGGCAATCGGCATGCTCGTGGGAGGAACCGTGGTCGGGCGTTTCGGATGGCGGCCATTCTTCCTGTTTCTGGGCGCGGCGGCTCTGCTATGGCTGCTGCCCTGGTGGGCATGGATGCCCCGCCAGATGGCGCGTCCCGCCCAGTCAAAAGAGAAGTCAGCCGGAGTCCTGGATATCTTGCGGCAGCGGTCCGCGTGGGGAACGTGCATCTGCCAATTCAGTTTCAACTACGCTTCCTACTTTCTGGTGACCTGGCTGCCCTTCTACCTGACTCGCGATCGGGGCCTCACTATGGACCAGATGGCGCGAACCGGCGGCTTGGTCTATCTTCTCTTTGCCGTTTCGTCTACTGCGCTGGGGAAGCTCTCGGACCGGTGGATCGCTGCCGGCGGGTCCACGACAGCGGTGCGCAAGACGATTGCGACTTTGGGCAATGTGGGTATGGGCGTTTTCCTGGCGGCATCGGCGGTCGCGCCCAGGGCAACCTTCTTCTGGACCATCTCATTCGCGGGCGTGTTCATGGGCATGTCTGCCTGCAATATCTGGGCCATGACCCAGACTCTCGCCGGGCCGCGCGTGGTAGGCCGCTGGACCGGCGTCCAGAACTTCGCCGGAAATTTCGCCGGGCCCATTGCACCCGCCCTCACCGGATTCCTGCTCGATCGAACCGGCCACTTCTACTGGGCATTCTTCATCACCGCCGCGGTGGCATGGATCGGCGCCCTCAGTTGGATCTTCATCGTTGGCCCGATCACCGCCGTCGAGTGGGCGCAGCCCCTCCAGTTCGCCCCTTCTCTCGACGTTCCGGCTCGCAGCCCTCAGCTTCCGTAATACACTGCCCATATGCCCAAGGAAATCGAAATCAAATTTCGCGTGGCTGACTTGCGGGCGCTGGCGCGCGCACTTTCCGCCGCAGGATTCCGGCTGGTCACCCGGCGCACCCACGAGATGAACACGCTTTACGATCTTCCCGGCGGCGTTTTGCGCCAGCGCAAGGAATTGCTGCGCATCCGGCAATACGGCTCGCAATGGACGCTCACCCACAAGAGCAAAGGCCGGCGCGGCCGCCACAGCAGCCGGCAGGAACTGGAAACCTCGATTGGCGATGGGAAGAAAATGGACGCTGTCTTGCGCGCTCTCGGATACGCCCCATCCTTCCGCTACGAGAAATTCCGCGCCGAGTGGACCGATGGCCGGGGACAGGTGGTCG
>Ga0335076_10000486_pt1 | contig 36610 bp, 35 predicted proteins | sample Lox_Sample_25_FD_206717 | JGI IMG/M metagenome (GOLD analysis project Ga0335076, IMG submission 206717) | Soil microbial communities from Loxahatchee National Wildlife Refuge, Florida, United States - Lox_Sample_2.5 | ecosystem: Environmental > Terrestrial > Soil > Wetlands | place: USA...
CTTGGCGCGGAGCGAGTCGGGGGTGTCGAGCGTCGCGAACTGGACGGCGGTGACCTGGCCCGTGGCGAGCTCGCGGGCGGTGACGGTCAGGATCCCCTCGCCTCCGAGGGCGAACTCGACCGCCACCTTGACCGCCCCCTTCGGGCGCGGTGGGAGCCCGGCCACCCGCGCCGTCCCCAGGTACTCGCACTCCGAGACCCGGGGCGAGTCTCCTTGGAACACCTGGAGCTCGAGCTCCGTCTGCCCGTCGCGGGTGGTGGCGTGCTCGTAGGTCTTCTTGGCGGGGAGGCGGGCGTTCCGCGGGAGGACCGGCGCCATCCGCCCGCCCGGCAGCCCCACCCCGATGCCCATCGCCAGCACGTCGATGAGGACCACTGCGTCGATCTTCCCGAACGAGTCGGCGAGGAGCGCGGCCCCGATCGCCACCGCCTCGTCGGGGTGGACGCTCCGGTTCGGCTCGCGGCCGAACTCCTCCCGGATGCGCCGCCAGACCAGGGGCATGCGGCTCTGGCCGCCCACCAGGAGCACCTCGTGCAGGTCTCCCGGCCCGAGCCCCTTGGCGGTCAGCACCTCGCGGGCGACCTCGACGGTGCGGTCCACCAGCCGGCCGGTGAGCGCCTCCAGCTCGGCGCGGGTCACCTGGACCTTGAGCTCGAGATCGCGCCCGGAGCGGGACTTGCACAGGTAGGGGACGTGGGCGACCGCGGTCTCGCGCGAGGAGAGGGCCACCTTGGTCTCCTCGGCGGCGTCGCGGATCCGCTGCCAGACCACCCGGTCCTCGGGGGGCGCGCAGGCGTGCTCCTCCATGAACTTCCAGACCAGGTGGTCGACGAGCTGGGCGTCGAAGTCCACCCCGCCGAGGAAGGTGTCGCCGCCGGTCGAGACCACCTCGTACACGTCGGCCTGGATCTCGAGGACCGAGGCGTCGAAGGTCCCGCCCCCCAGGTCGTAGACCAGGACCCGCTGGTCGAGCCCCTTCCCGTAGCCGAAGGCGAGGGCGGCGGCGGTCGGCTCGTTCACGATCCGCTCGATGGCCAGCCCGGCCAGGGTCCCCGCCTCGCGGACCGCGTTCCGCTGGTGGTCGTTGTAGTAGGCGGGCACCGTCACCACCGCCCGCTCCACCGGCACGCCCAGCGCCTGGGAGGCCATCTCCCGCATCTCGGTCAGGATCAGGGCGGCCACCTGCTGCAGGGAGAAGTCCCGCCCGGCGAAGCGGACCGCGGCCGCGCCGCCCGGCCCCTCCACGATCTCGTAGTGGAAGCGGTCCCGGCAGGCCTGCACCGTGGGGGAGGCGAACGGCCGGCCCACCAGCCGCTTGGAGCCGTAGACGGTGTGGCGCGGGTTCACGATCATCTGCGCCTTGGCGGCGTGGCCGACCAGGAGCCGGCCGCTCGCGTCGTAGGCGACGATCGAGGGCAGCGTCCGGTAGCCCTGGCGCGACGACAGCACCTGGGCTTTGCCGCCCTGGACCACCGCGGCGCAGGAGTTGGTCGTCCCGAGGTCGATCCCGATGATCCGCGTGGGTTTCCGGGCCGGGCGGGCGGGACCGGGGGCGGCCGGGGCCGGAACCTGCTGCCCGGCGGGGCGGGCCGGGCCGGCGGTGGGACCTGGCGGGGGTGGCGCGGGGCGCGCCGCGGTGGGCGCCGGCGGGGCGGGCGGGGGGGAGGGTCGGACCGGCGCCGCGGGCGGTCCCTCCCCCTCGTCGGCCTCCAGGTCGACCTCGAAGTCCAGGTCCGCGAGGTCCAGCTCCTCCGGCCGCGGGGGCTCGTCGCTCTCGCCCTGCCCGCCCCGGGTCGCCACCATCAGGTCGATCAGGGCCCGGCTCTCACGGGAGAGCTCGGTGAACTTGATGCCCATCCCGGGCGCTCGGACGGGCTCCCCGGGGGCGGACGGAGGGGCCGTCCAGCGGACCACGCCCTTCCCCCGGATCACCTGGTCCCCGGAGTCCAGGGTGATGTCGAGGGAGACCTCCGTCCCCACCGGCTTGGGATCGAGGGTCTGGACGAAGATGCCTCCGCGGGAGACGTTCACCGCGTGGCGCTCGACGAAGTCGTCCAGGGAGCCGTAGGCGAGCCGGACGCGCAGCTGCACGTCCACCCTCGCATCGCGCCTATCCCGCTGCGGCATCCGGCGCATTGTACCCTGCGCGGGCGGCCTGAACAGATGGCGGCGGCGGGGGGCGCCCGGGGTTAGGACGACGGGATCGAAGGAGGGTCAGATGGCCTACGTCGTCGCCGAGCCCTGCATTCGCTGCAAGTACACCGACTGCGTCGAGGTCTGCCCGGTCGACTGCTTCTACGAAGGACCGAACTTCCTGGTGATCCACCCGGAGGAGTGCATCGACTGCGGGGCCTGCGAGCCCGCCTGCCCCACCAAGGCGATCTTCCCGGAGGAGAGCCTCCCGGCGAAGTGGACCAGCTACGTCGCCCTGAACGCGGAGCTCTCCAAGACCTGGCCGAACCTCGCCGACAAGAAGGACCCCCTCGCCGAGGCCGACAAGTGGAAGGACGTGGAGGACAAGGCCCAGTACCTCGAGCGGTGAGCCCGACCGTCGCCGTGTTTCGGCCCTTGCGGGCCGGACGGGGCTTTGCTAGAAACCCGGTCCGCTTCGCCCAGGTGGTGGAACTGGTAGACACACCATCTTGAGGGGGTGGCGCCGTAAGGCGTGCGAGTTCGAATCTCGCCCTGGGCACTGAAGGGGATCCGGCAACCGCCGGATCCCCTTTTCCTTTTCGGGGCCCTCGCGCCGCGCGTCCGCGCCGGCGCTCGGGTGACCGAGGCGCGCCTAGTGCGACGGCGCGGGGGCCTGGGGCGCGGGCGCCGCGGGCGCGGCCGGGGCGATCGGCGCCGAGGCGGGGGCGGCCGGAGGAGCGCCCGCCGGCGCGAACGGCGCCGAGGCGGGCGGGGGCGCGGCCTCGCGCTCGACCACCGAGGCGGTCTTGGAGGCGTGGTAGGCGAGGGTGAGCGAGGTGAGCATGAAGATGCCCGCCGAGACGCTGGTCACCTTCCCGAGGAAGGTCTGGGAGCCGCGTCCCCCGAAGACGGTCTGCGAGCCGGCGCCGCCACCCATCGCCCCCATGCCCCCGCCCTTGCCGGCCTGGAGCAGGATCACGAGGATGAGGAAGACGCAGACGACGACGTGGATGACGGTGACGAGAGTGATCAACGGAGTGCACCTTTCAAGATGGCGAGGAAGTCCTTCGCCTTGAGGCTGGCCCCGCCGACGAGCGCGCCGTCGACGTCGGGCTGGGACATGAGCTCCTGGGCGTTCTCGGGCTTGACCGAGCCGCCGTACTGGATGCGGATGGCGTCGCCCGCCGCACCGGCGAGCTCGCGGAGGATCCGCCGGATGGCGGCGTGGACCTCCTGCGCCTGGGCGGCGGTGGCGGTCTTCCCGGTCCCGATCGCCCAGACCGGCTCGTAGGCCACGGTGATGGCGGCGAGCGGCTCGACCGGGATCCCGGCCAGCCCCTGGCGGACCTGCCGGTCCACCACCGCCAGGGTGCGGCCCGCCTCCCGCTCGGCCAGGGTCTCGCCCACGCAGACGATGGGCCGGATCCCGGCGGAGAGGAGCGCCCCCACCTTCTTCCGGACGGTCTCGTCCGTCTCGCCGAAGAGCTGGCGCCGCTCGCTGTGGCCGACGATGCCGTGCCGGCACCCCGCCTCCGCCAGCATGGCGGCGGAGATCTCGCCGGTGAAGGCCCCCTGGACCTCCCAGTGGACGTCCTGGGCGGCGACCTCGATCGCGCTCCCCGCCGCGGCCTGGACGGCGGCGTGCAGGGCGGTGAAGGGCGGCGCCACCGCCACCTGCACCTTGCCGGCGACCTCGCCCAGGCCGGCCGCCAGCTCCTTCACCAGCGCGGCCGCCTCGGGGGCGGTCTTGTACATCTTCCAGTTGCCGCAGACGAACTTCTGGCGGACCACGGTCACTCCTCGCAGGCCTTCACGCCGGGCAGCTCGCGGCCCTCGATGAACTCCAGGCTCGCGCCCCCGCCGGTGGAGACGTGGGTCATCCGGTCGACCAGCCCCGCCTCCTCCACCGCCGCGGCGCTGTCGCCGCCCCCCACCACGGTCACCGCCGGGCTCTCCGCCATCGCCCGCGCCACCCCGAACGTCCCCTCGGCCCAGGGCTTCTGCTCGAACAGGCCCATGGGACCGTTCCAGAAGACGGTCTTGGCGGCGGCGATCCGCTGGCGGTAGCGGTCGAGCGTCTTGGGCCCGATGTCGAGCCCCATCAGGCCCTCCGGCAGGGCGCGGTCGTTCACCACCACCCGCTGGGCGGTCTCCTTGGGCTCGGCGGCGGCCACGTGGTCGACGGGGAGGAGCAGGTCGACCTTGCGGGAGGCGGCCCGGTCCAGGATCTGCCGGGCGAGCTCCAGCTTGTCCTCCTCGACCAGGCTCCTGCCGACCGCGACCCCCTGCGCCTTGAGGAAGGTGTAGGCCATCGCCCCGCCGATCAGGACCGCGTCGGCCTTGGCGAGCAGGTTCTCGAGGACCTTGATCTTGTCGGAGACCTTGGCCCCCCCGACGATGGCGACGAACGGCCGGGCCGGGTTGCCGAGCGCCTTGCCCAGGTACTCGACCTCCTTGCGGATCAGGAACCCGGCCGCCCGCTCCCTCACGAACCTCGCCATCCCGGCGGTGGAGGCGTGGGCGCGGTGGGCGGTCCCGAAGGCGTCGTTCACCCAGACGTCGGCCAGGCTGGCCAGCTCCTTGGCGAAGGTCTCGTCGTTCTTCTCCTCCTCCGGGTGGAACCGGAGGTTCTCGAGCAGCAGCACCTGCCCGTCCTTCAGGTCCTTCGCCAGCTTCCTCACCCCGTCGCCGATGCAGTCGTCGGCCAGGATCACGTCCTGGCCGAGGAGCTCGGAGAGCCGCTCGGCGGCCGGCTCGAGGGTGAGCTTCTGCCGGTCCTCCGGCTTGCCCTTCGGGCGCCCCAGGTGCGAGGCCAGGATCACCTTCGCCTTCGCCTTGACGAGATGTCGGATGGTGGGGAGGGCGGCCCGGATCCGGGCGTCGTCGGTCACCTTGCCGGCCGCGTCGAGCGGGACGTTGAAGTCCACCCGCACGAACGCGCGCTTCCCCGCCAGGTCGAGCTGGTCGATGGTCCTGAGCGCCATGGCGCTCCTCACTTGGTGACGAGCTTCGCCACGTCGACCATGCGGTTGGAGAAGCCCCACTCGTTGTCGTACCAGGCGAAGACCTTGGCGAAGCTCCCCTCGATCACGAAGGTGCTGGTGGCGTCGAAGATCGACGAGGCCGGGTTGTGGTTGTAGTCCACCGAGACGGTGGGCTCGTCGGAGTAGACCAGCACGCCCTTGAGGGCGCCCTCGGCCGCCTTCCTGAACGCGGCGTTGATCTCCTCCGCCGTCGCCGCCTTGCCGAGCTCGACGGTCAGGTCGACCAGCGAGACGTTCGGGGTGGGGACGCGGACGGCGGTGCCGTGCAGCTTGCCCTTGAGCTCCGGGATCACCTCCGCCACCGCCTTGGCGGCGCCGGTGGTGGACGGGATCATGGAGAGCGCGGCGGCCCGGGCCCGGCGCAGGTCCTTGTGGGGCAGGTCGAGGAGGTTCTGATCGTTGGTGTAGGAGTGGATCGTGGTCATCAGGCCGCGCTTGATCCCGAACCCCTCGAGCAGGACCTTGGCGACCGGGGTGAGGCAGTTGGTGGTGCAGGAGGCGTTGGAGATGATCTTGTGCTTCGCCGGGTCGTACTTGTCGTGGTTGATGCCGTAGGCGAGGGTGAGGTCCGGCCCCTTGGCGGGCGCCGAGATGATCACCCGCGGGGCCCCGGCCTTGAGGTGCTGCTCCGTCTTCTCCCGCTCGGTGAAGAGGCCGGTACACTCGAGCACCAGGTCGACCTTGTTGGCGGCGTGCGGGAGGTCGGCCGGCGACTTGATCGCCGTGACCTGGATCTCCTTCCCGTTGACGACGATCCCCTTCTCCGTCGCCTTCACGTCGGCGTCGAGGACGCCGTGGACCGAGTCGTACTTGAGGAGGTGGGCGAGGGTCCGGGTGTCGGTGAGGTCGTTGACCGAGACGAACTCGAGCCCCTTCTCGCCCCGCTCGATCGCCGCGCGGACGATGCACCGACCGATGCGCCCGAAACCGTTGATCGCAATGCGCGCCATGTGCCTCGACCTCCCCCGGAGGGTTCGAAAAAGAGGGGCCTAAACTACTTTCGGTGGCAGGGGGTGTCAACGGAAACGACGGGCTGCCAGGCCGAAAAAAGCAAGAACGGCGCCGAGTTCTCTCGGCGCCGTCCCGGGGCGGGGGCTCTCGAGCCGCGCTAGAGGGCGGCCCGCCAGCCGTCCTTCGGCCGGTCGTCGAAGAGGCGCGCGGCGCGGGCCGGGATGGGCTCGCTCTCCGCGGCGGCGGCCTCGTGGCCGTCCTTGATGTCCTGGGTGACGAGGTCGATGAGCTCGGTGGAGAGGCTCAGGATCTGGTTCGTGGAGTAGCCGTTGCCCCGCAGCTCCTTGAAGAGCGACTTCGCCAGGATCTTCGTTCCCTTGACGTCGAGCTGGGCAGGCATCATGGACATTTCTCCCGGGCGCTCCCGAGCGGGGACTGCGGCGCCTCTCTTCGGACAGGGGGCGTAGAGCAATCGCCGGGCCAGAGTGGAAATCCAGGTGTCATGGGCAGTTATTTCGTGTACTTGAGCGTCGAGAGCCCCCTCGAGGAGGACCGCTCCGGTGCGTAGAATGCTTCGCATCCCTTGCCCACAGGACGGGCACGCCGCGTAAGCGGCTTCGCGCCAGGTACGGCCGTGCGCTACCGAGTCTCCAACCTCCCCCTCTGGCTCGACGAGGACGGCTGCCTGCTCGTCCGCAGGGCCGCCGAGCGGCTGGGCGTCGCGCCCGAACACCTCTCGGACGTGCTCGAGGTGCGCCGCTCGCTCGACGCCCGGAAGAAGGGGCACCCCCGCTGGCTCGTGAACGTCGAGGTGTCGCTCGAGGGGACCGTGCAAGGCGCCCCCCCCGACGTGACGCCCGTGCCCGCCCCCGAGCCACCACCGTCCCGCGTCCGGGCTCCCGCCGTCCCTCCGCTCGTCCTGGGCGCCGGCCCGGCGGGGCTCTTCTGCGCCTGGGGGCTCCTCGAGCGCGGCGTCCCCTCGCTGGTGGTGGACCGCGGCAAGACCGTCTCGCCGCGCCGCCGGGACGTGGCCGAGCTCATGAGCGCCGGCGCCCTCGACCCCGAGTCCAACATGAACTTCGGGGAGGGCGGCGCGGGCGCGTACACCGACGGCAAGCTCGGGACGCGGATCCACCACCCCGCGGTGCGCAAGGTCGTCGAGCTCTTCGCCCGCTTCGGCGGGGTCTCGCGCATCCTGGCCGAGGGCAAGCCTCACGTCGGCTCGGACCTCCTGCCGGGCGCCATCTCGGCCATGCGGGAGGAGCTGGAGCGCGGCGGCTGCCGGTTCGTCTGGGGGGCGCGGGCGGTCGACCTGCTCGTCGCCGGAGACCGCTTCCGCGGTCTGGTCCTGGCGGACGGCCGTACGCTCGACTCCGACCGGCTGGTGCTCGCCCCGGGCAACAGCGCCCGGGAGCTGTTCGAGCTGTTCGCCGCCCGCGGCTGGCCCATCGAGGCCAAGCCCTTCGCCGCCGGCTTCCGGGCCGAGCACCCCCAGCCGCTCATCGACCGGATCCAGTACGGGATGGAGCGCCGCCACCCTCGCCTTCCGCCCGCCGACTACAAGCTGGCGGAGAACCCCCGCGTCGGGGGCGCCGCCCGCGGCGTCTTCTCGTTCTGCATGTGCCCCGGCGGCGTGGTCGTCCCCACCCCGACCGAGCCGGAGGGGCAGTGCACCAACGGGATGTCCAACTCCCACCGCTCCTCCCCGCTCGCCAACGCCGGGATCGTGGTGGCCGTCTCCCCCGCCGACTTCGCCGCCGAGGGGTTCGAGGGCCCGCTCGCCGGCCTGGCCTGGCAGCGGAAGTGGGAGCAGGCCGCCTACCACCTGGGCGGCGGCGGCTACCGGGCCCCGGCGCAGCGGCTCTCCGCCTACCTCGCCGGGAAGCCCGGGGCGCCTCCCGGGCGGACCTCCTACCGCCCGGGAGTGACGCCGGCAGACCTGTCCGCCCTCTTTCCGCAGGCGGTCCGGGAGGCCCTCCGCGCCGGCCTCCGGGGCTTCGAGCGGCGAATGCGGGGGTTCGTCACGGAAGAGGCGCTCCTGCTCGGCGTGGAGACGCGCACCAGCGCGCCCTGCCGGCTGGTGCGCGGGGAGGATCTCCAGTCGCCGGGCATACGCGGGCTCTACCCGGCCGGAGAGGGCGCCGGATACGCAGGGGGGATCGTCTCCTCGGCGGTGGACGGCCTGCGGGTGGCGGAGGCCATCTGCGCCGAGCTGGGGCCGCCGTGAGGCGTGCCGCGATGCGTTACCGGGTGCGGAACGCGGCCGGCGAGGAGCTGGTCGTCCCCTCGCTCGACGATCTGCACGCCCTCTACGTGCACGGATTCCTGGGCGACCACGATCTGGTCCGGGCGGAGACCTCGACGCGCTGGGTCGAGCTGGGCGCGATGCCCGCGCTGGAGGGCGTGCGGGAGCGACGCGCGGAGAGCCCGCGCAAGGTCCTCGCCATCCTGGCGGCGCTGGTGGCGCTCGCCACCGCGATCGGGATCATGCTGGCGCGCTGATCGCGGCCGGCTCTCGCGCGGCCCGCGACCCCCGCCGGCGGCGCGCAGCGCCCTTCGCGCCCCACTCCGCGTGCGAGCCGCCCGCGCCACGCGGGCGAGGGTCCTCGATTGCCCGGTCGCGACCGTCCGCCGCGACCCGCTAGCGGCCGTAGTCGTCCTGCACCCGGACCACGTCGTCCACCTCCGGCGTCGAGACCTCGAGCACGTCGCAGTCGGTGATCGCCCGCATCCGGTGCACGGTCCCGGGCCGGACCCGGTAGCTCTCGCCCGGCTGCATCGAGTGGTCGACGAGCTTGCCGTCCTCCTGGAGCACGAGGACCATCTCCCCGCTCCACAGGTGGATCGTCTCGTCCTTCCGCTCGTGGTACTGAAGCGAGAGCTGCGTGCCGGCCTTCACGTGAAGGATCTTCCCGACGTACCGCTCGCTCTGCGCCCACCAGAGCTCGTGGCCCCAGGGCTTCTCGACCCGCTTCGGCCGCTCGAACGTGCTCATGGGGCCGGCACTCTAGACGAACGGCGGCCCTTGGGGAACGGCGCGCGGCCGCCTCAGCGATCGGCGGTGACGAACCCCTTGGTCCCGGTCTGCCGGGCGAGGTCCTGCAGGTACCGGTCGGCGGCCTCGCGGGTCTCGAAGCTCCCCGCGCGGACCCGGTAGCGCCGCCCCTTCCCCGGGAGATCGGCGGCCTCTACCCGGCCCTTCCAGCGCGTCGCGAGCCGCTCCGCCTCGGCCCGATCCTGCACCGAGGCCAGCTGGACGCACCAGGCGCCCTTGGCGGCGGGACGGGCGGCGGTGGACGGGGCGGCGACCGCGGCCGGGACCGGCTTCCCCACGGCGGTCGGCGCGTCCTTGGCTGCGGCCGGGGGAGCGCTCGGCGGCGGGGGCGGAGCGGGCGAGGCGGCCTCGGGCGCCGGAGCGGCCGCCGCCACGGGCCTGGGCGCAGGCAGGGGGGCCGGCGTCCGGGGCTCGGGCGGCGGAGGGGCGGCGGGGCGCCCCTTGGGCAGCTGGTCGTAGAAGGTGATGTCGCTCCGGGCCGGGACGGCGGGGGCGGCCGGCGCCGGGACGTGATCGAGGGCGGCCAGGTCCCCGGTGCGGGAGGCGGCGGCCGCACGGCGGGCCGCCATCTGGTTCCCCACGTTGAGGCCCAGGACGAAGACCACGCCCAGGATCACCAGGGCCCCGACCACGATCGAGGCGATCTGGCGCCCGTCGAGGGACAGCTCGAACTTCTCCCGGGGCTGGGCGTTCTCGTCGCGCATGCGTGCTCCCGCCGGCGCCGACCAACGCCCGGCGCCGCGCTCGCGAGTCTACGCGCCGGCGTCGATATCGCCAGTTTCCGGACTCTCCATCCGCTCCGGGGCGGCGACGCCCAGCACCGCGAGCCCGTTGGCGATCACCTGCTGGAGCGCGCGGCAGAGGAAGAGCCGCCCGGCGGTCTTCCGCGGATCCGGCCCGACCACCTTCTCGCCGGTCCGCGTCCCCTGCGTGTAGTAGGAGTGGAAGACGGCGATGGTCTCCTGCAGGTAGAAGACCACCCGGTGCGGCTCGTAGGCCAGGGCGGCGCCCGCCAGCAGGTCGGGAAAGGCGGCGATGCGCCGGATCAGGTCCTGCTCCTCGGGGAGGGTGAGGGTCCGGACCGCCGCGAGGTCGAAGCCGGGCACGGCGATCCCCGACTCGGCCGCCTTGCGGAAGATGTTGGCCACCCGGGCGTGCCCGTACTGCGCGTAGTAGACGGGGTTGTCCAGGGTCCGCTTCTTGGCCAGCTCCACGTCGAAGTCGAGCGGGGCGTCGGAGCGGCGGGTGAGGAACAGGTAGCGGGTCGCGTCCCGCCCCACCTCGTCCACCACCTCGCGAAGCCAGACCACGTTCCCGGAGCGCTTCCCCATCTTCACGGCGTCGCCGCCCCGGGTCAGGTTGACCATCTGGATGAGGACGACGTGGAGATCGTCGCGCGCGGCCCCCAGGGCCTCCATCGCCGCCTCGAGCCGGGGGACGTAGCCGCCGTGGTCGGCACCCAGCACGTCCACCAGGACGTCGGCCCGCTGGCGCTTGTCCCAGTGGTAGGCGATGTCGGCGCAGAAGTAGGTGGGGGTCCCGTCCGCCTTCTTCACCGGGCGGTCCACCTCGTCGCCGAAGCTCGCCGAGCGGAAGAGGGTCAGGTCCTCCGAGGCGGAGACCCCCTCCTCCTCCGCCTGCGCCTGGGCCGCGGCGGCGGGAGGCGGCTGCCCCTTCTTCGACTTCGGGGGCGGGAGCTTGCCGACGTAGACCAGCCCCTTCTCCTCCAGGACGCGGAGGAAGCGGTCCACCGTCCCCGACTCGTAGAGCGCCTTCTCCGAGGACCAGCGGTCGAACTGGATGTTCACCGCCGCCAGATCCTCGCGGATCAGCCCGAGCACGTGGGCCACCGCCCGGTCGCGGAAGAGGGCGAGCCATTCCCCCTCGGGCGCGTCCAGGAAGCGATCCCCGAACTCCCCCTGGAGGGCCCGGGCGACGTCCCGCACGTACTCGCCCGGATAGGCCTTGGGCGGAAAGGAGACCGACCGGCCGTGCAGCTCCTGGTACCGGAGGTGGACCGAGCGCGCCAGGGTCTGGACCTGGGCCCCGTAGTCGTTCACGTAGTACTCGCGCGTCACCTGGAAGCCGGCCCAGCGCAGCAGGCTCTGGACGGCGTCCCCGGTGACCGCGTTTCGCCCGTGGCCGACGTGCATCGGGCCGGTGGGGTTCGCCGAGACGTACTCGACGATCACCTTCCTCCCCTCCCCCACCGCCGTGCGCCCGTAGCCGGCCCCCTCCGCCACCGCCCGCTCCAGCGCCCGGAACCAGACGTCGGGCGCGAGCCGCACGTTGATGAACCCCGGCCCGGCGATCTCCAGGCCGGCCAGGTCGCCGGCCCCGTCCACCGCCCGGGCCGCCTCCACGATCGCCGCCGCCAGCTCGCGGGGGGGCCTCCCCGCCGGCTTGGCCAGGACCATGGCGGCGTTCACCGCGAAGTCGCCGTGCCTGGGATCGCGGGGAGCCTCGACCGCGAAGGCGACCTCGACCGCCGGCCAGCGCCCCTCGGCGGCCCCCTTCGCCAGGGCCCGGCGGAAGATCTCGACCACGCGATCGCGCACCATGGGCGGGTGTCTCTACCGGGCGCGCCGCCCGGAAGCAAGGGCGAAGCCGGCGCGGGGACGGCGGCCGGCGCCCGGAGCTTCCCGTGCGCTCAGGGATACGGGTCGTGCGCCCCGCAGCGCCGGCAGCGCCAGGAGCGGGCCGGGGCGTCGGCGCCGCAGCGCCCGCAGCGCGGGGCCCGCCCCCGCCGCAGGAGCGCGGCCACCAGGATCTCGTGCCGGGCGGCGAGGTCCTCGGGCGCGGGGGTGTCCGCCTCGCGGAGCAGCTCCCGCATCGCCAGGGTCACCTCGCCGGTGCGGTCCAGCTCCATCGCCCGGCGCGCGGCCACCAGCGCCTCGGGGTCGCGCCCGGCGCGGTGCAGCGCCCGGGCCTGGAGGAGCTGGAGCCAGGCGTCCTCCGGACGATCGAGGACCCGGCCGGCGACGAGCGCGCAGGCCGCGGCCCGGTCGGGCACCGCGAGGAGCGACGGCCAGGCGAGGGCGGCCGAGCGCGGGTCCTGGTCGAGGGCCCGCTCCACCGCCCGGAGCGCCTCCGCGACCCGCCCCGCCGCCCCCTCGGCCTCGGCCAGGGCCAGCGCCGCGTCCGCGCTGGCGGGGCAGGCGGCCAGCCCCTCCTGCGCCAGCGCCGCGGCCCGGGCGGGGTCGGCGGGGAGCGCGGCCCGGGCGGCCGCCGCCAGGAGGTGCGCCAGGATCGGGTCCGGCCCGTTCCCGCCCAGCCCTCGCTGGATCGCCGCCGCGGCGCCGAGGTCGCCCTGTTCGATCCGGACCTCGCGCAGCCCGGCGGCCGCGGTCGGGCTGACGGGCGCCAGCCGCTCGTAGATCTCGGCCGCCTCCGCCAGCATCCCGCTCCGCCGGTAGTCCTCCGCCAGCTCCAGCTCCACCTCGGTGCGCCGCACCGGCTCGAGCCCCGGCCCCAGGAGCATGTTCCGGTGGAGGCGGACCGCCCGCGAGAGATCGCCGTCCCGCCGGAAGAGCGCGCCCAGCGCCAGGTAGGTCTCGACCGCCTCCGGGCTCCCCAGGCGGGCGGCGTCGGAGAGCGCCTCGATGGCGGCGTCCGAGTCGCCCGACACGATCGAGCGGACGCCCTTCAGGTAGGCCTGGGCCTCGTCGCGGCGCCGCCGCAGCCGGTCGGCCGCCACCAGCGCCACCACGGCGGCGAACGCCCCGGCGGCGATCGCGACCCAGAGGTGCGTCACTTCCACCCGACCGCCGCGAACCCGGCCGCGAGCCGCTGCCAGGCCTCGTCGAGCGCCTCCACCACCACCCGGGTGTCGGCCAGCACCGGCATGAAGTTGTTGTCGCCCGCCCAGCGCGGGACGACGTGCCAGTGGAGGTGATCGACGATCCCCGCCCCCGCGATCCGGCCCAGGTTCATCCCCACGTTGAGGCCGTCGGGCCGGTAGACCTCCCGCACCACCGCGGTCGCCCGGCGGAGCTCCTCCTGCAGATCGGCCCAGTCCTCGGCGCCGAGCGCGCCCAGCTCCGCCAGGTGGGCCCGCGGGATCACCATCACGTGCCCGGAGTTGTAGGGGAAGCGGTTGAGGACGGTGAAGGCGCGCGCGCTGCGGTGGACGAGCAGGTTCCGGCGGTCCTCGGCCGGCGGCGCCTCGGGAAACTGGCAGAAGATGCACCCGGTCGGCTTCTCGGCGCGGATGAACTCCATCCGCCACGGCGCCCAGAGCGGCTGCTGCACGGCGGGCTCCCCTCCCCTCAGCGGGCCAGGAAGTAGACCCCGGGCGCCTGCGCCGCCCGGGCCTGGGCCGCGAGCCGCCCCTGGATCGCGCCCGCCATCGCGTCCGCCGCGCCGCCCATGAGCTGCTCGAGGAAGCGGCCCCGGTCGTCGGGGGGGTAGACCAGCGCCGGCTCGCCGGAGAGCTTCGCCTCCTGCTTCGCCAGGTCGATGGCGTCGTAGAAGTTGCCCAGCTGATCGATCAGCCCGAGCCCCTTCGCCTCCTCCCCGGTGAGCACCCGGCCGTCGGCGATCTTGCGCACCTCGGCCTCGTCGAGCTTGCGCCCCTCGGCCACCGCCTTCACGAACTGCACCGAGACCCGGTCGACCAGCGCCTGCCAGTAGGCGCGATCCTCCGGGGTCATGTCGCGGAAGGGGTTGCCCGCGTCCTTGAGCTTCCCGCTCTTCACGGTCTCGACCTTCACCTCGAGCTTGTCGGCCAGCCCGCGCAGGTTGGGGAACTGGCTGATCACCCCGATCGAGCCGGTGAGCGTCCCCGGCTCGGCGACGATCCTGGGGCAGGCCACCGCCACGTAGAAGCCGCCCGAGGCGGCCAGGTTGCCCATCGAGCAGACCACCACCTTCTTGGCGGCCAGCCGCTTCACCTCGTCGTGGAGCTCCTGGCTGGGGGCCACCGAGCCGCCCGGGGAGTCGATCCGGACCACCACCGCCTTGAGCCCGTCGTCCTGGGCGAACCGCCGGATGTTGCGCAGCAGGGTCTGGGGGTCCTGCCCGCCGTCCCCCATCCCGATCCCGCCCTTCACCTCGATCACGCCGATCCGGGGGCCGGAGGAGAGCCGCGGCGACTCACCCCGCACCGCCGAGTAGGCGAGCAGCAGGAACCCGAAGAAGACCAGGAAGAGGCCGCCGAAGATGAAGGCGACGATCCCGAGCGCCAGCCGGTCCCGGCGCGGAGGGGGAGGCGGCGGCATCCCGGGCGGCGTGGGCCCCCAGCCCGCGCCCGGAGGCCCGGGCGGCGGGCCCCAGGACGGGGGGGGCGGCGGGGCGGCCCCCCAGCGAGGCGGCTCGGGGATCGCCGGGCCCTGCGAGGGCGGGGGCTCGACCGGCGTGGTGGGGAGGGGCTCGTTCGGATCGCTGGGGTTCATGGCTCGGGTCAGGTAAGCACGCGGTCCGCGGTGCCGCAACCGCCAAAAGGAAAACGGGCGGCCCGCCGCGCGGACCGCCCGTCGGGTTCCCCCGCTCCTCGCCGGGCTACTTGCGGCGGTTGAACTTCTCCATCAGGTCGCCGAGGCGGGCGCGCCCGTCGCCCTGCCGGCGCAGGTACTCGCGGTAGTCGTCCTCGCCGCCGTCGCGGTTGAGCGCCTTGATGGAGAGGGCGACCTTCCGCTCCTGGAGATCCATGTCGATGACCTTGACGTCGACCTCGTCGCCCTCCTTGACCACGTCGCGCGGGTTCTCCACCCGCTCGTCGCGCATCTCGGAAACGTGGACCAGCCCCTCGATGCCGGGCTCGATCTCCACGAAGGCGCCGAAGTCGGTCACCTTGGTGACCTTGCCCTTCACGCGGGCGCCCACCGGGTGGCGCTCGGAGAGGGTGGTCCAGGGATCGGCGTGGAGCTGCTTGATGCCGAGGCTGAAGCGCTCGTTCTCCACGTCGATGTTGAGCACCACCGCCTCGACCACGTCGCCCTTCTTGAACTTCTCGCCCGGGTGCTTGATCCGCTCGGTCCAGGAGATGTCGGAGACGTGGACCAGGCCGTCGATCCCCTCCTCGACGCCCACGAAGACGCCGAAGTCGGTGACGTTGCGGACCTCGCCCCGGATGACCGAGCCGATGGGGTACTTGTCCTCGAGGAGCGTCCAGGGGTTGGCCTCGATCTGCTTCATGCCGAGGCTGATCCGCTTGGCCTTCGGGTCGATGTCGAGCACCACCGCCTCGACCTGCTGGCCGACCTCCACCAGCTTCGAGGGGTGCTTGACCCGCTTGGTCCAGCTCATCTCGCTGACGTGGACCAGGCCCTCGACGCCCTGCTCCAGCTCGATGAAGGCGCCGTAGTCGGTGAGCGACACCACCTTGCCCTTGACGCGGCTGCCGACGGGGTACTTCTCGTCGGCCCGGTGCCAGGGGTCCTCCTGGATCTGCTTCAGGCCCAGGCTGACGCGCTCGGAGGCGGGGTCGAACTTGAGGACGACGACCCGGACCTCCTGCCCGACCTCGAACATCTCGGAGGGGTGGCCGATCCGGCCCCAGCTCATGTCGGTGACATGGAGCAGGCCGTCGATGCCGCCCAGGTCGATGAAGGCGCCGTAGTCGGTGAGGTTCTTCACCACGCCCTTGAGGATCGCGCCCTCCTTCAGGTTCTTCAGGGTCTCCTTCTTCAGCTCCTCGCGCTCCTTCTCGAGGAGGACCCGGCGCGACAGGACGATGTTGCCCCGCTTCTTGTTGAACTTGATGACCTTGAACTTGAACTTCTCGCCGATCAGCTTGTCGAGGTTCCGCACCGGGCGGATGTCGACCTGCGAGCCGGGGAGGAAGGCCTTGACGCCGATGTCCACCGAGAGGCCGCCCTTGACGCGGCCGACGATGATCCCCTCGACGAGCTCGTCGCGCTCGCACGCGGCCGAGATCTCGTCCCAGATGCGCATCTTGTCGGCCTTCTCCTTGGAGAGGACGACCATCCCGGTGTCGTTCTCCCGGGACTCGACGAGCACCTCGACCTTGTCGCCGACCTTGACGGCGGGCTCGCCACCCGGCGCGGCCACGAACTCGCCGATCGGCACCTGCCCCTCGGACTTGTAGCCGATGTCGATGACCGCGTAGTCCTTGGTCAGCTGGATGACGGTGCCGCTGACGACCTTGCCCTCCTCGACGGGACCGGCCTTCGCCTCGCTCGCGGCGAACAGGGTCGCGAAGTCCTCGGTCTCGACGTCGGGCGTACGGGGAGTCTGATTCTCCATTCGGTTAGGCCAACCTTTTTTCTGGGAAGCGCTGGCGTCCCCCGGCGGCCTCGCGGGAGGCCCGTCGACGGGACCGGGGCGTACGGTGGGATGCCGGCGTCGCCACTGCTGCCCCCTGGGTGAGGATCGCCGCTCGCGGCCCGGGGATCGAGGCGGCGAGCGCATGGTCCGGGTACGCCCCGGCCCACATCGGATTCGAGGGGCGCACGCTACACGCCCGTATTTCCACCGTCAAGGCGGGCCTTCGTCACGGGAGGGACCGCAGCCAGGCGGCCACCCCCTCGACCACCCAGTCCGGGGTCGAGGCGCCGGCCGAGAGGCCGATCCGCCGGCAGCCCTGGAACCACCCCGGCTGGAGCTCCGCCTCGGTCTCGACGTGCCAGGTGCGGGGCTGGATCTCCCGGCAGATCTCGGCCAGATGCCGGGTGTTGGCGCTGTTCTTGCCGCCCACCACCACCACCGCGTCGACCTCCTGGGCCAGGGCGCGGGCGTCGTCCTGGCGCTCCTCGGTGTCGTTGCAGATGGTGTTGACCGCCCGGACCTCCTTGTGCCGCAGGGCGAGCGCCCCCACCACCCGCTCGAAGTCGGCGCCGATGCAGGTGGTCTGGGCGATCACCGCCACCTTGTTGGCCTTGAGCTCGGGGATGGGCCCCCCGGGCTTCACCACCGTGCAGGGGGCGGAGGCGTAGGAGATCACCCCCCGGATCTCGGCGTGGTTGGCGTCCCCGACGATCACGATGTGGTAGCCCTCGGCGGAGAGCCGCTGGGCGATGGCCTGCGGGTACTTCACGTAGGGGCAGGTCCCGTCCACCACCTCGAGCCCCCGCCCCTCGGCCCGCTCCAGCTCGTCTCGCACCGCGCCGTGGGTCCGCACCACCACGGTGGTGCCGTCGGCCACCTCGCTCACCGCGTCCACCGTGCCCACGCCCTTCTCGCGGAAGCGGGCCACCGCCTGGGGGTTGTGGATGATGGGGCCGAGCGTGACCACCGGCCCGCCCGCCTGGTCGGCGACCTCCATCACCTTGTCGACCGTCCGGCGGACCCCCCAGCAGAAGCCCGCGGTCCTCGCGATCTTGACGTCCATGTCTCCTCGGCCGCCTCGTCGGCGCCCTCTTCGTAACGCACGGCGCCGCCCGGGGCCAGGGAAGGCGCCCCCGCCGCCCCGGTCAGGCCTTGTCGCCCACGAACCGGTCCCGCTCCTCCCGGAAGAGCAGGTTGAAGGTGGTGAGCGACCCGTAGCAGCGGGTCACGTACTGCTGCAGGTCCACCTTCTCCGCGTCGGTGAGCTTCTCGTTGGCGTTGATCTTCTGCTCCAGCACGCGGAGCCGATCCCGGATCATGACGATCTTGTGGAAGAGGGCGTCGAGCGGGAGCTCCCTGGCCTGGGTCGACGGATCCCCCGGTTTGAGGACCACCGAGCCGCCCTCCCACTTGGGGGCGAGCCGGACCGGGGTGGCCTCCTCCTCGCGCAGCGCCTCGCGGATCGCCTGGGCGAACTCCTCGCGGGTCATGTCGGTCAGCTCCTCTGGCAGCGGGGTGGAGGGGGCGGGCGCGTGGTGGACGACCACCGGGCCGGCGGCGCGGGTGACCGCCCGGCGGCGGGACGGCTCGCGCGGCGGCTCCGTCGGGATGGCGGCGCCGCGGGCCAGGTAGCGATCGCAGGTGGGCGCGGTCCCCGGGAAGTCCCCGGTCCGCACCTTGAGCATGCAGGGGCCGATGGGGCCGCGCTCGTCCTCGAGGATGGGGCGCCAGAGGCGGCAGCTCCCGCACTCCCGGGGCCCGTAGGCCGGCGCCCCGCCCTCGCTCACGGCCGTCCTCTCCGGGCGGCCGGCCGCCGCCGGGCCTCGCCGCCGCGGGCACGGGTGCGGAGCCGGAGCTGCACCTCGCGCGCCAGGGTGTCGACCACGGCGTCGAGCGGGGTGCCGCTCGTGTCCACCACCACCGCGTCGCCCGCAGGCTTGAGCGGGGCGATCGCCCGGGAGGAGTCGTCCCGGTCGCGTCGCAGCTGGTCGGCGAGGACGTCCTCGAAGGTGGAGGGGTCGCCCTTGGCCGCCAGCTCGGCGTGCCGGCGACGGGCCCGCTCCTCCGCGGTGGCGATGAGGAAGAACTTGGCGTCGGCGTCGGGGAAGACCACCGTCCCGATGTCCCGGCCCTCGAGGACCGCGCCGCGGTTCTCCGGGGCGAGGGCCAGCCGGCGCTGCAGCTCGAGCAGCCCCGCGCGCACCACCCCGCGGGCCGAGACCTTGCTCGCCCCGAGCGACATGGGCGGGGTGCGGATCTCGACGGAGACGTCCTCGTCGCCGAGGAGGACCTGCTGCCCGCCGCCGGCCACCGGGGCGAAGCGGATCGCCAGGCCGGGGAGGAGCGCCTCGAGCCGGCCGTCGTCGTCGAGGGGGATCCCGCCCCGCGTGGCGGCCAGGGCGACCGTCCGGTAGATCGCCCCGGTGTCGACCATCGCGAACCCGAGCCGGCCGGCGAGCCCGCGGGACGCGGTGGACTTCCCGGCGCCCGCCGGACCGTCGATGGCGACGATGAACGGGCGCGGGTTGGTCACTTCGCGAGCACCTTCCGGAGGGCGCCCAGGCACTTCTCGTTCTCGCGGCGCAGCCCGACGGTGATGCGCTGGGCGGTGGGGAAGCCGTAGCCGCCCATCGGCCGGACCACCACCCCCTCGCGCAGCAGGTCCTCGAAGAGCGCCTTCCCCGGCCGGCCGGGGAAGTCCGCCAGCACGAAGTTGGCCTGGGAGGGGACGACGGTGGCGCCGAGCGCCGCCAGCCCCTCGGCGAGGAACGGGCGCTCCTCCCGGACCAGGGCGCGGCTACGGGCGAGGTGCTCCTCGTCGACCAGGGCGGCCGCCCCGGCCGCCTGCGCCACCAGGCTCACGTTGAAGGGGGCCCGCACCCGGTCCAGGTACTCGACCACCTCCGGGCGCGCCATGGCGTAGCCGAGCCGCAGGCCCGCCAGGCCGTAGATCTTGGAGAAGGTGCGGAGCACCACCAGGTTCGCGTACTTCTTCCGGAGGGCGAGCGAGTCCTGGAAGCCGGGCGCGTCCACGAACTCGACGTAGGCCTCATCGAGCACGACCAGCGTGTCCTTGGGGACCGCGTCGAGGAAGGGGACCAGCTCGCGCTCGGTGAACCAGGTGCCGGTGGGGTTGTCCGGGTTGGCGAGGAACACCACCTTGGTCTTCCGGGAGAGGAGCTTCTTCAGGGCCTCGAGGTCGTAGTGGAAGCGCGCCTTCATGGGCGCCTCCACCAGAGTCCGCCCGTGGGCGTTGGCCGCCAGCTTGTAGGCGATGAAGCTCTGGGCGCTGGTGAGCACCTCCTCGCCGTCGAGGACGAAGGTCCGGACCAGGAGCTCGATCAGCTCGTTCGACCCGTTTCCCACCGCCACCTCGGCGGGAGCGACCCCGAGCCTGGCGGCGAGGGCGTTCCGCAGCAGGTAGGCGGAGCCGTCCGGGTAGAGGTTGACCTTGGCGCAGGCCTCCCGCGCCGCCGCCACCGCCCGCGGCGAGGGCCCGAGGGCGTTCTCGTTCGAGGCGAGCTTGGCGACGTCGTGGACGCCGTACTCGCGCTCGACCTCCTCGATGGGCTTCCCGGGGACGTAGGGCGTGAGCGAGGCGACGTAGGGGGGAACGAGGGCCATGGGGTGACCGTTATACAACGTCCGGCCGGAGCGGACACCCGCCCCGGGCGCCCCTCGAGCTAGTCCTCGGAGGTGAAGACCCCCATCGCCCGGAACTTCCGGTAGCGATCGGCGACCAGCTGCTCCGGGGAGAGCCGGCGCAGGTCGGCGAGGTGCCGCCGGAGCGCGTCGCCCACGTTCCGCGCGGTGAGCGCCGGATCGCGGTGGGCGCCGCCCGGCGCCTCGGCGATCAGCTCGTCGGTGATCCCGAAACCGGCCAGGTCGCGGGCGGTGAGCCGGAGCGCGTCGGCCGACCTCTGGGCCTTGGTGGGATCGCGGTAGAGGATGGCGCTGCAGCTCTCGGGCGAGATCACCGAGTAGATCGAGTACTCGAGCATCAGCACCCGGTTGGCCACGCCCAGGGCGAGCGCCCCGCCGGAGCCCCCCTCCCCGATCACCACCGCGATCACCGGGACCTCGAGCGAGGCCATCACCTCGAGGTTCACCGCGATCGCCTCCGCCTGGCCCCGCTCCTCGGCGCCGATGCCGGGGTAGGCGCCGGGCGTGTCGATGAACGTGATGATGGGACGGCGGAAGCGGTTGGCGAGGTCGAACAGGCGGCGGGCCTTCCGGTAGCCCTCCGGGCGGGGCATCCCGAAGTTCCGGAGCATGTTCTCCTTGGTGCTCCGCCCCTTCTGGTGGCCCACCACGAGCACCGGCTCCCCGTCGAGGCGGGCGAAGCCGGAGACGATGGAGTGGTCGGCGGCGAAGCGCCGGTCGCCCTCCAGCTCGAAGAAGTCGGTGAAGAGCTGCTTCAGGTAGTCGAGCGTGTACGGCCGCTGCGGGTGGCGCGCGAGCTGGACGGTCTGCCAGCGGTCGAGGTCGCTGAAGATCTCGGCCTGGAGCTTCCGGGCCTTCTTCTCGAGCTTCGAGATCTCCTCGGTGAAGTCGACGCGGGCGCCACCGGACAGCTCCTTGAGCTCGGCGATCTTGGACTCGAGGGCGAGGAGCGGGCGCTCGAACTCGAGGGCGAAGGCTGGCTTGGACACGGACGGGCTTATAGCACGGCCCGCGCGCCCCGCAGCCCGGCTCCGCGGGCGCCGCTATCGCCCCTCGACGCGCCGCGCCAACACCTCGGGGTCGTACGGGGGGGCGATCCACTCCACCCCGCGCTCGCGGCGGAGCCAGACGATCTGCCGGCGCGCGTAGCGCCGGTGGGCCACCTGCACCCGGCGGATCGCCTCCTCCGGGGAGAGCAGGCCGCGCAGGCACTCCACCGCCTCCGGATACCCGATGGGGAGCCGGGCGGGGAGCGCCGCGCCGAAGCGGGCCTCGAGGGCCCGCGCCTCGTCGAGGAGGCCGCCCTCGAACATGGCCCGGACGCGGGCGTCGATGCGGGCGTGGAGCTCGGCCCGCGGCGGGTCGAGGGCGAGGACGGTGGCGGCGTAGCGATCGGGCCGGAAGGCGTGCTCGGCGTGGAGCTCCGAGGGGCGGCGGCCGCCGGCGGCGATCTCCAGGGCGCGCACGATGCGGACCAGGTCGTTCTCGCGGATCCGCGCCGCGGCCGCCGGATCGATCGCCGCCAGCCGGGCGTGGAGCGCCGGGCGCCCGAGCCGGGTCGCCTCCGCCTCCAGCGCCGCCCGGAGCGCAGGGTCGCGGCCCGGGGCGGCCACCACGCCGTGCAGGAGGGCGCGCAGGTAGAGGCCGGTGCCGCCCGCCACGATGGGGAGCCGTCCGCGCCCGGCGATGTCGGCGATGGCCCGGTCCGCCAGGGCCACGAAGCGGGCCGCGTCCATCCCCTCCCCCGGCTCGGCCACGTCGAGGAGGTGGTGGGGCGCGGCCGCCCGCTCCTCGGGGGTCGGCTTGGCGGTCCCCACGTCCAGCCCGCGGTAGACCTGCTGCGAGTCGGCGTTCACCACCTCGCCGCCCAGGCGGCGAGCCAGGGCCACCGCCAGGGCGGACTTGCCCGAGGCGGTGGGGCCCGCCACCACCAGGACGCGGAGGGCGCGCTCGCTCGTGGCCGTCTCCCCGGCGCGGGCCAGGCCCGGCGCGCTCAGCCGCGGACCCGGGTGGCCAGGTCGGCGAGGGCGACGGGCGTCTCCTCCCGGCTCCGGAGGTCCTTCAGCTTCGCCTGCCCGCTCTCGACCTCGGCGCCGCCCAGGACCACCGCCCAGCGCGCCCCGACCCGCTCCGCCTGCTTGAACTGCGCCTTGAGCTTCCCGCCTCGCGCGTCCAGCTCGCAGGCGATCCCCGCCCGGCGCAGCTCGGCCGCCCGCCGGAGCGCCTCGGCGGCCCCGGCCGCGTCCGCGCTCACCAGGAAGACGGCCGGCCGCCGCTCCGGGGGCGCGCGCCCGAGCTTCTCCAGGATGAGCGCGAGGCGTTCCTCGCCCAGGGCGAAGCCGATCCCGGGGGTGGGCGGGCCACCCAGGGTCTCGACCAGCCCGTCGTAGCGCCCCCCGCCCGCCACCGCCGACTGCGCCCCGAGGGCGTCGGAGGTGAACTCGTAGGCGGTCCGGACGTAGTAGTCGAGCCCACGCACCAGCCGCGGCTCGATCCGGTAGGCGACCCCCAGCGCGTCGAGCGCGCCCTTCACCTGGTCGAGGTGGGTGCGGCAGCCGTCGCAGAGCCGATCGAGGAGGCGAGGGGCGCCGTCGAGGACCGGCTGGCAGCTCTCCACCTTGCAGTCGAGGACCCGGAGCGGGTTCCGCTCGATCCGGTCGTTGCAGTCCGGGCAGAGCTGGGCCTTGCGGGCGGTCAGGTAGGCCTTGAGCTCCGCCAGGTAGGCTGGGCGGCAGGCCTGGTCGCCAACCGAGTTGAGCTTCAGCTCGGCGGTCACACCCAGCCGGCCGAGGTAGTCGGCGAGGAGCGCGATCTGCTCCGCGTCGATGCCCGGCTCCGCGATCCCGAAGGCCTCGCAGCCGATCTGGTGGAACTGGCGGTAGCGCCCCTTCTGCGGCCGCTCCCGGCGGAACATGGGCCCCAGGTAGAACCACTTCTGCGGCCCCTCGACGAACGCGCCGTGCTCGATGAAGGCCCGGACGGTGCCGGCCGTGCCCTCCGGCCGGAGGGCGAGCAGCTCCTCGCCCTTGTCCTCGAAGACGTACATCTCCTTGTTGACGATGTCGGTCGCCTCGCCCACGCCGCGGGCGAAGAGCTGGGCGTGCTCCACCGCGGGGGTCCGCACCTCGCGGTACCCGTAGAGCGCGAAGACCTCGCGCGCGACCTGCTCCATCTCCTGCCAGCGGGCGACCTCGCCCGGCAGGACGTCGTTCATCCCCTTCACGCCGGCGATCTTCATGGCCGGCGGGTTGTATCAGAGGTCGCGCTGGGGTGCACGGCAGCGGCGGCTACCCGCGCTCGCCGATCGCCTGGCCGACCCGGACCCGGGCGCCGGGGACGAGGGTCGGCTCGAGCCTCACCCGCCCGGGCTCGAAGATCAGGATCACGGTCGAGCCCATCTCGAAGGCGCCCAGCTCCTGCCCCTTCTCGACCCGGAGCGGGGTCTCGTAGTCCCGGCGCCGGCGGACCGCCCCGGCCGCGTTGGTGAAGGGGGCGGCCGGATCGTACGTGGCGCGCACCCGGCCCACCACGGTGGCCCCCACCGCCACCACCGCGCAGGCCCCGAGCGGCGTCTCCATCACCGTGACCAGCCGCTCGTTGACGGTGAAGAGCCCGGGCACGGTCCGCACCGAGGCGGGGTTGACCGGCCAGAGCTTGCCGGGGAGGTATCGCCAGCCGGTGACCGCGCCGCCGAGCGGGAAGTGGATCCGGTGGTAGTCGCGGGGGGACAGGTAGAGGGTGGCGTAGGCCCCGCCCTCGAGCCGGGCGGCGAGCGCGTCGTCGCCGAGGAGCGCGGCGGCGGAGTAGTCGATCCCCTTCGCCTGCACCAGCGCCCCCGCCGTGGCGCGCCCGGTCTCGGACACCACCGCGTCGACCGGGGAGACCACCACCTCGTCCCCCGGCGCGATGGGGCGCAGACCGGGCCGGAGCGGCCGGGCGAAGAACTCACCGAAGGTCCGGTAGGCCTCGAGGTCGGGGCTCTCGGCCAGATCCACCCCGTAGCGGCGGGCGAAGGCCCGCATGGCGGCGAGCCGGACCGCGGCCGGGGCCCGCCAGCGCGTCAGCGCGCCGGCCAGCCGGGAGAGGGTGTTCTTGGGCAGGAGCCGGAGGGCCTGGATGAAGAGCTCGTCGTTCATGGACGGAAAGGCCGGGCAGTCTAGCACCGGACCTGGCGAGGGCCCCGTCTTTCTCGGTGCGGCGGAGCGCCCGGGCGCTCAAGGTTCGCGTCAGCGAGGTGCGTCCCATGGAGCCGATCCGCGCCCCCCGGGAAAGCGCCCGCTCCTGCCGCGGCTGGGTGCAGGAGGCGGCGCTTCGCATGCTGATGAACAACCTCGACCCCGAGGTCGCCGAGCGACCCGAGGACCTGGTGGTCTACGGCGGGACGGGCAAGGCCGCACGCGACTGGGAGAGCTACCGGCGCATCGTGGCCGCCCTCCGCGCCCCGGGCGACGACGAGACCGGGCTCGAGGAGGCCTTCTCCTACCGCGGCTTCGTCCCCGCCTACCTGCGGCCCATGTTCTGCGAGGGGAAGGGGCCGTTCCGCTGGGTGGCGCTCTCCGGGGATCCGGCCGACATCGCCCGGACCGACCGGGCCCTGGCCGAGCTCCTCCCGGACAACGCCGGGCTCCGCCGCTGGCTCGAGCTGGCCGGCCGGCGACTGGTCAACGCGGCCAACGGCGCCTCCTGGGTGAGCTTCCACCACGGCGGCGGGGTGGGCATCGGCTGGTCGCTCCACGCCGGCCAGGTGATCGTCGCGGACGGGACGGCGGGGGCCGACCGGCGGCTGGAGCGGGTGCTCCGCTCCGACCCGGCCATGGGGGTGCTCCGCCGCGCCGACGCCGGCTATCCGGAGGCCGCGCGCGTCGCCCGGGAACGCGGTATCAAGCTCCCCTGACCGAGCGCCCACCCGTGCCCGCTCCCCGCTCCCTCCGGCCCCGCGCCGACCTGGTCCTCCGCAACGCCCTGGTCGCCACGTGCGACCGGGGCCCGGCCGACGCCGGCCTGATCCCGGGGGGCGCGGTCGCCGTCGAGGACCGACGGATCGCCTTCGTGGGGCCGGACCGCGAGCTGGAGGGGGCGGTGGAGCTGGAGGGCGCCCGGGTGCTCGACGCGGGGGGCGGCCTGGTCACCCCGGGCCTGGTGGACTCGCACACCCACCTCCTCTTCGCCGGCGAGCGGGCCGGGGAGTTCTCGCTCCGCTGCGCCGGGAGGAGCTACCTCCAGGTGGCCCTCTCCGGCGGCGGGATCGCCGTCACCACCCGGGCCACCGCGGCCGCCGGCGACGAGGCGCTCCTCCAGGCGGCCGCCGCCCGGGCCCGGCGGCTCCTCGCCCAGGGCGTCACCACCGTCGAGGTGAAGAGCGGCTACGGCCTCGAGCCCGAGGCGGAGCTGCGGTTGCTCCGGCTCCTCCAGCGGCTCGGGCAGGCCCTCTTCGCCCACCAGACGGTGGTCCCCACCCTGCTCCTCCACGCGGTCCCGCCCTCGCGCACCGGGGACCGGGAGGGCTTCGTACGGGAGGTCTGCGAGCAGCTCGTCCCGCAGGTGGCCCGGGAGCGGCTGGCGACGAGCTGCGACGTGTTCGTCGAGGCCGGGGCGTTCGGGCCCGAGGAGGCCCGCCGGATCCTGGAGGCGGCGAGGGCGAGCGGGCTCGCCACCCGGCTCCACGCCGATCAGCTCACCGCCGGGGGTGGGGCGCGGCTCGCCGCCGAGCTCGGCTGCGCGAGCGCCGACCACCTGGAGGAGATCGACGCGCTCGGCATCGAGGCGATGGCGCGGGCCGGGGTGGTGGCGGGGCTCCTCCCGCTCTCCACCCTCTTCCTCGGCTCGGACCGCTACGCCCCCGCCCGGCGGCTGCGCGAGGCCGGGGTCCCCATCGCCCTGGCCACCAACGTGAACCCGGGCAGCGCCATGAGCGAGAACGTCGGGCTCACCCTCTCCCTCGCCTGCCTGATGCTCCACCTCGCCCCGGCCGAGGCCCTGATCGCCCTCACCGCCGGCGGGGCCCGGTCGCTCCGGCGCCCCGACGTGGGCCGGCTCGCCGCGGGCGCGGAGGCGGACCTGGTCCTGTTCGGCTGCGGCTCGCCCGAGCACCTCGCCTGGCACATGGGGATGAACCACGCCCTCCTGGTGGTGAAGCGGGGGCGGATCGTCCACGAGGCCGCCGTCGGGGCGGCGGTGGACTGCCGGGACGCCCGATGAGGGTCGGCCTGGTGTCCGACACCCACGGGCTCCTCGACGAGAAGCTCCTCGCGCTCTTCGAGGGCTGCGATCGGATCCTGCACGCCGGCGACGTGGTGCGGGCGGACATCCTCGAGGCCCTGGCGCGGGTGGCGCCGGTGGTGGCGGTGCGGGGGAACAACGACCACGGTCCGGTGCTCCACCAGCTCCCCGAGCGGGCGCTCGTCCCGCTCGGCGCCCTCACCGCCCTGCTGATCCACGACCTCGGGGGCGCGCCGGGCCACCGCCGCCGCGGTGGGGCGCACCCGGCCCTGCCGCTCCCGCCCGCGCGGCCGGTGCTCGCCCGCCAGGACCCGGAGCTGGTGGTGCACGGCCACTCCCATCGCCCCGGGGCGCGCTGGGAGGCCGGGACGCTCTTCGTGAACCCGGGGAGCGCCGGCCCGCGCCGCTTCAGCCTCCCGCGCACCGCGGCGGTGCTCTCCGTCCGCGAGCGCACCGTCCAGCTCGCCTTCTTCGACCTGGCGGAGGAGGCGCTCCGCCCCTTCGGCGTCCCGGTGGAGGCCTCGTTCTGACGCCGGCGCGGACGCCCTCCCCGGCGGCCCGCCCCGCCCGCGAGGGGCGGCGGTGAGCCCCGCCCCGCCCTTCCCCCCGCCGGGCCGGACGATCCGGGCGATCGGCTTCGACGACGCTCCCTTCCGGCGCGGGGCGCCCGGGCCGGTGGGTGTGGCGGGGGTGGTCTGCGCCGGGACCCGCTTCGAGGGGCTGGTCTGGGGAGCGGTCCGGCAGGACGGCTGGAACGCCACGCGCGTGCTGATCCGCCTCCTCGACGGGGGCAAGTTCCTCTCCCAGCTGCACCTGATCCTCCTCGACGGCATCGCCCTCGGCGGCTTCAACGTCGTCGACCTACCCGCCCTGGCGGCCGCCCTCCGCCGGCCCTGCGTGGCGGTGATGCGCCGGGAGCCGGACCTGGCGGCCGTGGTGGCGGCGGCCCGGCGTCTCCCCCGGGCGGAGCGGCGGCTCGCCCTCCTCCGGCGGGCCGGGCCGGTGCACCACCTGGGCGGCTTCTGGTTCCAGGTCCGGGGCGCCCCTCCGGAGGCGACCGCGGCCGCGCTCGGCCGGATCACCGATCGGGGCGCGGTGCCCGAGCCGCTGCGGCTCGCGCACCTCGTCGGCGCCGCGGTCCGCACCGGCGAGAGCAGCCGGAGGGCGTGAGCCGGGGCGCCGCTCCCCGGCCGTCCCCGCGCGGACGCCGGCCGCCGGCTTGGCCGGCCCGCCGGCCGGGGTTACCATCCGGTCGCCGATGTGCCGCCTCTTCGGCCAGCACGCCCAGCCGCCCTTCGACGCGGTCGCGCCGCTCTGCACCGCGGAGAACGCCCTCCGCTTCCAGTCGCACCGCCACCCGCACGGCTGGGGGATCGGCTGGTACGTGGACGGGGTCCCCAGCGTGCGCCGCGGGATCCTGCCCGCCCACGCCGACGACGCGTTCACCGCCGCCGGGCGCGAGATCCGCTCCCCGGTGGTGGTGGCCCACGTCCGCGACGCGAGCGTCGGGCCGGTGCTCCACGAGAACACCCACCCCTTCGTCCACGAGCGCTGGCTCTTCGCCCACAACGGCACGGTGGCGCGCTTCCGGGATCACCCGGAGGTCCGGGCGGCGCTGGAGGCCGAGATCGACGCCGACCTCCGGGGCCGGATCCGGGGGGACACCGACAGCGAGCGCTGCTTCTACCTGTTCCTCGGCCGGCTCCGCGCCCGGGCCGGCCTGGAGGACCCGGGGCTCGAGGCCGTCCGCCGCGCCCTGGCCGAGACCACCGCCCTCGTCCTCCGGGTCGCGGACGCGGTCCCGGTCCCGAAGCCCAGCTCCCTCACCTTCCTGGTCTCGGACGGGCAGCTCCTGGCCGCCTGCCGCCGCGGCCGCACGCTCCACGTGGCCGCCGGAGCGGGCGCCCCGCACGCCTTCGTGGTGGCGAGCGAGCGGATCGGCGCCGCCGCCTGGGCCGACGTGCCGGAGGGCGGGTTCGTCGGGACGCAGGACGGGGTCAGCGCCGTCGCCGGCGCGCTGGCGGCCTAGCGGGCGTGCCGCGCCTCCGGGCGCCCGCCCGCCGGGGAGCGGCCGGCTTCCTCCGCCGGGGCGCCGCCAGGCGCCGGGCCAGTGCCGCCGCCCGCGCCCCCACCCCCACCAGGTCGAGCCGGCGATCGTCCGGCCGCGCCCCGTGCGCCAGCCGGATCGTGAGCCGCTCCGCGGGGAGCGCGCCGGGGATCCGGTCCGCCCACTCCACCAGGAGCGCCCCGTCCCCGCCCACCAGGTCGCCGAAGCCGGTCCCGTACAGCTCGTCCTCGTCCGCGATCCGGTACAGGTCGGCGTGGTGGACGGGGAGCCGCCCGAGGTAGGTGGCGACGATGGCGAAGCTCGGGGAGGACACCTGCTCGGCCGGGACCCGGGCCCCGGCGCACGCCCCGCGCACGAGCTGGGTCTTCCCCGTCCCGAGGTCGCCCTCGAGCGCCACCACGTCCCCGGGACGGAGCAGGCGCCCGAGCCTCGCCCCGACGGCGCGCGTCGCCGCGGCGGAGCGGGTCAGGCGCCCGGCCGAGAAGCGCTCCCCGCTCACCGTCCCCACTCCGCCCAGACCGCGCCGATCGCCTCGCCCAGGTCGCCCGCCAGGAGCCCGCGCTGCCCGAGCCGCCGCGCCACCAGGTCCCCGGCCCGCCCGTGGACCCAGGCGGCCACCCGCCCGGCGGCGCCCGGCGACAGCCCGCCGGCGAGGAGCGCGCCGCAGAGGCCGGCGAGCACGTCCCCGGTCCCGCCGGTGGCGAGCCCGGGGTTGCCGGTGGGGATGACGGCGGGGGGACCGTCCGGATCGGCGATCACCGTCCGCGCTCCCTTGAGCACCACGGTCACGCCCCAGGCCCGCGCCCGCGCGGCGGCGATGCCGATCCGGTCCGCCTGGATCTCGGCGCCGGCGAGCTTGCAGAGCCGGGCCATCTCTCCCGGGTGCGGCGTGAGGACGGCGGGGATCCCGAGGCCGACCGGCCCCTCCGGCACCTCGGAGAGCGCGTTGAGGGCGTCGGCGTCGAGGATCGCCGGAAGGCGCGCCCGGCCGAGGAAGGTCCGGAGGAGCTCCGGGGTCTCCGGGCCGCGCGGGATCCCCGGGCCGATGGCGACGGCGTCCATCCCCGCCGCGGCCTCGAGGAGGGCCGGGAGATCGGCGCGGCCGAGCGGCCCCGCGCCCGGCAGGGCGAAGCTCATCGCCTCGGGGCGGCCGGCGAGGGCGAACGGCAGCACCTCGGCGCGGGTGGCGAGCGTCACCAGCCCCACCCCTCCCCGCAGCGCGCCGGTCAGGGCGAGGTGGGCGGCCCCCGTCTTCCCCGCCGATCCCGCGACCACCAGCAGCCGTCCCGCGTCCCCCTTGTGCGCGTCCTGGGCGCGGGGCGGGACGAGCGCCCGCGCCTCCGCCTCGAGGAGCAGCTCGGCCGCGACCGGCACGCGGTCCGCGGCCGCGCCGGGGATCCCGATCTCGGCGACGGTCGCCTCCCCGGCGTGGGCCGGGCCCGGAGGGAGGACCAGCCCGCGCTTCAGGAAGGCGAAGGTGACGGTCCGATCGGCGACCACGCAGGGACCGAGCGGGCGCCCGGTGTCGGCCGAGAGGCCGGAGGGAACGTCCACCGCCAGCACCCGCGCCCCGGCCGCGCGCGCCGCCGCGATGGCGGCGATCGCCTCGGCGAACGCGCCCTCCGCCGCCCGCGCCAGCCCGGTGCCGAGGAGCGCGTCCACCACGACGTCCCCGGGGCCGGCCAGGAGCGGCGCCGGCCAGGGCTCGACCACCACTCCGGCCGCCTCGGCCCGCGCCCGCATCGCCCCCGCGTCCGGGCCGAGCCGATCGGCGGGCACCAGCGCCACGGCGTGCGCCTCGCGCCCCGCCGCCCGGAGGAGCCGGGCGGCGACGTAGCCGTCGCCCCCGTTGTTGCCGCCGCCGCAGACCACCGCCACCCGGCCGCGCGGGCCCGCCAGCGAGGTGGCCGCCTCCGCCACCGCCCTCCCGGCGGCCTCCATGAGGTCCTGCGCCGGCACCCCCAGCTCCGCGATGGCGACACGGTCGATCTCGCGCATCTCGGCAGCGCTCACCAGCCGCATGCGATCCCCCGCCCCTTCAGCCCCGCGCCTGCCGGAGCAGCTCCTTCATCTCCCGGACGGCGCGCTCCAGGCCGACCAGCACCGCCCGGGCGACGATCGCGTGGCCGATGTTCAGCTCCTCGATCTCGGCGATGGCGGCCACCGGGAGGACGTTCTGGTAGTTGAGGCCGTGCCCGGCCGCCACCTTGAGGCCGAGCTTCGCCGCCGCCTTGCAGGCGTCGATGACCCGGGACAGCTCCTTGCGGCGGTCGGACGCCAGCCGGGCGTCGCAGTAGCGGCCGGTGTGGAGCTCGACCACCTCGGCCTCGGCCCGGTGGGCGGCCTTCACCTGGTCGAGATCCGGGTCGATGAAGAGCGAGACCTCGATCTCCGCGTCGCGCAGGGTCTTCACCACCTTGCGGACGTGCTCGCGACCGCCCACCACGTCCAGCCCCCCCTCGGTGGTCAGCTCCTCGCGCCGCTCGGGCACGAGGGTGGCCACGTCCGGCTTGGCCTCGTAGGCGAGCTTCACCATGTCCTGGGTGGCCGCCATCTCGAGGTTGAGCCGGGTGGAGACGGTCTTGCGGAGCACCTGCAGGTCGCGCTCCTGGATGTGGCGGCGATCCTCGCGCAGGTGGATGGTGATCTGGTCGGCGCCGGCCATCTCCGCCAGGACGGCGGCGGCGGCCGGATCGGGGTACTGGGTGCGCCGCGACTGGCGAAGGGTCGCGACGTGGTCGACGTTGACTCCGAGGCGTGCGGGCATCGTGGGCGAACTCTAACCCAACCCCGGCGCGGGCGCGCGCCGCCGCCTTCGGGGTCAGCCCAGCGCCGCCCGCAGCTCGCCCGCGATCTGCTCGGCCAGGGCCCGCGCCCGCCGGCCCTCCGGCCCCTCCACCAGCACGCGGGCCTTGTTCTCCGTCCCGGAGAACCGGACCAGGACCCGCCCCTCCCTGCCCAGCGCCCCCTCGGCGGCGGCGATCGCCCGCCGGACCGCCGGCAGCTCGGCGATGGGCCGCCGTTCCCGCACCGGCACGTTGACCAGCGCCTGCGGGTAGGGCTCGAAGCAGCGGGCCAGCTCGGAGAGCGGCTTGCCCTCCCGGCGCATCACGGCCAGCACGTTCAGGCCGGCGGCGATCCCGTCGCCGGTGGTGACATGGTCGAGGAAGATCAGGTGCCCCGACTGCTCGCCCCCGAAGTTGTACCCGTTCCGGCGCATCTCCTCGACCACGTACCGGTCGCCCACCGCGGTCCGCACCACCCGGCCGCCCGCCTGGGCGAGGGAGCGCTCCAGCCCGAGGTTGGACATCACCGTCGCCACCACGGTCCGCTTGGCCAGCGCCTTCTGGCGGATCAGGTCCCGCCCCACCAGGGCCATGATCGCGTCGCCGTCCACGATCCGGCCCTTCTCGTCGGCGAGGATCACCCGGTCGGCGTCGCCGTCCAGGGCCAGGCCGAGATCGGCCTTGTGCCGCTGGATCGCCCGGGCCATCGCCTCCGGGTGGACCGCGCCGCACCCGTCGTTGATGTTCTTCCCGTCCGGCTTCACGTTGAGGGGCACCACGCGCGCCCCCAGCTCCTCGAACACCGCCGGGGCCACGTGGTAGGCCGCCCCGTGGGCGCAGTCGACCGCCACCGTCAGGCCGTCCAGGGTGAGATCGCGGGGAAACAGGCCCTTGAGGAACTGGGCGTAGCGCCCGATGGCGTCGTCGATCCGCTTCGCCTTCCCGATGCGGGTGGCGGTGGGGCGAAGGGTCCGGAAGTCCACCGCGCCGGCCGCCTCCTCCTCGTCCAGCACCAGTTGCTCGATCCGGAGCTCCAGCTCGTCCGGCAGCTTGAACCCGTCGCGGCTGAAGAACTTGATGCCGTTGTCCGGGTAGGGGTTGTGGCTGGCGCTGATCACCACCCCGGCGTCGGCCCGCATCGACTGGGTGATGAAGGCGATCCCGGGCGTGGGGAGCGGGCCGGTGAGCATCACGTCCACCCCCATGGAGCAGATCCCCGAGGCGATCGCCGTCTCCAGCATGTAGCCGGAGACCCGGGTGTCCTTGCCGATCACGATCCGGTGCCGGTGCGGGCCGCTGCGCACCAGGAAGGCCAGGGCGCGGCCGAGCCCGAGCGCCATCTCCGCGGTCATGGGGTGGACGTTGGCCACCCCGCGGACGCCGTCGGTCCCGAAGAGGCGGCGCGCGGTCGGGGCTGCCGCGGTGCCGTTCGTGCGCGGCGAGGTCGCCCGGGCCGGCGCGGGGCGGCGGCGCGGAGAGCGGGAGGTGGCGCGGAGGGTGGTCATCGCTCGGGCCTAGGGCTGGGAGGTGGCGCCGGGCGCGGCGAGCAGCTCGACCGCGCCCTGGGACGGGTGGACCGCGTCGACGCGGAGGCCGCGCGGGACGTGGAGCAGCTCGGGGCGAGCGTACCAGGAGCCGGCGCCGGCCGAGCCCCTGGAGAGGGAGAGCTCGAGCGGGATCGGGCCGAGGGCGGCGGGGGCCAGGTTGCGCAGGCGGGCCCAGGGGCCGGAGACGGTCACCGAGAGCGCGGCGGGGAGCGGGGCGGCCGGAGCCACCCCCGCCGGGAGGGAGACCGCCACCGGGAGCGCGTAGGTGAGGGCGGCGCGCTTCTCGCCGTGGACGAGGATCACGAGGGCCACCGCGATCCCCAGGGCGAGGAGGCGCAGACGGAGATCAGATCGCCGCACGGGACCCCTCCCTCGCCTGGTCGATCCCGGGCCCGTCCGCGCTCCGCCGCCGGCCCGGGGGAGCGAACAGGCCGTGGAGGACCGCCCGCAGCGCCGCCTCGTCCAGGCCGCGCCGCAGGGCCCCGTCGACCGCCACCGAGATCTCTCCCCGCTCCTCGGAGACCACCACCACCGCGGCGTCCAGCTCCTCCGCCAGCCCCAGGGCGGCGCGGTGGCGGGTGCCGAGCTCCGGCGGGGCGGCCGCGCCGGAGAGCGGCAGGAGGCAGCCGGCGGCGGCGGCGCGCGCGCCCCGGACCACCACCGCCCCGTCGTGGAGCGGGGTCCGGGGCTGAAAGAGGGTGACCAGGAGCTCGGCGGTCACCGCGGCGTCGAGCCGGACGCCGGCCCCGGCCAGCTCCGACAGGTCCGCGGTCCGCTCCAGGACCACGAGCGCCCCGGTGCGCGTCCGCGCCAGCTCCCCGGCCGCCCGCGCCACGGCGTCGAGCGTCCCGAGCTGCGTGGCGCGCGCGTCGCCGGCCAGGGCGGACAGCACCCGCGAGCCGCGCCCGAGCTCCGCCAGCGCCCGGCGGATGTCGGCCTGGAACAGCACGATCACGCCGAAGAGGAACGAGTAGCTGAGGAAGTGGCCGAGCAGCCAGGTGACCGTCTCCAGCCCCGCCTCCTGCGCCCCCAGGTAGGCGGCGCCGAGCAGGAAGAGCCCCACCAGGATGGCCACCGCCTGCGTCCCGCGGATCAGCCGGAGGACCCGGTAGCAGAGGTAGCCGACCACCGCCGCGTCGGCGGCGGCGAGCAGGGCGTCCCGCAGCGTGGCGTCGGGACCGAGGAGGTAGACGAGGGCGCGGTGCAACGGAGGTCTCCGGGCGCGCGCAGTCTATCGCGGACCGGCCGGGGCGGCTGCTCCCCGGATCGCCGCCGCCACCAGGGCGGCCTGCCCGGCGGCGGCCACGTCGTGGACCCGCAGCAGCTCCACGCCAGCCAGGACGCAGGCCGCCACCGCCGCCAGCGTCCCGGGGAGCCGATCTTCCACCGGCGCCCCGGTGAGCGCCCCGATGAAGCTCTTGCGCGAGGGGCCGACCAGGAGCGGCCGGCCGAGCGCCCGCAGCTCGCCCAGCCGCCCGAGCAGCGCGACGCTGTGCTCGGCGCGCTTGGCGAAGCCGATCCCGGGGTCGAGGATCACGCGCTCCCGCGCAACCCCGGCCGCCTCGGCCCGGGCGAGGGCCACCCCGAGCTCGGCCACCACCTCGGCCACCACGTCCCGGTAGTCCGCCCGGGCGGCCATGTCCGCGGGCGTCCCCCGGGTGTGCATGAGGACCACCGGCACCCGCGCCCCGGCCACCGCCGCCGCCAGGTCCGGATCGGAGAGGGCGGTGACGTCGTTCACCAGGTCCGCGCCCGCCGCCAGGGCGGCGCGGGCCACCGCGCCCTTGGAGGTGTCGACCGAGATCGGCAGGGTGAACCCGCCCGCCCGGAGGCGCTCGATCACCGGCACCACGCGGCGGATCTCCTCGGCGGCGGGGATGGGCGGCGCGCCCGGCCGGGTGGACTCGCCCCCGAGGTCGACCAGGTCCGCTCCCTCGATCGCGAGGGCCCTCGCGTGGGCGACCGCCGCCTCCGGGGCCGCGAACCGGCCGCCGTCGGAGAAGGAGTCGGGGGTGACGTTCACCACCCCCATGAGGAAGGGGCCAGGCCCTTCCAGGAGCCTGGCCCCGATCTGCATCTTCACGTGGCCTCCACCGGCCCGGCCGGCCGCCGGGCTCAGGCCTTGCCGGCGGCGGGAACCCCGCCCACCGCGTCGAGGAGACCGCCCCGCTTCCCCTTCTCCGCCGCGACCGGGGGGGCCGGCTTCGGCGGCGGCGGGCGGCTGAGCGCCCCGCCGGCCATGAGGACGTCGATGTCGGCCGCGTCCAGGGTCTCGTACTCGATCAGCGCGTCCGCGATCTTGTTGAGCATCGCCTGGTTCTCGAGGAGCACCTTGCGCGCCCGCTCGTACTGCTCGGTCACGATCCGGTGGACCTCGGCGTCGATGTCGCGTGCCGTCTGCTCGGAGTAGGCCTGCGCGGTCGTCATCTCCCGGCCGAGGAAGACCTCTCCCTCCTTCTTGCCGAGCGCGAGCGGCCCCATCTTCTCGCTCATCCCCCACTCGCAGACCATGCTGCGGGCGAGGCCGGTGGCGACCTCGATGTCGTTGCCGGCGCCGGTGGTCTTCTGCCCGAAGGTGATCTCCTCCGCGATCCGGCCGCCCATCAGGATGGCGATCTGGTTGAGCGCGAACTCCTGGTTGATGTTGAGGCGGTCCTCCTGCGGGAGCTGCTGGGTGAGCCCCAGGGCCCGCCCGCGCGGGATGATCGTCACCTTGTGGACCGGGTCCGTGCCTGGGAGGATCTTGGCCACCAGGGCGTGCCCGCCCTCGTGGATGGCGGTGGTCCGCTTCTCCTTCTCGGAGATGATCATGGAGCGGCGCTCGGTGCCCATGATCACCTTGTCCTTCGCGAACTCGAAGTCGTCGATCGCCAGCTTCTCCTTGTTGCGACGGGCGGCGTAGAGGGCGGCCTCGTTCACCAGGTTCTCGATGTCGGCGCCGGAGAAGCCCGGGGTCCCGCGGGCGATCTGGTTCAGGTCCACGGAGCCGTCGAGCGGGGTCTTCTTGGTGTGGACCTTGAGGATGCCGAGCCGGCCGTTGAGGTCGGGGCGCGGGACCACGATGCGGCGGTCGAACCGGCCCGGGCGCAGCAGGGCCGGGTCGAGGACGTCGGGCCGGTTGGTGGCGGCGATCAGGATCACGCCCTCGTTCGACTCGAAGCCGTCCATCTCCACCAGGAGCTGGTTCAGGGTCTGCTCGCGCTCGTCGTGCCCGCCGCCCAGGCCGGCGCCGCGGTGGCGCCCGACGGCGTCGATCTCGTCGATGAAGATGATGCAGGGGGCGTTCTTCTTCCCCTGCTCGAAGAGGTCGCGGACCCGGGAGGCGCCCACGCCCACGAACATCTCGACGAAGTCCGAGCCGGAGATGGAGAAGAACGGGACCCCGGCCTCGCCGGCCACCGCCCGGGCGAGGAGGGTCTTGCCCGTGCCCGGCGGCCCCATGAGCAGGACGCCCTTGGGGATCCGGCCGCCGAGGCGGGTGAACTTCTTCGGGTCCTTGAGGAAGGAGATGATCTCCTCGAGCTCGTCCTTGGACTCGTCGATGCCCGCCACGTCGGCGAAGGTGACCTTGTTGTCGTGGGTCATGAGCTTCGCCCGCGACTTCCCGAAGCTCATCGCCTTGCCGCCGCCCGACTGCAGCTGCCGCATGAAGAAGAAGATCAGGAGGAACACGAAGACCAGCGGGAGGTACTGGAGGACCACCGTCACCCAGAGCGAGTTCTGGTCGGGCTTCTGGTAGGTGAGGGTGACACCCTTCTCGCGCAGCTTCTCGGCGATGGTGGCCGAGGCGTCGATGGGCCCGGTGGTGACGAAGTCCGTGTCGTCGCGGAGCCGGCCGAAGTAGTCGAGGTCCTTCACCGTGACCGACTTCACCTCGCCGGCCTCGACCTTGGACATGAACTGTGACCAGTTCAGGG
>Ga0335076_10000487_pt1 | contig 36604 bp, 34 predicted proteins | sample Lox_Sample_25_FD_206717 | JGI IMG/M metagenome (GOLD analysis project Ga0335076, IMG submission 206717) | Soil microbial communities from Loxahatchee National Wildlife Refuge, Florida, United States - Lox_Sample_2.5 | ecosystem: Environmental > Terrestrial > Soil > Wetlands | place: USA...
TGATCCTGGTCGGGTCCGGTGTCGTGTGGTGGTTCCGGGATCCCATCCTGCACACCGCCTCCCGGTACCTGGGCCCGCATTCCACGCGGCTCCCGCCCGTCGCCGACACGTCGGTGGGCGCGCCTACCCCCGGCGCGGTCTCGAGCACCCGGGCCAAGCTGGCCCTGCTGGGCGCTCCCGGCGGGCCCGATTCCGTGATCCTGACGCCGAACGAGATGGCGTCCCTGATGGGTGGAGGCATCGACTGGACCGTGCGGAAGGGATTCGATTCGTTGCGCGTCGAGCTGCTCGATTCCAGCGTGGCGGTGCACGCCCGGCTGGACACGCGGGTGCTCCCCGCTGACGCACTGGGACCGGCGGCACGCGTGCTCGGTCCCCTCGAGCCGCTCCGGATGGCGGGTCCGGTGACGATCGCGCGTCCGGGGCTGGCGCGGTGGTCGGTGCATGAGTTGTCCCTGCGCGGCTTCCCGTTTCCCGGCCCCGCGGTGACCCGGCTGGCGCGGGTGATCGCGGGGGCGGATTCAGCGGGCGACGTCGCGGTCGCCGTGCCGGCCACGGTCGGGCGGATTTCCGTCCACCCGACCCGCGTCGTGTGCTACCGGCGGGCGATCCCGTGAGCCAGCGCGTCCTCGTCGCCGACGACGAGAAGGGCATCCGCGAGGCGCTCACCCAGCTCCTCGAGTTCGAGGATCTCGAAGTGCTGACGTGCGCGTCGGGCGGCGAGCTGCTCCTCAAGTACCCCGAGTTCCGTCCGCATCTCGTGTTCCTCGACGTGAAGATGCAGGGCATCGACGGTCTCGAGACCCTCCGCAAGCTCCGCGAGCTCGATCCACACGCGCAGGTGGTGATGATCTCCGGCCACGGCACCGTCCAGACCGCGGTCGAGGCCACCCAGCTCGGCGCCTACGACTTCCTCGAGAAGCCCCTCGACACCGACCGCGTCCTGCTCACGCTCCGGAACGCGCTCCAGCACGGCGCGCTGGCGGGTGAGAATGTCCGGCTCAAGGCCGAGGTGCAGTCGCGGCACCGGATCGTGGGGTCGAGCAAGGCCATCAAGCAGGTGCTGGACACCATCGAGAAGGTGGCACCGACGCCGGCGCGCGTGCTGATCACCGGCGAGAACGGCACGGGCAAGGAGCTGGTGGCGCGCGCCCTCCACGCCCTGTCGCCGCGCGCGAGCGGGCCGTTCATCGAGGTCAACTGCGCGGCCATCCCCACGGAGCTGATCGAGAGCGAGCTCTTCGGTCATATGAAAGGATCCTTCACCGGCGCGGTGGGGGACCGGCCGGGGAAGTTCGAGCTCGCGGACGGCGGAACCCTCTTCCTCGATGAGGTGGGGGACATGAGTCTGTCGGCGCAGGCGAAGGTCCTGCGCGCCCTGCAGGAGGGCGTCATCTCCCGGGTCGGGTCGGGGAAGACCCTGGCCGTGGATGTGCGCGTCATCGCCGCCACCAACAAGCGTCTCGACCTCGAGATCGCGGAGGGACACTTCCGCGAGGACCTGCTCTACCGGCTGAACGTCGTGCCCATCGAGGTGCCGCCCCTCCGCGCCCGCCGCGGGGACATCCCCCAGCTGATCCGGCACTTCGTCGAGGAGCTGGGTCGCACCACGGGACTCCCGGCCCGCGGATTCGACGACGGCGCCCTCGGGCGGCTCGAGGCCCACGACTGGCCCGGGAACATCCGGGAGCTCCGGAACGCCGTGGAGCGGCTCCTGATCCTGGCGCCCGGGGCGACCGTGACGGCGGCGGACGTCGACCGGCTGGCGGCGGGGACGCCCGGGGGCGAGGCCGTTTCGCCGGCCGTCGACGGGGGAAGTGCCGGCGGAGCGCTCTTCCGGGCGGGGACCTTCGAGGAATTCAAGATGGCGGCGGAGCGCGCGTTCTTGGTGGCGAAGCTCCAGGAGCACGACTGGAATGTCTCCGAGACCGCGCGCACATTGGAGATGCCGCGGAGCAACCTCTACAAGAAGATCGAGCGGTACGGCCTGGTGCGGGAGGGATAGTGGCGAAGGACGAAGTTCGCGATTGGGACAAGGAGCTGGCCGAGGTCGACAAACTCCTCGCGCAGACTCCGGCCGCTCCGGCGCCGGCGGCGGGGCGGGCGCCGTCGGGCGGGCCGCCGGCCCCGCGCGGGTCGGCGGCGCCTCCGGGCCCCGCCGGCCGCAAGCTCTCGGCGCGCGAATGGCTGGGCACCTGGGTGCGCGTGGTGCTGGGGCTCCTGATCGGCATCGGCATCACGCAGTGGCCGTACACCTACGGCTGCGGCATGAAGCTCGGCTTCTATCTCATCGGTGTCGCCGCGGTCATCACGGCCGGCGTCTGGAGCTCGGTCTCGTCCTGGCGCCGCCACCTCGGCTGGGCTCACCTGATCTCCCAGGGTCTGGTGATCTGGGGCTTGGCCCTGGCGGCCCGTGAAGTCCTCCCCCGGGTCCACTACGCGCAGCACGTCGCGACGTGGCTCTGTCCCTGACCCCTGACCCCCTCTCAATGACCGATTTCAAGAACTTCATCGCCGGCGCCTGGGTGCCTCCCACCACCGGCGACTATTTCGAGAACACCAACCCGGCGGACACGAGTGACACGATCGGCCGCTTCCCCCAGTCGGGAGCGGAGGATGTGGCGCGGGCCGCGGCCTCGGCGAAGAAGGGATTCGCGGCGTGGTCCCGGACCCCGGCGCCGATCCGGGGCCAGGTGCTCCAGCGCATCGGCGATCTCCTGGTCCAAAAGAAGGAGGACCTGGCCCGGGCGATGACGCGGGAGATGGGGAAGGTCCTCCTGGAGACCCGGGGCGACGTGCAGGAAGGGATCGACACCGCGTACTACGCGCACACCGAGGGGCGGCGGCTCTTCGGCCGCACCGTCCCCTCCGAGCTCCGCAACAAGTGGGCGATGAGCTTCCGGCGCCCCATCGGCATCGTGGGCGTCATCACGCCGTTCAACTTCCCCCTGGCCGTGCCGACCTGGAAGATCTTCCCGGCGCTCCTGTGCGGGAACGCGGTCATCTGGAAGCCGTCCGAGGACGTGCCGCACACGGCCCACCTGCTCGTCGAGATCCTGCTCGAGGCCGGGGTTCCGCCCGAGGTGATTCAGCTGGTGCACGGCGGCGGGGCGGCGGGCAAGGCGCTGGTCGAGCATCCCGACGTCGGCGTGATCTCCTTCACCGGGTCCACCGAGACCGGATCGCTCATCGGCGCCACCTGCGGGCGGATGCACAAGCGTCTCTCGCTCGAGATGGGCGGGAAGAACGCGATGATCGTGATGGACGACGCGGACCTGGATCTCGCGCTGGACGGCGTGCTGTGGGGCGCGTTCGGCACCACCGGGCAGCGCTGCACCGCCACGAGCCGCCTGATCCTGCAGGCCGGGATCCACGACCGGTTCGTGAAGAGCCTGGCCGACCGCGCGCAGAAGCTTCGGCTCGGGCCCGGGCTCGACGCGCAGACCGAAGTCGGGCCCCTTATCCACGAAGCTTCCCGCGCCAAGGTGGAAGAGTACGTCGGCATCGCGAAGGAGCAGGGAGCGAGCGTGCTGATCGGCGGGGCCCGGGGGCAGGGCAAGGGCCTCGAGCGCGGCTGGTTTTACCAGCCCACGCTCTTCGTGGGCGTGAAGCCTGGGATGCGCGTGGAGCAGGAGGAGATCTTTGGGCCCGCGCTGTCGGTGATCAAGGTGAAGGACCTGGATGAGGCGATCACCGTCAACAACGACGTGAAATACGGCCTCTCGAGCGCGCTCTACTCCCGGGACGTGAATGCGGCGTTCCGCGCCCTGAATGAGCTCGACAACGGCATCACCTACGTCAACGCGCCGACCATCGGCGCCGAGGCGCATCTGCCGTTCGGGGGGGTCAAGCAGACCGGGAATGGGCACCGCGAGGGCGGCTGGGCGGTCTACGACTTCTACTCGGAGATCAAGGTGGGATACGTGGACTACTCCGGGAAGCTGCAGCGGGCCCAGATCGACACGGAAGTGTGAAGCGCGCCGCGCTGTCCCTGGCGCTCGCGGCGGGTGCCTGCCGGCAGCAGGAGGCGCCGGCCGCCTGGCGGGACACGTCGCCCCACACGGTCACGTTCGTCACGGTGGCGCCCGGCGTGAAGCTCGAGGCACTCGACTGGGGCGGCACCGGCCCGAATCTGGTGTTTCTCTCGGGCCTCCAGGACGTGGCGCACGGCTTCGACGACTTCGCCCCGCAGTTCACCGACCACTTCCACGTCGTGGCGATCACCCGTCGGGGTTACGGTGCCTCCACCCAGACGCCCGGCGGCTATGACCTGGCCACGCGGGTGCAGGATCTGACGGCGGCGCTCGACTCTCTCAACGTCGCGAAGGCGATCCTGGTGGGGCACTCGATGGCGGGGGACGAGCTGACCGCCTTCGCCGGTGCGCATCCGGATCGGGTGCTCGGGCTGGTCTACTTCGACGCCGCGTACGACCACTCGGTGCTGGGGCCCCTGATCGGGGACTACCCGCAGCAACCCCCGTCCGCCGCCGATTCGGCGTCTCCGAAGGCCCTCCAGCATTACCTGCTGACGACCTTCGGAATGTTGATCCCCGAGGCGCAGCTCCGGGCCATCGAGGTCTTCGACGCGACCGGGCACCTCCGGTCCGATGTGACGCCGGCGACCGTGGACTCGCAGATGCTCGCGGGGGCCGGACACCCGGACTACTCCCGGGTCCACGCACCGGCCCTGTCCATCGACGCGGTCGTCGACTCGGCCCCGCAGCTCTTTCCCCGCTGGAAGACCTTCAACGACTCGACCCGGGCGGTGGCGCGGCGCTTCACGGCGGCCATTGCCGCGTGGGGCACCGGGCAGCGCGCCCTCTTCAAGAAGGGCATGCCGTCCGCGCGGGTCGTCGAGCTGCACGGCGCCAACCACTACGTCTTCTATTCCAACCGGGCCCAGGTGGTCCGGGAGATGCGCTCCTTCCTCGGCGGTCTTTGACCACGTTCGACGCGGCCGCTCGGGCCGACATCGCGGCCGAGTGGCGGCGGCAGGCGGCGGAGCCGATCCCGCCGAACGCCGGACCCGTGGGGTGTGCCGCGGCCATCGTGGCGGGTGTGGCCGTCGCCGTCCTCCGCGCCTTCCATCTCCACTTCCCGTTTCAAGGCCTGGTCCTCGCGGTACTGGCGGTCGTGATCGTGGCCGGCGTGGTGTTCAGCCAGTTCGGCGGTTCGGAGGGGCGGAACCTGATGCGGGGGCGGGTCGCGGAAGCAATCGCCGCGCTCAAGGGCAACCGCGACGACGCCGCCTGGATGAGGGCGGCGGTGGCCCTGACCTTCAACGCCTCCGATGCCCGGGGGCCGGCGTCGAGCACCCTCTACGACGCGGCCGACGTCGCCCGGCAGCTCGAGGGACCGGCGCTCGAGTATGTCCGCGCGGTGGAGCACGTGCTGCGGGATGAGGTCGGGGCGGCCCCCGTCTTTTCGCCACCGCGCGCGTGAATCGGATGCGGGTCCGGCGCGGGAGCGGTCTGATGTTGTGTCGTGGCGCACACGGAGAGCGAGTCGCTCGTCATCATTCTCGCCGCCGGCGGGTCACCGCTCGGGGATGACGCGCTCCGCGCCTTCGCGGATGTGTCACCGGTGTGGGTCAGGGTGGAGCGGGAGGGTGGGGTGGCGTGTCTCGCCGCCCGCGTTCGTCACCCCGGGTCGACGGGGGACCTGGGGGTCCGGATCCGGGGGTGGGGGGGTGCCCGGGGGTGGACGGTGACTGTTGCGCCGTGCGGGCCCCTCCGCTAACGTACGTTCCATGCACGACTTGGGGGCTCCCCAGAGTTCGTCCAACGCGCCTCTCCCGCGTGAGTCCTCGCACCCCCCTGAAAAGCAGCGGTCCCGTCTCGCCCGATGGTTCGACACGTGGATGCGCACGTTGGGCATGGCGTTCGTGCTGTTCCTCATCATCCGCACCTTCCTGCTTGAAGCATTCCAGATTCCGAGCGGCAGCATGGAGCGCACGCTGTTGGTCGGGGACTTTCTCTTCGTGAACAAGGCCGTATACGGCGCCGTGATTCCCGGCACCCACACCCGGCTGCCCGGATTCGCCACGCCGGGGCGCGGGGATGTCGTGGTCTTTCCGTATCCGCGGCACCCCGACACGACCTTCGTCAAGCGGATCGTCGGCGTCGCCGGCGACACCCTCCAGATGATCGAGGGACAGGTCCTGGTGAACGGCGTGCGGCATCCCGAGCCGTACGTCGAGCGGACCGATTCCCTGCGCAACGACTGTGACCGTGATTTCGAGTGGCAGCGTGACTATCTGGTGGACACCTCGGCGGCGGCCCGGGCGGCGTACCACCCGTGCCGGGACGACTGGGGTCCGCTGGTGGTGCCGGCGCACAAGTACTTTGTGCTGGGGGACAACCGCGACATCTCGCTCGATTCCCGCTACTGGGGATTCGTGGACGAGAGCGCCATCCGCGGCCGGCCCCTGATCGTGTACTGGAGTGTGGACCGGGATGCGCACGACCATTTTCCCTGGCTCAACGACATCCGCTGGGCGCGGCTCGGTTCGCTGATCCGCTGAAGGTGGCAGGGTAGGGGAGCGCGAGTAGCGCCGCCGACGCCGGGCCGTACGGTGCGGTGGTGGGTGGACTTGGAGCGGCGTCGTTCATGCACGGAGGAAGAGGGACCCCATGCAACTGAACACGGCGAAGCGGGCGTCGTTCGACGAAGGATCTCTCGATCAGTATCTGCGGGAGATCAGTCAGTACCCCCTGATCACACGGGAAGAGGAGGTACTGCTCGCCCAGCGCATCAAGCTGAGCGACGAAGAAGCGCTGGACAAGCTGGTGCGCTCCAACCTCCGCTTCGTGGTCTCGGTCGCGAAGAAGTACCAGAACCAGGGCGTCTCCCTCTCGGACCTCATCAACGAGGGGAACCTGGGCCTGATCCGCGCGGCCCATAAGTTCGACGAAACCAAGGGCATCAAGTTCATCTCGTACGCGGTCTGGTGGATCCGCCAGGCCATTCTCCAGGCGCTGGCCGAGCAGTCCCGCATCGTCCGGGTCCCCCTGAACCGGGCCGGCACGCTGCACCGCATCGGCAAGCGGTCATCGGCGCTGCTGCAGGAGCTGGGCCGCGAGCCGACCGTCGAAGAGATCGCCGAGGGGATGGACATCTCGGAAGAGGAAGTCGCGAAGACGATGTCGATTTCCCAGGCTCACCTCTCCCTCGACGCCCCCCTCACGCCCGGTGAGGACAACAAGCTCCTCGACTATCTCCCCGACACCCAGAACCCCGGGCCCGACGACGAGATTTTCGAGCACGCCCTCACCGAGTCCGTCGAGAAGGTCCTCGGCACCCTGAAGGACCGGGAGGCCCTGATTCTCCGGCTCTATTTCGGCCTCGAAACCCCCGAGCCCCTCACCCTCGAGGAGATCGGCGCGCGCCTCGGCATTACCCGGGAGCGGGTGCGGCAGATCAAGGAGAAGGCCCTGGCGCGGCTCCGGCACGTGTCCCGCGCACGGGCGCTGGACAGCTTCCTGTTCTGACGGGAGCCGTCGGCCGGGAGCCGTCGCCGTCAAGCAAGTGGAAGCCCCGTCCGAATGGGCGGGGCTTCCGGTTTCTCGACTCAGACGGCTCCCGGCTCCCGGCGCCCTTATATTCCCCTTCCCATGGCCGCTCTCGCTTCGTTCGATATTTCCACCGGCGCCGATCTCCAGGAGGTCGACAACGCCGTGAATCAGGCCACCAAGGAGGTGGCCCAGCGCTACGACTTCAAGGGCTCCAAGGCGTCGATCGCGTTCGACCGGGTCAAGGGTCTCCTGACCCTCGTGGCCGACGACGACTTCAAGATGAAAGCCCTCTTCGACGTTCTGCAGACCAAGATGATCAAGCGCGGCGTGCCGGTGAAGAATCTGGTCCTGGGGGAGGTCGTGCCGGCGACGGGGGACACGGTGCGGCGGGAAATCACGCTCACCCAGGGAATTCCGCAGGAGAAGGCCAAGGCCATCGTGAAGGCGATCAAGGACAGGAAGTTCAAGAAGGCGCAGGCCTCCATTCAGGGCGACGAGGTGCGGGTCCAGTCCCCGTCGAAGGATGAGCTGCAGGAGGTGATGGGGTTCCTGCGCACGCAGGATTTCGGCATCGAGCTCAAGTTCGGGAACTACCGCGGATGAAGCTCGGCGTCATCTCGCTCGGGTGCGACAAGGCGACGGTCGACTCCGAGCGCCTGGTGGGCGACCTGGTGGGCCACGGCGCCGTCGTCACGCCCGATCTCCCGTCCTCCGACGTGGTCCTCGTCAACACCTGCGGCTTCATCGACGCCGCGAAGCAGGAGTCGATCAACGCCATTCTCGGCGCCGCCCGTCTGAAACACGAAGGCGGGGTCAAGGCCGTCGTGGCGGTCGGGTGCCTGGTGCAGCGGTACAAGAGCGAGCTGCAGGCCGAGATGCCCGAGGTGGACCTGTTCCTCGGATTCTCGGACCTTCATCACCTCGTGCCCGAGCTCGCGAAGCGCGGGCTGATCCCCGATCCGGTCACGGCGCACCCCGGCGTTCGCCAGTTCCTGGGTGAGCAGCCGCACGTGCGTTACCTCAAGATCTCCGAGGGCTGCGACCACACGTGCGCCTTCTGCGCCATCCCCCTGATGCGCGGCAAGCACCGATCCGAGCCGGTCGAGCGCCTGGTGCGCGAGGCGCAGGCCCTGGAGGCACAGGGGGCGGTGGAGATCAATCTCGTGGCGCAGGATCTGGGACACTTCGGACGGGACCTGGGCCCCGGCGGCCCGCGGCTCCCGGAGCTGCTCGAGGCCCTGCTGCGCGAAACCTCCGTGCCCTGGTACCGGCTGCTCTACGTCTACTCCGCGGGGCTCTCCGAGCGGCTGGTCCGCGTCATTGCGGACAACCCCCGCATCGTGCCCTACCTCGACATGCCGATTCAGCACGCGTCCGACGCGATGCTCGAGAAGATGCGCCGGCCGGAGCGGAAGCAGACCATCCGGGAGAAGCTGTCCTGGCTCCGCGCTGCCGTGCCCGACCTGGCCGTCCGCACCACCTGCCTCGTCGGATTCCCGGGCGAGACCGACGCCCAATTCTCGGAGCTCGTCGAGTTTCTCGAGGAAGCGAAATTCGACCGCCTCGGCGCCTTCACCTACTCACCGCAGGAAGGCACCCGGGCCGTCCAGTACGAGGACGACGTCCCGGACGAGGTGAAGCGCGCGCGGATGGAGGAGCTGCTCGAGATCCAGCGCGCCGTGTCGGCCGAACGGCTGGCCCGGTTCGTGGGGCGGGAAGTGGACGTGCTGGTGGATCAGATCGCCGACCCGGGGGACCGGGGCGCCACCCACGTGGGGCGCGTCCCCTGGCAGGCCGATGACGTGGACGGCGTCACCTACGTCACGGGCGGCGGATGGGCCCGTCCGGGCGGGATGGTCCGGGCCCGCGTGACGGAGAGCGAGGACTACGATTTCCGGGCGGTGGCGCTGACGTGACGCCGGCCCGCCGCGCGGCCTGGGCTCTCGCGGTGACCGTCACCGCCGGCGCGTGCGTCCATCATCCCCCGCCACTCCCCGGCTCCGAGCCCGAGCTCCGCGTGGGCCTGGCCGACGGCCTCTCCCGCATCACCCTCGGCGGCGACGCCCGGATCCTCGTGACCGACGACGCCGACGGGAAGGCCGTGGCGAGCATCCCCGCCGGCGCCAGGTGGGGCGTCGTTCCTGAAGGCTCCGGCCTGGTCCTGATCCGCCCCGACGGCGGCCGCACCGGTCCCCACACCGGCATCTCCGCCGTCAGCGCCACCGCCGACCACTTCGTCGCCGCCGACGGCAAACGGTATCGGGGCCGGATCAACGTCATCCGCTCGCCCACCGGCCTCCTCCTGGTCAACCGCGTCCCCCTCGAGAGCTACGTCGCGGCCGTGGTGGGCCCGGAGCTCGGCCCCCGCAAGGAAAACGAGCTCCAGGCCCTCGACGCCCAGGCGATCGTCTCCCGGACCTTCGCCCTCAAGAACCGGGGCCGCTGGGAGGCCCAGGGCTTCGACGTCACGGACGACACCCGGGACCAGGTGTACGGCGGCGTCGCGGCGGAGACGCAGCAGGCCTGGGGCGCGGTGCGACGGACCGCGGGCCGGGTGGTGACGTACCACGGGGAGCTGATCGACGCGTTCTTCCACTCGACCTGCGGGTTTCAGACGGCGGACGCCGCCGAGGCCTTCCACAACGGGGCGGCTCGCCCGTACCTGCGCCCGGTGTCGGATGCATCGGGTGGGGGGCACTACTACTGCGACATCTCGCCCCGGTTCCGGTGGAAGGAGGAGTGGGACGGCGCTACCCTGCGCACTATATTGGCGCGAAGCCTGCCGCCGGTGGTTCCGCTCGGCGGGGACGGGCTCCAGCGCATCGTCAACGTGGAAGTCACGCGGACCACCGCTTCGGGCCGGGTGGGGGAGCTCCGGATCGTCTTCCCGCACGGGGACGCGCGAATCTCCGAGCCCGACGTGCGGAGTGTCCTCCGGCCCGCCCCGGACCGGTTCCTCGCCAGCGCGGCCTTTCAGCTGTTCGTGACCACGGACCACGGCGAGGTCACCCATCTCGTGGCTACGGGCGCGGGCTCCGGTCACGGCGTGGGCTTCTGCCAGTGGGGGGCCATCGGCCGGGCCCGCGCGGGGCAGGGGTATCAGGAGATCATCACCACGTATTTCCCGGGGACCGAGATTGCGAAGCTCTACTGATACGGCCAGACGGTTGGACGGGTTGACGGCTGGAGGGTTCCTCACGGTCCTGTGCTTGCTGACCGTCTGCCCGTCCAGCCGCCTGCTTTCCCAGGGCGTTCTCGACCAGTTCTCCTACGACAACCTGCAGCCCACCGGCCTGCGCTTCGAGCTGGGGCCCCTGGGCGCCAGCAAGCTCAAGGGCGCCCTGCTCGCGGGCGTTCGGTTCGACGCCGGCAACATCGCTCCCCGCGTCCGGGTGCTCCTCGGCCTCTCCTACTTCCGGTCCGGGTTCGATCAGCAATCCCTCAACGACTTCGCGTCGCGGATCCGGAGCCTGGTGCACGACCCCGACTCGAACTTCACGGTGAGCGTCGGCCAGATCCGGTGGTCGGACCTGGCGGGGGACCTGGACCTGCAATACGCCTTCCCTCAGGGGACGGCTCTCACCACGTTTCTAGGCGCGGGCGTCGGGGTGCACTGGCGGCACGGCAGCGGGAGCGCCATCGACGGCACCTTCGTCCAGGACGCGCTCGACGGCCTGTTCCCGGCGGTGAATTTCACGGTGGGGGCCGAGGTGCGCGTCGCGCCGCGGCTGGCGCTCTCCTTCGAAGGGCGGGGTGTGCTGTCCGACGGGCTCGCCTCGGCGTCGCTCTCGGCGGGGCTGATGTACCGCTTTCACGGCTGGGGATCAGGAGGGGGAGGAAGCTCTCGGTGAACGATCCGATCCGGATCGCGGTCGTCGGGGCCGGCGGGATCGCCCAGGTGGCGCACCTGCCGGTGCTGCGCAAGCTGGCGGGGGTCGAGATCGCCGCCATCTGCGACAACGACGTCTCCAAGGCCCGGGCCCTCGCGTCCCGCTTCGACGTCAAGGACACCTACGACGACATCGAAGAGGTCCTCAAGTACGCCGAGGCCGACGCGGTGGTGCTCTGCACGCCCAATCACCTGCACGAGATTCACGCGGTCGCGGCCCTCTCCTCCGGCGCGCACGTGCTGTGCGAACGGCCGCTCGCCCTCAACGCCCAGGGGGTGGAGACCGTCCTCCAGGCCGCCGAACGGTACGGGAAGCGGATCATGGTCGGGATGAACCACCGCTTCCGCGCGGACGTCCAGGCGGTCCGCAACTTCGTGAACGGCGGCGAGCTCGGCACCGTGGACGCCGTCCGCGGCGGATGGTACACGTTCCAGCCCAGCCGGCAGCTCCTCGGCTGGCGTCTCCACCGGCAGGAGGCGGGGGGCGGGGCGCTGCTCGACCTCGGGATGCCGCTCATCGACCTCGGCCTCTGGCTCACCGGCTGGCCCATTCCCAAGCGCGTCTCCGCCCACGTCGTGGGCCGCACCGGGGGCGCGGTGGAAGACCTGGGCTCGGCCCTCATCGTCTGCGAGAACGGCACGTCCATCTCGGTGGACGTGAGCTGGCGCCACATGGGGGAGGGGGAGCGCTTCTGGTTCGACGTCGTCGGCAAGAAGGGCGCCGCCGCGATCGGCCCGCTGCGCGTGTTCAAGGACGTGCATGGGACGCCCACCGACGTCACGCCGACCGGCGCCAGCGGCCGCGAGACCGCCTTCCAGCAGTCCTACCGGGCCGAGTGGACCTACTTCCTGGCGGTGCTGCGCGGGGACGTGAACGCTCCGCCCCCCAAGGACCAGCTGGCCCTCCAGCGGGTGATGGATGCCCTCTACCGCTCGGCCGAGGAGGGGAGAGACGTGCTCCTGTGAGCCGGGCCCGCGTGGCCCTCCTCGTGGCCCTGGGCGCCGTGCTGCTCCTGCTCTCCTACCCGCCGTTCCGCGTCCCCGTCCTCAGTTTCGTCGTCCTCGCCCCCGCGGTCCTGCTCCTGCGGGAGCTCGAGGCCCGTGCCGACCCCCGGAGGGCGTTCCAGTGGGGATGGTGGTACGGGTTCGTGTCACAGGGCGTGGTGCTGTACTGGCTGGTCGTGGCGCTCTGGCACTTCACGCCGCTCTCCGGACTCGGCTACCTCTTGACCGTGGTGATGATGGGGGTGTTCACGGGCGGCGTGTTCTGGCTCCTGGTCCGGGTCCGGCTCCGTTTCCCGGCACTGCCCTTGTGGGTGACGCTGCCCGTGGTGTGGACCACGCTCGAGTGGGGGGTGGGGCACGCGGGCGACGTCGCGTTTCCGTGGCTCGGCATCGGGACTTCGCTCACCGACGCCCCGGTCCTGGTGCAATGGGCGGACCTGGCGGGGGCCCGCGGGGTCGGGTTCTGGCTCATGGCGTGCAACGTGCTGCTGGTCGAGGCGGCGCTGGGGGCGCGGGGCCGGGTTCGGGCGGCGGCGTGGCGTCTGGCGGCGGTGGTGGCGACCGTGGCGATCGCCTGGGCCTACGGCGTCCACCGGATGCACACCATCCCGCTCCGGCCCGCCGGCGTGGTAGGGTTGATCCAGCCCAACATCGGATTCTCCGAGAAGTGGCAAGCGTCGGAGGCCCAGCGCGAGGTGGATCTGCTCCTCAGCTTGTCGCGGCGCGCGCGCGCGATGGGGCGCCCGGACCTCATCGCCTGGCCCGAAGCGGCGCTCCCCGGATTCCTGGAGGACGCCGTTCCGTGGGACTCGAGCATCGCGCGGTTCGTCCGGGAGGGCCGCACGCCCGTGCTCCTCGGCGGCCTGCACGCGACTCCGGCGGCCGGGAACGACTACGACATCTACAACGCCGCGTTCTACGTCGACACCACCGGAGCGTGGCGGAAGTACCCGGTCTACGAGAAGCGGTACCTCGTGCCGGTGGTGGAGCGGACGCCGTTCGTCCCGGTGAGCTGGTTCCGGGCGATCCCCGGAATCAGGAACTGGTCGGGACGGTTCCGCCCCGGGACCACGCTGCCGCTCTATCCCACGCCGGTCGGAAAGGCCGGCGTCATCGTCTGCTACGAGTCCACGTTCGAGGACCTGACGCGGAAGTACCGCGCGGAGGGGGCCGACGTCGTCTTCAACATCACGAACGACGCGTGGTACGGGCAGACCGTGGCGCCGTACCAGCACGCCGCGCATCTGATCATGCGCGCCATCGAGACCCGGATGGGCATCGCGCGCTCCGCCAACGATGGCATCTCGGAGTTCGTGGACCCGCTCGGCCGGGTGACCGACGCGTCGGTCCTCGGCACCCAGGACGTCGTCGTCGGGCGCCTCGTGACCAGCGACGTGGTGCCGCTCTATGTCCGGTGGGGAGACTGGGTGGGGACGGGAGCCGCCATCGCGACGCTGGGGCTGATACTGGTCGCGGTCGTCAGATTCTCCCGATCAGGCTCGCCGTCAGGATCAGGAGCACCAGCAGCGTAATCAGCTGGTACTTCCGGTCCCCTTCCAGTATGAACCCGACCAGTGACAGGCCTACCCGCGCTACCGGAGTCGCGATCAGGAGCACCACACCGAGCTGCGTGACGGCCAGCGGGTCGAACGCCGCGGCGCCGCGCAGGATCGCGCTCAGGGAGCGGAGACGCTGGGGCTCTCCCCGGAAGGCGGCGTAGTCCACCGGCACGGAGCCGTGGCGCCACAGATAGACGGCGCCGCCCGCGCCGGCCACGACGGCGGCGAAGATCACCCCGATCCGGAGCAGCAGGCCCACCGCGTTCCCGACCTGTTCGTCGGTCCATCGCGCCACGGCTATATCCTCCCCGTGATCGCCTTGTAGACCATTTCGGCGGCCAGGGCGACGATGACGACGCTGAACACCATCCGGAGGTGCTTGGGATGGGCCCGCGTCAGGATCTTGGCGCCCGCCAGGGCGCCGATGAGCACGCCGACCATGACCGAGAAGGACAGCCCGGGGTCGATGTAGCCGCGGCGGAGATACACGCCGGCGCTGGCCGCGGCGGTCACCCCGATCATGAAGTTCGAGGTGGTGGTGGACACCTTGAACGGCAGCCGCATGGCGTTGTCCATCGCCAGGACCTTGACCGCTCCGGACCCGATGCCCAGGAGTCCCGAGAGGATGCCCGCGACGAGCATCAACCCGAACCCGGTCGTCACCCGCTGCACGCCGTAGGGTTGGACGCCCTCGGGGGTGGGGTAGGTGCCGTTGAGCCGCAGCCACCGGGCCAGGGGGTCGGACAGATCGTGACTCACGTGCTCCACCCGGGGCCGGCTCGAGGCGTACGCGGAATACACCAGGACCGCCGCGAACACGATCGCGATGGCGCTGGTGGAGACCAGGCCCGCCACCAGGGCCCCGATCAAGGCCCCCGTGGTGGTGGCGATCTCCAGGAACATCCCGATCCGGATATTGGTGAAGCCCTCGCGGACGTACGCGGCCGCCGCGCCGGAGGAGGTCGCGATCACGCTGACCAGGGAGGCCCCGATGGCGTACCGGATGTTGACGCCGAATCCGATGGTGAGGAGCGGAACGATCACCATTCCGCCACCCAGGCCCGTCAGTGCTCCCAGGAGCCCCGCGAGGAACGAGCCGGCGAGGATCAGCCCCGAGATGCCGAGCGCCGTCAAAGGTCGCCGCGGGAGAGCGCGGACTCGAACACGCGCCCGTCGACGAACAGCCGGTAGAGATCCCCGTCCAGCTGCCCGCCGGTCACTTCCTGCTTCATGATGTCGAGGGCGCGGTCGGAGGGCACGGCGCGCTTGTAGGGCCGGTCCTGGGCCGTGAGGGCGTCGAAGATGTCCGAGATCGTCATCATCCGCGTCTGCACCGGAATCGCCTCGCCGTGGATCTTCCGGGGGTACCCGCGGCCGTCGAGCTTCTCGTGGTGCCCGTAGGCGATGTCCGGAATCCGGCGCAGCTCCCGGGTCCAGGGGATTTCCTTCAGGAAGTTGAACGTGTGCGTCACGTGGCTCTCGATTTCGAGCCGCTCGGTCTCGTCCAGGCTTCCCTTCGGGATGGTCAGGTACCGGACCTCGTCCTGGGTCAGGAGCGGCTGAGGCTCCCCGCCCAGGTCCGCGTAGGTCCGCCGCGCGAACTCCGACAGGTCGTGCTTGTTCTGCTCGGGGAGGAGCGACGGCTCGTTCGACTGGAGCACTACTTCCAGAAAGCGGTCGAGGTCGGCGAGCGCCTGGCGCTGCTCGTCGTCCAGCTTCGTCAGGAACGAGGGATACCCGCTCTTGCCGTGCTGCTCGAGAAACTCGGCGCGCTTGCGCCAGAAGTCCCGCTCGAGACTGCGGCGCACGAATGCGTGGCGCTGCCGAATGAGGTCGAGGTCGGGCGGATAGAGCTTCTTCGCCTTCACCAGCACCTGCTCCCGCACTCCGACCTTCCCGAAGTCGTGCAGGAGGCCCGCATAGCGGATTTCCCGGATCTGCTCGCGGGAGAACTTCAGGTCCCGGTAGGGGCCGTCCCCCGCCCGGTCCACGACTTCCGCGAGTCCCACCGTGTAGTCCGCGACGCGGCCCGAATGACCGAAGGTGGTGGGGTCCCGCTGCTCGATGGCCTGGACCGACGCCCGGACGAACCCCTCGAACAGCCGCTCGATTTCCTGATAGAGGCGGCTGTTCTCGATCGCCACCGCCGCCTGGGCGGCGAGCGCGGTCACCAGCTCCACGGTCCGCCGGGAGTAGGGCACCACCTCCCGCTCGACGTCCGCCGCGGTGGCCAGCACCGAGTCGAAGTCGCGCTTCCGGTTGATGAGCTGCAGCACGCCGATGCGCTGGTCCCGATGATCCTTCATCGGAATCACGAGCATCGACTTGGACCGGTAGCCGTACCGCTCGTCGAACGACCGGTTGATCGAATACTCCACGTCGGGCGGCAGGAAATAGGCGTCGTCGATCACCAGGGGGTCGCCGGTCGTGGCGGTGTACCCCGCGAGGCTCGACCGGTCCATCGGGATGGTGAACTCGACGAAGGGCGCCTCGGGCTTGGAGAACGTCTGGGCCAGCGAGAAGCGCAGGCGCGGCGTCCCCGAATCCGCGGCTTCGACCAGGTAGAGGGAGCCGGCGTCCGACTGCGTGATCCGCCGCGCCTGCGTGAGAATCAGCTCGAGCAGGCTCTTGAGATCCCGTTCGGTGCCCAGCGCGGCGCCGATCCGCGTCAGCTCCGCGATTTCCTGGGACCGCTGCTCGGCCTGCGCCAGGGCCCGGGCCGTCTCGGCCCGCGCCGCGGCCTCCCGCAGGGCGCTCCGCACCGCGATCAGGAACTGGCGCGGGCCCGCCGGATGCCGCACGAAGGCGGCCAGGAGCTCGGCGGCGAAGGGCTCCGGGACGTCCACTTCGCCCTCGCGGCCCAGGGCCACGATGGCCCCTCCGGCGTCCACGAAGGCGCGCTGGGCGTCGAGCGGAAACATCGAGCGGCTGCCGGCGTCCAGGAGGAACACCGTCGGCCGGTCGTCCACCTGCAGCCCCGGGGGCCCCGTCACCGGGCGGAGCTCCACCTGCGCGCCCGCCAGGGCGTCGACCACCGCGGCCGGAGACCAGGCCGCCGGATGGAGGAGCACGTAGCGCCCGCTCACGGCTTGATGGAGTCCCGCGGCGGGTCGGCCTTCGTCGACTCGGGCGGCAGCGGTTGGACGCCGGTGAGGAACCGGTACGGCCGCCGGGACACGGCGTCCGCGAAGTGATTCAGCTGGCGGGACAGCTCGGCCAGGTTCACCGCGGTCGTGCGCAGGTCGCCGCGGTTCTCCGAGGCGAGGTTCCGGGCGTCCTGGGCCAGGGAATCCAGGTGGAGCAGGAGCCGGTTGGAGGACGCCAGGGTCGTGGTCACCGAGTCGGCGATTCCCGGCGGGATGTGGGCGGTGACCGAGTCGATCCGGGCCATGCTCGCCGAGACGCTCGCCACCGCCGCCGAGAGACCGGGGGTCAGGTCGTGGATCGTCGTGGTGGTCTGTGCGAGGGTCCGCTGCACGCCCCGCAGGGCTTCGCGGGCCTGGACCAGCACGTCGTGCACGTCGCTCGAGAGATTGGTGACGACGACCTTGAGCGAGTCGAGGGAGGAGGACGGCCGGTCGGAATTGATGGTGTCGCCCGCGCCGAGCATCCGGGTGACCCCGCGGGTGGAATCGGGGAGAATCAGCACGATCTCGGACGCCGAGGAGATCTGACTCACCGAGGAGATGGCGGCCCGGGTGCCCAGGGGAAGCTGGAGCTGAGAGCCGTCCTCGAACTCCTGCGCCAGGGAGAGCCGGGCGATGAACGAGACGCGCCGGGTCGCCGGGTCCACCCGCGGGACGATACTGCGCACCCGGCCGATCTCGAGGCCCTCCACCAGGACCCTCGTGTCCGCGCTGATCCCTTCGGCGTTGGCCACGCGGAGGTACAGCGCGTACCGGCGCTGCCCCCAGCCGCTGGTCGCGAGGAGAGCGCCGACGACCACGCCGACGGCGACCACCAGCAAGAGACCGACGATGAAGTCCTGACGGTTGGTATCCACGGCTCCTCGAAGGCCTACACGGGCTCGAGCTCGAGCGTGCCCGCCCGGTGCAGGCGGTACACCCGCTCGACCCGGTTCTGCAGCATTGGTGGCAGCTCCTGGCCGGTGATCAGCACGGACCGGCGGGCCCCCTGCGCTTCCTCGCCCCCCCGCGCCAGCGTCAGCAGCTCGGCCGCCACCCGCGACGTCAGGCCGTCGAACGGCTGTTCCAGGATGAGGAGCACGGGATCGAACGCCAGTGCCCGCACCAGGGCCGTGCGGCGCCGCTCTTCCTCGGTGGCCTGGGCGGGACGCAGGCCGGCGATCTTGGCGATGCGTCCCGCCGCCAGCATCACGTCCACCCGTCCTTCGATTTCCTGCGAGCCGGCCGTGCTGCCGAACCGCAGCGGGAGGGCCACGTTATCGCGCAGTGAAAGGTTTTGCAGCAACCCGTCACCGGCTGGAAGGTAGCCAACCCGGCGGCGGAAGGCCAAGCGGTCGCGTTCGGAAAGGGTGCTCAGGTCGGTTCCCAGCACGCGGACGTGACCGGCACGCGGGATCTCCAGGGCCAGGGCCAGCGCGCCGAGTGAGGACACGCCGACGTCTTCATCGCCCAGGACCACGGCCGTCTGGCCCGGCTCCACCGTGAGCGTGAACGGCGTCGCGGCCCGGGGCGAGAGGAGCACCTGGTCGAAGACGAGCGGCGGACCGAGGTGCTGCGACGGCCGGCCGGCGGCCGGTGGGGCGGGGGCTGGGGGGCCGTTCACGTCAGCCGAAGAGGGCGGCGCCCAGGAAGATGCCGACGATCGACGACACGGTGGCCCGGCTCGCGGCGATGGGAATCTCCGTGGGCCCGCGCCGGACCCCGAGCCCATAGAAGCTCGGCACCGTGCCCACCACCAGCCCGTAGAAGAGCGCCTTCAGCACGGTGAGCCAGACGTCCCGCAGCGTGAGGGCCTGGAGGACGACGTCCATGTAGCGTCCCGGCGCCATGCCGTTGAACGACGCGGCGGAGAGGCCGCCGGCGATCGCGACGACGTCGAACAGCACCATCAGGACGAACACCGAAACCAGCGCGCCGATGAACCGCGGCACGACCAGATACTGGCGCGGGTCGATGCCCATGCCCTCGAGCGCGCGGACCTCACCCATCACCTGATTGGTGGCGAGCTCCGCGGCGATGGCGGTGCCCGAGCGCCCCGCCACCACGAGCGCGGTCACGAGGGGACCCAGCTCCCGGACGATCACGACCACCATCAGGGTGCCCAGCCACTCGGTCTTCCCGATGGAGCCGAGCTCCCGGGCGGCCTGGGAGATGACGAGGAAGCTCAGGATGCTCGACAGGAGGATGACGAGCCCCAGGGCGTGGACGGCCGTGAACCGGATCTGGTTCATCGTCACGCGGAACGCCACGCTCCGGCCCGCGGTGGGGAGCGTGACCAGCGCCCGCAGGGCCCCGAAACCGAAGCGCGCCAGCGCTCCCAACTGGGAGAGCCGGCGCGCCGCGGTGCCACCCAAGCGTCCGATGACGTTCACCGGACGGTCAGGACTGCTGCTCCCTCTTCAGGCCGTCCTGGGCCTCGGTGTAGTTCGGGAAGACCGCGATCGCCCGCTGATACATCTCCACCGCCTTGTCCTTCTGGCCGCGGTCGTGATAGAGCAGGGCCCGCGAATAGTAGGTCAGGGCCTCGGTGGGCACCTGGCGGCTCATCCGCTGGGTCGCGACGTCCTTCGGCAGCGCGGGGAGGTTCACGTCCTTCATCAGCCGCTGGGCGATGTCGGAGATGATGCCGAACAGCTTGTCCTGGGACGCCGTCTGGGACTCGGTCTTGATGATCTCCGAGGTCTCGACGTTCACGAGACGGATGTCCACCCGCCAGGTGCCCATGTTGTCGATGAAGGAGCCGGTGACGGCGTACTTGGCGCCCACCAGCTTGCCGACCTTGGCGGCGGTCTGCGGGTCGACCCGGCCCGACGCGCCCAGGTTCTGTTCGTCGGTGAGCTTCTGGATCTGCTCGCGCTCCACCACGCGCCAGCCGTTATTGGCGGAGAGCTCGGAGATCAGCATTCCGGCGAACCCGCGCTGCAGGCCTTCGAAATCCATCGGGTCCTTCAGCCCCATCGAGCCGCCGTTCTCGAACGCGAAGACGGCGACGCCCGAGCGGGTGTCCTGCGCCTGCTGCGCGATCGCCGGCGCCGCGAGACCGCCGGCGGCGGCGAGAGCGAGCAGGGCCAGCATCGAACGCGAACTCATAGATGGTGCTCCTCGGGTCCAAGACCCCTGTGGGTGCTCACAACGTCAACTGCAGTCCTTCCTGAGCGGCGAGCACCTCACGGGGCCCGCCACGGTGTTTCGCTTCCTTCCGCGCCGCGGCGACCAGATCGTCCATCGCGCCGTCCGGGTGGTCGGGCTCGTGATGGAAGAGCACGAGGCGCCCGATTCCCGCTTCGGCGGCGAGGGCGACCGCCTCGGTATAGCTCGAATGCCCCCAGCCCGCGTGCGTCGCGAGCTCGCCGGGCGTGTACATCGCGTCGTGGATCAGCACGTCGACGCCCTTCAGGAACTGCACCAGCTCGTGTCGCCAGCCCGGCCCGGTGTCGTACCGCCCGCCCGGGCCCAGCTCGTTGTCCGTCACGTAGGCCAGGCTCGCGCCGCCCGCCGCGGGGGTCAGCCGGTACCCCAGCGTGGTGCCCGGGTGCCGCAGACGCATCGAGCGCACCCGGAACTCCCCGACCGGAAACTCCCCGTTCTCCACGTGCTCCACCGACAGCCGGGCCGACAGCGCGTCCAGCGGCACCGGAAACACCGCGGGGTGCATCTGCTGCCGGAGAATCGCTTCCAGCGGCACCTCGCCCTGCTGCGAGCCCCAGATGCGCACCACGTTGCCGGGGGAGAAGAACGGCTTGAAATAGGGAAGCCCCTGGATGTGGTCCCAGTGCGCGTGCGACAGCAGGATCTCCGCCGTCACCGCGCCGTTCTGCCGCTCCGCCAGCTTCCCGCCCAGGGCCCGGATCCCGGTGCCCGCATCCAGGATAACTACGCCGCCCCCGACGCCCTCCACGGCCACGCACGGCGTGTTGCCGCCGTAGCGCGCGGTATGGGCGCCGGGGGTCGGGATGGACCCCCGGGTTCCCCAAAACGTCACCGAGTACTTGCCTTGAGACACGCCGTAATCCTAGGGCTAAGTTACGGAAAATCTGCAACGTACGACAAGCCGGCGCCTCACGGCTCCGTCGTGACGTACCTCACGACCGCCCCGCCGCCTCCGCCAGGGCCGACCGGTTCTTGACCAGGATTTCCTTCCGCCCCACCTCGATCATCCCCTTGTCCACCAGCTCGCGCATGGTGCGGGAAACGGTCTCGCGGGAGGAGCCGATCATCTGCGCGATGGTGTGATGGGTGAGCCGCCGGGTGATGCGCCCGCCGCCGGCCTCGTCCGCCATTTCGAGAAGGAGCCGCGCCACGCGCCCGTTGACGTCCAGGAGCACCAGGCTCCCGACTTTCTCGTCCACCCGCCGGAGGCGGCGCGACAGCTCGCGAAGGAGCGCGATGGCGATGGCCGGCGTGGACGCGAGGATCGGCTGGAAGTCTTCGCGCCGGAGCACCACGAGCGCCGAATCTTCCATCGCGATGACGTGGGCCGACCGGGGCTCGTCGTCGATGAGCGCCATCTCGCCGAAAAACTCTCCCTCGCCCAGGACCGACAGGATCACCTCGCGGCCGTCCTCGCCGATCAGGACCACCTTGACCTGGCCCTCACACACGACGTACAGGGCGTCGCCGGGGTCGTCCTCGAAGAGAATGACGGAATTCTTGGGGTGGGAGCGCTCCCGGGCGACATCCATCACCCGCTGGAAGTCGGCCGGCGACAGCTCGGAGAAGAGTGGAACCCTGCGCAGGACCTCGGAAGCGGGCACGCGTATCCTTTGCGAGAATCGGGACTTGGGCGTCTGGGCAAGGTTACGGCTGTAGCCTCCGGGTGTCAATTCGGCGCGCGGGCGCGCGCTTGTCGCCAACCTCATGCCCCGTTTATATTTCCGCCCTTCGACAGCACAACCTTTGCTAGGACGGACCTTCGTGAAACCCGGAATTCATCCGAGCTATCAGCGCGCCATCGTGACCTGCGCGTGCGGAAACACGTTCGTGACGCGGTCGACGACGCCGGCGATCAACGTCGAAATCTGCGGCAAGTGCCACCCCTTCTTCACGGGCAAGCAGCGTCTGGTCGATACCGCCGGCCGCGTGGAGCGGTTCCGCCAGAAGTACGGGACGGGCAAGGCCGCGAGCTGACCGATGGAGGCCCGCCTCCGCCAGGCGCTCGCGCGGGCGGAGGAGGTCGCCCGGCTCCTGGCCGACCCCGACACGGCCCGGAACCCGTCGGCGCTGAAGCAGCTGGGACGTGAGCACGCGCGCCTCGACGTCATCCGCCTCACCCACCAACGCCTCGAACGCCTCACCGCGGAGCTGGACCAGGCCCGCGAGGTCCTGCAGGACCGGGACCCCGAGCTGGCCCAGCTGGCCCGGGCGGACGTCGACCGTCTGCGCCCTGAGCTCACGCGGCTCGAGGCCGAGCTGGCCGAGCTTCTCGTGCCCGCCGACCCCCTGGACGACCGGGATGCCATCGTGGAGATCCGCGCCGGCACGGGCGGCGACGAAGCCGCGCTGTTCGCCGCGGAGCTCTTCCGGATGTACACCCGGTTCTGCGAGCGGCGGCGCTGGAAGATCGAAGTCACCGAGCTGTCCGAGGGGACGCTCGGGGGCCTGAAGGAGGCGATCTTCACCGTCCGCGGCCCCAAGGCGTACGGCACGTTGCGCTACGAGTCGGGAGTCCACCGGGTCCAGCGCGTTCCCGCGACCGAAGCCCAGGGGCGCATCCACACCTCCGCGGCCACCGTGGCCGTGTTGCCCGAGGCTGAGGACGTCGACGTGCAGCTCGAGGACAAAGATCTCCGGATCGACGTGTTCCGGTCGTCCGGTCCCGGCGGCCAGAGCGTGAACACCACCGACAGCGCGGTGCGGGTGACCCATCTCCCCACCGGCCTCGTGGTGCAGTGCCAGGACCAGAAGTCCCAGCTTCAGAACAAGATCAAGGCCCTGGAAATCCTGCGGTCCCGCCTGCTCGACCGGATGATCGCGGAGCAGGAAGCGGCGCGGGCCCGGGACCGCCGGGCGATGGTGGGCACCGGAGACCGGTCCGCCAAGATCCGGACCTACAACTTTCCGCAGAACCGCGTGACCGATCACCGCATCCACTTCACGTCCCACAATCTGGCGGACGTGATGAACGGAGATCTGGACGCGCTGATCACCGCGCTCCGGACCGAGGGCGAGAAGGAGCGCCTGAGTGCCTGAAGCCCGTCCCTCCGGGTCGGTGGCGGACGCCCTGCACCGGGCGACGGAACGGCTGCAACAGGCGGGAGTGTTGAATCCCAAGCGCGAATCGACGGCGCTGTGGGCGGCGGTGGTGGGCGGCACGCCGGGCGACGTCTGGCTGAACCGGGAAGCGGTGGCCGACCCGGGGACCGCCGACCGGTTCTGGAACGCGGTGGGAAAGCGGGCGGGAGGCGCGCCCTTCCCGTATGCCGTGGGACGGGTGGGGTTCCGGAACCTCGATCTGGTCGTCGACGGCCGGGCCCTGATTCCCCGGCCGGAAACCGAAGGCCTGGTCGGCCTGGTGCTCGAATGGGCCGGAAGCGCCGGAGACCGGCGCGGGCTCGCCGCCGACGTGGGCACGGGGTCGGGATGCATCGCCCTCGCGCTGGCGGTGGAAGGCAACTTCAGCGGCGTGGTGGCGACGGAACGGTCTCCGGCCGCGGCGGGGCTGGCCCGGGAGAACGTGACCCGCGTGCGGCCTCCCGTTCCCGTGGACGTACGGGAAGGGGATCTCCTCGCGCCGCTGGCGGGAGACCGGTATCGGCTGATCGTGTCGAACCCGCCGTACCTCACCGAGGAGGAGTACGGCGCGCTGGAGCCGGCGGTGCGGGCCTTCGAGCCGCGCGACGCGCTGGTGAGCGGCGGGGACGGGCTGGACGCCACGCGCGCCCTGCTGGCCGGAGCGGCCCGGCTCCTCGAGCCGGGAGGGCTCCTGGCCTTCGAGATCGACGAGCGACGGGGTCCGGAAGTCCGGAGCCTGGCGCACGAGTACGGATGGCGCCGCATCGGCATTCACGATGACCTGTTCGGCCGGCCGCGGTTCGCGCTGGCGTTTCCCGGGGAGACCGCATGATCGACGACAAGGCGCAGGAGCTGGGCCGGCTGCTCGGCCAGACCGACGAGTACAAGGCCCTGAAACGGGCCAACGAGCGGATGCGCGAGGACACCGAGGTGCTCAAGAAACTGGCCGAGGTCGAGCGGCTGGCGGTGGAAATCGAGCGCGGCGCCCAGGCCGGCGTCGAGCCGGCCAAGGAGCAGGTGGAGGCCTACGACGGCGCGCTGCACGCCGTTCAGGGGAATCCGGTGTACCAGCAGGTGGTCGCGGCCCAGGCGAATTTCGAGAAGCTGATGGCCAAGGTGAACGAGCAGATCTTCGAGGGGATCAAGAAGGGTTCGGCCAGCCCCATCATCACCCTCGGGTAAGGGATGTTCATCGTCGTCGAGGGGCCGGAGGGGGCGGGGAAGTCCACGCTGGTGCGCGGACTCGGCGCCCGCCTGCTCGCCGAAGGGCGGGCGGTGCTCACGGTGCGGGAGCCGGGCGGGACACCGGTGGCGGAGGCGGCCCGGAAGATCGTGCTCAAGTCACGGCACGAGCTGACCCCGGCGTCCGAGCTGTTCCTGTATCTCGCCGCCCGCGCCGATCTGGTCGCCCGTCGGATCCGCCCGGCCCTGGCCGCGGGCCAGGTGGTGCTGGCCGACCGGTTCGACCTCTCCACCCGCGCCTATCAGGTGGCCGGCCGGGGACTTCCGGCGGCCGCCGTGCAGGCCGCGCTCACGCTGGCGACCGGAGGCCTGACGCCGGACCTCATCCTCGTCCTGGATGTCCCGGTCGAGGTCGGCCGGGACCGGCAGAAGAAGGCCCGGAAGGAGCAGGACCGGATCGAGCGCGAGGACGATGCGTTTCACGCCCGCGTGCTCCAGGCGTATCGACAAGCGTCGGGTCCGGGAGTGGTGCACGTGGACGCGACGCAACCGAAACCCGTCGTGCTGGACGCGGCCTGGAAGGAAATCACCGCCGCGTCCGCGCTTTCACTGCGAGGAGTCTCATGAAGGGTCGCCAGCTCGTCATCATCGCCGCCGTCGCCGTCGCCGCGCTCGCCACCGGCGGGTGGCTGCTCCAGCGGGATACCGCGCCGTCCGCCACCGTGTACCAGCAGGCCCGGCTCTTCGACGACATTCTGGCCCACGTCGCCGACTACTACGTCGACTCGATCGACGAGAGCAAGCTCTACGGCATGGCCATCGACGGCCTCCTGGACCAGCTCCACGACCCGTACTCGGTCTATCTGAAGCCCGACGACTTCCACGAGCTGTCGGAGCAGATCTCGGGAGACTACGGCGGCCTGGGCTTCCAGTTCGAGGTCCGGGACAACTTCGTGGCGGTGGTGGCGCCGCTCCCCGAAACGCCCGCCGAGCGGGCCGGGCTCCAGAGCGGGGACGAGATCACCGCGCTCGACGGCCAGGCCACCGCCGGCTGGAAGAACGACGACGTCTTCAAGAAGATGCGCGGCCCCGCGGGCACCACTGTCACCCTGACGGTGCGGCGGCCCGGCGTCGACCAGCCCCTGACCTTCAAGATCACCCGCGCCAAGATCCACGTGCGCTCGGTGGGCATCGTGATGATGCTCGACGACAAGGTCGGCTACATCGCGATGAGCCCGGTGAGCGACTCGTCCGCCGCGGAGGTCGCGCAGGCGGTGGATTCGCTGAGCCGCGCCGGGATGAAGTCCCTCATCTTCGACCTGCGCGGCAACCCCGGCGGCTCGCTCACGCAGGGCGTGGGCGTGACCGACCTGTTCCTCAACCCCGGCCAGGCGGTGGTCGCCACCAAGGGCCGCGCCCCCAACTCGAACGCCGAGTACCGGGACAACCGGGCCCAACGCTGGCCCGACCTGCCCATCGTGGTGCTCGTCAACGGCTTCACGGCGAGCGCCGCGGAGATCATCTCCGGTGCGCTCCAGGATCACGACCGCGCCCTCGTGGTGGGCACGCCCACCTGGGGGAAGGGACTGGTGCAGTCGGTGTGGCAGCTGACGCCGGAGACCGCCCTGAAGCTGACCACGGCGCGCTGGTACACGCCGAGCGGCCGGACCATCCAGCGGGCGAGCAAGAGCGAGGAGGACCAGGCGGCGCAGGTGATGGCGGCCGCGCGGGGCCACGACTCGACTCCCCTCGACACCACCCTGGTGTACCGCACCGACGCCGGCCGGAAGGAATACGGGGGCGGCGGGATCCGGCCCGATCTGTTCGTCACGGCCGACACCTTCTCGACCGCGGAGCAGGCGTTCAACAAGGCGATCGGCGCCAAGGCGCCGATCTACGCCGACGTCCTGTCGGGGTACGCGGTGGACGCCAAGATGAAGCACCAGGTGTCCAGCCCCGACTTTCCGGTCACGGACGCGATGGAGGCCGACGTGCTCCAGCGCCTCAAGGCCCGCGGCCTCACGTTCCCGCCCGGCGTGGTCGAGGGCGCGCGGACCCTGTTCCGGCAGGAGATCGGCTACGAGGTCGCGCGGTACGCCTTCGGCCGGATCGGCGAGTTCCACCGCCGCGTGGGGGACGACCGGCAGGTCCAGGAGGCCCTCGACCTGGCCCGCCGCGCGCGGAGCCCGCAGGATCTCCTGACGCTCGCGGCCGGGTCCGCTTCGAAGCCGGGCCGCTAGGCGCCGTGCCGGAATCGGTCGGCATCGTCGGCGCGGGGCGGATGGGAACGGGCCTGGCGCTCGCGCTGGCCCGGGCCGGCACCCCCGTACGTCTCACCAGCCGGCGCGAGGTGCGCGTACCGGCCCCGCTGCGCGTCGCCGTCGCTCCCGACGGCCCCGACGCCGGGTGGCTCCGGGATGCCTCGGTGGTCGTCCTGGCCGTCACCGACGACCGGATCCGGGACCTGGCCCAGCGGCTCTGGGACGGCCGGGCGATCACCGCCACCCAGACGGTCCTGCATTGCTCCGGCGTGCTGGGTCAGGAGGCCCTCGCACCGCTGGTGCCCACCCGGGCCGCGCTCGGCTCGCTCCATCCGCTCCAGACCATCAGCGAACCCGAGGTCGCGCCGGAGCGCTTCAAGGGCGCCTGGGCGGCCGTGGAGGGGAGCGCGGCGGCGATGGAGAAGGCCGAAGCGATCGCGCGGAGCGTGGGGCTCAAGCCGTTCCGGATCACCGCGAAGGCCAAGACCCTCTATCACGCAGGCGCGGTATTCGCGTCGAACTATCTGGTGGTCGTGGAAGCGGTGGCGCAGCGCCTCCTGCGGCACGCGGGCCTGTCGGACGACGACGCCTGGGCCGCGCTGTCGCCCCTGGTCCGCGGCACCATCACCAATCTCCTGGCGGGAGACCCGCGCGCGGCCCTGACCGGTCCCGTGGCGCGCGGGGATACCGAGACCATTCTCCGGCACCTGAGCGTGCTGACCATCGACGACGCGCGGCTCTACCAGGCGCTGGGCCGGGCGGCGTTGGAGCTGGCGCGGAAGCGGGGCATGGACGACGAGACGGCGCAGCGCGTTGCGGACGCGCTGGCTACTGATCTACCACCCGTACTCCCGCCCCAGGGGTGAAACGGAAGATCGACACCGCCACCGGCTCGTTGAGCCGGTGCTTCGCAAAGATCAGCACCCGCCGCTGCCCGGACCGTTCCACGATATCGAGACGCGTCACCAGCCCCGAGGCCCCGACCGACACGGTCGCCTCGGTGTAAGGCGGATCCGGCGCGATCGGCTCCAGGTGCACCACGTCCACCGGTCCCGCGGCGCTCGAGTCGGTGCGGACGAAGCGGGCGTGATACTGCTCCCGCGGGCGCTCCACGAACTGGCTGATCAGGTTCGGTCCGGTGGTCCCCAGGGCCGGGATCGCCGCCCGGATCACCTGGCCGGCGACGCTCGACGGCGTGTAGAGCCAGAGGTACTTCCCGTCCGACACGATCCGGTCGCCCCTCGGGTGGGTGAAGTTCATCGCGAAGCGCGCCGGCGGCTCCTGGTAGAGGACGCCGCGGGTCGTGTCCGGGGCGCCGAGCATCGGATTGTCGATGATCTGGATGAAGTCGCAGCGGATGGTGTGGAGGGAGTCGTAGGCCGCCTTCGCCCGCGCCAGCACCGCGAAGGGATCCTGTGCGGCGAGCCCGCGGGGAAGGAGAATGAGGAGTAACGGGATCAGGCGGCTCCCGGCACCCGGCCCCCGGCCCGTCACGCCCCCACCGACGCCGGCTCCGCCATGCGCCGCCCCGTCACGTCCGCGATCACCCGCACTTCCTTCATCAGCTGGGCGAACTGGCTCGGGAAGAGGGACTGGGCGCCGTCGGAGAGTGCCTGATCAGGCGCCGGGTGGACTTCGACGATGATCCCGTCGGCTCCCGCCGCGACCGCCGCCCGCGCCATCGGGAGGACCTGGTCCCGGAGTCCCGTCCCGTGCGAGGGGTCGGCGATGATGGGGAGGTGCGAGAGCTTGTGCACCACGGGGATGGCGGTGAGGTCGAACAGGTTCCGGGTGATGGGATCGAATCCCCGCACGCCGCGCTCGCACAGGATGACGTCCGCGTTCCCCTCGGCGAGGAGATACTCCGCCGAGAGCAGGAGCTCGGTGATGGTCGCCGCCATGCCGCGTTTCAAGAGGACCGGCTTGCCGCACCGTCCCGCGGCCTTCAGCAGGGAGTAGTTCTGCATGTTCCGGGCGCCGATCTGTACGATGTCGGCCATCTCGGAGATCCAGCCGATCCCTTCGATGTCCATCGCCTCCGTGCAGATCAGGAGGCCGGTCTCGGCCCGCGCCTTCTCGAGGAAGCGCAGGGCGGGGCGGCCCAGGCCCTGGAACGAATACGGGGAGCTGCGGGGCTTGAAGGCGCCGCCGCGGAGAATCGTGGCGCCCGCTTCCTTGACCAGGCGGGCGGTCTCGACGATCTGCCGCTCCGACTCCACCGAGCAGGGCCCGGCGATGGCGACCACGTCCGGCCCGCCCACGGTCACGCCGTTGGCGAAGTGCACCACCGTCGACTCGCTCTTCCATTCCCGGCTGACCTGCTTGTACGGCTTGGAGACGTGGATGACCTCGGTCACCCCCGGCAGGCCCTCCAGCCGGGATGCGTCGACCCGGCCGTCGTTGCCCACGAGCCCCACGGCGGTCCGCTGGGCCCCGGGCATCGCCTGGGCCTGGTATCCCATTTCCTGGATCACGGCGACCACGCGCTGGACTTCCGCGTCGGTCGCGCCGTGACGCATGACGATCAGCATCCCCAAAGCTCCCTAGGGAGTGGGAAGTCCGTCAAGCCGACTCGGGCGGCTAGTGCCGCCGGCCGGTGAAGACGAGCCGCTTGAAGAGCACCGTCGGCCCGCTCTGGAGGCGCAGAAGATATACCCCGGGCGGGACGTAGCGGCCGTCGTCGGCGCGGCCGTCCCACGAGAGCAAGGGGTCGCACGTCGAAGCGCCCGGGGCTCCACGGCCGTAGCGGCCGGGAGAGAGCACGCCCGACAGCTCGATGTTGGGGATCAGCCGTCGCACCACGCCGCCCCGGAGATCGAGCACCTGGAGCTCGGTCTGCCCCGGCGTCGCGATGTCGATCCAGACGCAGGTGGAGTCACGGCCCGCCGCGGGGAAGGGGTTGGGGAAGTTCTGGTACAGGAGGGTCGCCGGCGGCGCCGAGTCGTCGAGGACGACGAAGATGCCCGCGCTGGGCACCAGCGTGGTGTCCGGGCCGGCGTGCACCGTGAGGGTCCAGTAGAAGGCGCCGTTCCGGTCGAGGGGCATGGGAATGCGGAACGCGGTGTCCGTGAGCCCCGCCGCACCGAAGATGGGGAAGGGCGGCGTCCCGGGGTTGGGGAACTGCTGGCTGGTGCGGTAAATCTGGATGTCGAACACCAGCGGGCCGGGGGGCGCGGAGATCCCCGGTGCCTTCCAGACGAACGTGGGTTGCGCCGAATCCGTCGTCACGCCGGCCGAGTCCGAGAGCGTGAGCAGCGTCGCCCACGCGGGAACCCGGATGGGACCCACCGCGCCGGTCGTGACCGACATCGCTCCGGCGGTCGCATCCACCCGCCAGAACAGCGGTGCGCCGGGTTTGAAGGCCGTCCTGGGGAGATACTGGGTCACGCCGGTCAGGGTCGTGTCGAGCGTCGGCTTGGCGAACAGGGAATCGCGGCCGATGCGCAGCCGGTAGGTGACCGGCCCCGCGAATCCGGGGGTGGTGCCGACGGACCAGGCGAAGAGCGGTGTGATGGACGTCAGCACCGGCGGCAGCGGCGAGAGTGCCGTGACACCCACCGGGAAGACGGCGGAGAGGGCGACGTCCGGACGGCCCCAGCCCCGGGTCGAGTCCGGGTGCGCCGCGTTGGTCCCGTACCGGCGGAGCGCGTCGCGGAGCGCGAGGGGGCCGAGCGCGGGTTGCAGCTCCTTCAACAGGGCGGCCGACGCGGCGAGGAGCGGCGTCGCGAACGACGTGCCGTTCAGGCGGCCCAGCTGACCTCCCGCGTCCGTGCAGACCGCCACGCCGGGAGCGGTGAGGTCCGGCTTCAGCCGGCCGTCGGCCGTGGGACCGCGGGACGAGAAGGCGGCGATGGCGCCCGTCGAGTCCTCCGCGCCCGCGGTGATGACCGACTTGGCGTCTCCCGGCGTGACGAGGGTGCGAAATCCAGGCCCCGAGTTCCCCGCCGCCGTGACCACCAGAATCCCGTGGGCCGAGGCGCTCTCGGCCGCCACGGACGTCACCGCGACGTCGCCGTTCAGCTCGGCCGGGGTGTAGCTGAAGCCGTTGTCGAAGGCGAGGTACCCCAGGCTCGAAGACGCGATGTCCACGCCGATCGAGTCCGCCCACTCGAGCGCGGCGACGTAGTTGTCCTCCTCCACCCGGGTCTCGGAGCGGACGTCTTCGGTCTTGGCGAGGAGGTAGGACGCGCCGCGCGCGATGCCCACGAGCCGGCCCGGGACGTTCGCGGCGAAGAGCGACCACACCGCGGTCCCGTGGTACTGGGGGTCGAGGAGCTCGGTCGAGTCGTCGCGGACGATCGAATCCCCGTATACGAAATCGTACTGCGCTTTCACGGTGACGCCGGCGAAGTCCGGATCCAGGGTGTTGAAGCCGGCGTCCAGGATCACGATCCGGACGCCGCTTCCGTCGACGCCCCGGTCCGTGAGCGGCCGGAGATCGAGCTGGCGGTAGGGCATGTCGGAGGGTCCGTTGGTCGGATCTCCCGCGGCGGCGCAGGTGTCGGGACCGAGGAGCGGCGCCGCGGGCGGGGGCCGGGTGGGGTCCGGACCGGGCTTGAGCCGCCACCGCCCGACGGGCTGCATCCGCCGGAACGTCGGATCCTGCGCGAGGACGCGGAGCGTCGGGCTCGGGCCGCGGGCGCTGAGGGCGTGGAGCCAGCGGCTGGCCACGCGGACGGTCCCGCCCGCCGCGAGCACCCGCTCCCGGGCCGTGCCGAACGAGATGCCGGGCCGCAGAAAGAGCCAGACGGTGAAGCTCGTGTCGCGCGCGAGGGCCCGGGCTAGGGGCGGCGAGACGGCGGGGCGCTGAGCGGCGGCGACGGCCGACCATCCCAGAGTGACTGGGAGCAGGAGGAGGGCCACGCGAGCCCTCCGCGGAACGGCGGAGATCAGGCGGTGCGCTCGAGCTGCCCCAGCCGGACCCCCACGATGGTGGAGACGCCCGGCTCCTGCATGGTCACGCCGTACACGGCGTCGGCCGCCTGCATGGTGCGGGGGTTGTGGGTGATCACGATGAACTGGGTCTGGCTCTTGAACTCCGACAGGAGGCGCACGTAGCGGCCCACGTTGGCGTCGTCCAGCGGGGCGTCCACTTCGTCCAGCAGGCAGAACGGGCTCGGGCGCGTGAGGAAGATGGAGAACAGGAGGGACACCGCGACCAGCGTCCGCTCGCCCGACGACAGCAGGTGGATGCGCTGGGTCCGCTTCCCGCGCGGCGCGGCATGGATCTCGATCTCCGAGTCCAGCGGCTCGTCTTCGTTCGTCAGGCGCACGTCGCACTCGCCGCCGCCGAAGAGCGTCTGGAATACGCCGCGGAAATTCTCGCGGACTTTTCCGAAGGATTCGAGGAACAGGGTCTTGGCGGTCTGGTCGATCTCCCGCGCCGCCTGCTGCAGCGAGCTCCGCGCCGCCACCAGATCGTCCCGCTGGGTCATCAGGAACTCGAGGCGCTTGACCTCCTCGGCGTGCTCCTCGACCGCGAGCGCGTTGACCGGCCCCACCTGCTCGATGGCGCTCTTCAGCCGCTCGTTCTCGGACCGCAGCCACTCGAGATCGCCCTCCACCTCCGGGGCCTCCGCCAGGAGCTGGTCGAGCGGCTTCCGCCATTCCACCTCGACCCGCTCGGCGAGCCCGCGCTTGCGGCCGTCCACTTCCGTGCGCTCCACCTCGAGCCGGTGGGACTCGTCGCCCAGCGCGTCGAGCGCGGTGCGGGCCTCCGTGAGCGCCCCCTCCGCCGCCACGACGCCGGCCTCGGCGTCGACCACCGCGGCCTCGGCTCCCGCGGTCGCTCCTTCCAGCTCGGTCAGCGCCATCCGCCGTTCCTGGAGTCCGTCTTCCCAGCCGCCCCGCTCGGTCGCCAGCGTCGCTGTGTCGCGGTCGATGGCCGCGATCTCGGTCGCCAGCGCCACGGCGTGCCGGCGCAGCGCTTCCGCATCCTGCCCCGCCCGCGCCGCTCGATCCCGCGCCGCCCCCAGCCGGGCCTCGACCTGGGCGGCGTCCACCTGCCAGTGCACGCGCTGCTCCCGGGCCGCCTCCTGCTCGGCCTCGAGGTCCGCCAGCGTCGTCCGCTCGGCGCCCAGGCGCTCCTCGGCCCGCATCCGCTCGAGCTCGCGGCTCTGGAGGTCGGCCGTGAGGGTGGCCAGCCGCGCATCGACGTCTTCCAGGCGGCGGGTGAGCCGTTCCACCTGCGCCGTCGCTTCACCCGCGTCCCGCCGGGCATGGGCGGCCGCACGCTCGGCCTCGCCCTTCAGCGCGCCCGACTCGAGCTCCAGGTGCCGCTCGCGCTCCGCCGCTTGGCCCGCTTCGGCCAGGGCCGCCTCGGCCGCCGCGACATCGCGTGCCGCGGCGTCGAGGTCGGACTCGGCGCGGGCGCTCGCCCCCGTCGCCTCGGCGATCTCCTGCGCCAGCTGCTCCAGCTCCGCCCGGCGCTGCAAGGGGCCCGCCGACCCGGCGGTATCGAGGAACACGGCGCCGTTGGCCCGCCGCAGAGCGCGCGCGCCGGCGAGCACCTCGTGCCCGGCCAGCAGGGCGCGGACCCAGGCCACGGCCGGGCCGTCCACCCGGAGCTCGTCGTTCAGCGGATGACCGTCGGCGCCCTGCCGGGGACCGGGATGGCAGGGCAGGAGCACGAGGGGGCCCGGCTGGGCGCTCTCGTGCCAGCGCTGGATCTCGGCGATGGCGGACTCGTCCCGCACCAGCACGCCGTGCAGCCACTCGCCCAACAGGCGCTCGGCCAGCTCGGCGTCACGCCGGCTGGTGCGCACGAAGTCCGACAGGGGGCCCACCACGGCGTCCCCGAACCGCTCCCGCTCCTTGAGGAGTGCCTGGGCCGCGGGCGCGAGTCCCACCCGCTCCCGGTCCAGCTCCACCAGCGCTTCGCGCCGGGCCGTGAGCTGGGCCAGCGCTTCTTCGGCGCGGCGACGCGTCGTGCGCGCCCGCACTTCCTGCTCCTGCAGGCTCGAGACCTTCTGCCGGGCCATCTGCAGCGATTCCACCGCCCGGACCGCCGCTTCCGCCTGCGCCGCCGCGCGCTGAGTCTGGGTCTGGGCCGCGGCCTGGGCCGCGGCGGACGCCTGCTCGCGGGTGCCGCGCTCGGCGGCGGCCCGCGCCACCTGCTCGCGCAGCTCCGACCGCTCGCGGTCGAGCAGGGTCCGCTCCGCGTCGGCGGCGTGCGCGCTTTCCACCAGCCGGCGCAGCTCCTCCTCGTGGAGACGCACGGCCTCCCGCGCCTGCACCAGACGCTCGCGCACCCCCGCCTCGAGGGCCGTGCGGCTCTCGAGCTCGCCCCGCACCGCCGCGAGATCGGCTTCGGCGCCGGCGCACTCCCCCTGTGCCGCGTCGCGCTCACGCTCCGCCTGGGCGGCCCGCTGCTCGTCCTGCGCGCGCTCTTCGCCGGCCCGGGCCCGCCGCTCGGCCGCGTTGGCGAGCCGCTCGGCCGCAAGCTTCAGGTCCCCTTCCAGGCGGCCGACCGCGATCCGCGCGTCGGCGAGCCGGCGCTCCACTTCGGTGCGCGCGGCCTCGGCGGTATGCCGGGTCTGCACCCGCGCTTCGCGCTCCCGCTCGGCGTCGGCCAGCCGCTGCCGCGCCGCGGGCAAGCTCTCCTCGAGCTCCCGGGTGCGGACGCCCAGGGCCCCCAGGGCGAGATCCAGATCCTCGAGCTCGCGGCGGACCAGCGTCAGGGCCACGCCGAAGCGCTCCTCGATCATCTTGCCGTACCGCTCGGCCTTGCCGCGCTGCCGCGCGAGGCTGCGCACCTGGGTCTGCACTTCGGAAATCAGGTCTTCGAGGCGTGCCAGGTCGGCCGCGGTCTCCTCCAGCCGCCGCTCGGTGCTCCGCTTGCGGTCCCGGTAGAGCCCGATCCCCGCGGCTTCCTCGAACAGCGACCGCCGCTCCTCGGCTTTTTCCGAAAGCAGGGCGTCGATCATCTTCGCTTCCATCACGACGGCGGCGTCGGCGCCCAATCCCGTGCCGCGCATCAGGTCCTGGACGTCGCGGAGCCGGACCGGCGAGCGGTTGAGCAGGTAGTCGCTCTGGCCCGAGCGGGAGAGGCGCCGCGTGACGACCACTTCCTGGTAGGCGATGGGGAGCACGCCGTCGGAGTTGTCGAAGACCAGGGAGACTTCCACCACGTTCACCGGACGCCGGCCGGTGGAGCCCTGAAAGATCACGTCTTCCATCTTCCCGCCGCGGAGCAGGCGGGGCGACTGCTCGCCCAGCACCCAGCGCACGGCGTCCGAGATGTTGGACTTGCCGCAGCCGTTGGGCCCGACGATGGCCGTGACGCCGAGGTCGAAGGGCAGCTCGACGGTGCCGGCGAAGGACTTGAACCCGGACAGCTCCAACCGCGTGAGCCTCATGGCGTGGTCCCCGTGCGGGTGACGAGTGTGGCCGAGACGCCGGCGCCGCCCAGGGCGGCGGCCGCGACGCTGGCCTGTTCGGGTGTTTCGAACGCGCCCACCAGCTGCGGGCCCGACGCGCCCCAGCGCACCGCGGTCAGCCCGAGGCGGCGGAGGGAGTCGGCCGAGGCCGGCGGGACCGGTGCGGCGAGGCGAAGCGAAAACGGTGCGTGCAGGAGCTCACCCTGACCGGTGGGCGCGAGCCCGCGGTGCCAGAGATCGGCACGAGCGGCGGCGGCTCCCTCCCGGGTGGTGTAGGCGCCCGCGAGCACGCGGTACCAGACCGCGCCGGAGGCATCGAGCGAGAGGGGCGTCACGAAGGCGCCGACGCCCTCTCCCGCCAGGTGGTCGGCGGCGACCACCGCTTTGTCCGGGGCGCCGTACGCGGCGAGCTGGATGGTCCAGGGCACGGAGTCGGCCCGTGGCTGCGCGATGACCGGAGCGGGCGGCACGCGCCGCTCCGCCCCGCGGCCCAGGATGGTCCATCCCAGCGCCCCCAGGACGGCGAGGGCGAGTCCGGCGACCAGGGGACGCCAGCCGCGCCGGCGGCGGGGCGCGGGCCCCCCGGTCAGGGACACCCGGCGGAGCGCTCCGGGCGCGGCCTCGGCGCCGCTCACCACGGCGAGCGGCGCGATGCCGGGGACCGCGGGGCCGAGCGCCACGACGGCGTCGGGTGCAGAGCCGAGCCGGGGCAGGTCGATCGCGTCACAGAACACGAGCAGCAGGGCGTCCTCGGACTTGAAGCCGGCGTGCAGGGCCCGCCACCGCGGGTGCGCGAGCAGCGTGCCGGCATCAGCGGTCTCGCTGCCGGTGCCGATGAAGTTCACCCGGTCCACGTCCCGCGCGACCAGGTCCCACGACCGGTCGTATTCCAGGGCGTCGACGATGCCCTCGGCGGGCGGGAGTCCCGGAGTCCGGTGCAGGGTGGGGTCGCCGAGGCGCAGATCGATGAGCGCCACACGCCGGCTCACGGCGCATCCGCGCGCGATGTCCCAGGCGGCGCGTCCGGCCCAGTCGAGGTCGTCGTGCCCCGGCACCAGCGCCACGAGGTACCGCCCGGTGAGGAGGGGCGGGACGACGTGGAGCGCGTCGGCGCGGGGAACGGAGCGGGGCGTCATTGCGAAGGCTGGTAGATCCAGTAGGGGCGGCCGAGCTTCCGGCCGGTGTCCTCGGCCTGCTCGCGGGTGGCGAAGGGGCCGAGCACCACCCGATAGCCGTCGTCGCCCGACGTGGGGGGCAGCACCTTGGCCGGGAGGCCCGCGCGGGTGAGCTGCTGGGCCATGCCTTCGGACCACTCCTTGTTCTGCGAAATGGAGACCTGGACGTAGAGCGCGCCCGCGGTCGTGTCGCCCGCGGCCGCCGCGGGCCCCGGCGCGTCCGCGAGCGCAGCGCTGCGCGACGAGCCGGAGGGGATCCATCCG
>Ga0335076_10000488_pt1 | contig 36576 bp, 33 predicted proteins | sample Lox_Sample_25_FD_206717 | JGI IMG/M metagenome (GOLD analysis project Ga0335076, IMG submission 206717) | Soil microbial communities from Loxahatchee National Wildlife Refuge, Florida, United States - Lox_Sample_2.5 | ecosystem: Environmental > Terrestrial > Soil > Wetlands | place: USA...
CTCCGGCGACCTCTCCGCCCGGCAGATCGCGGTGAACCAGCCGCTCAAGCTGGCGGCGGCGGAGGGACACTTCCACACGGGGAGGGGCGTCCCGCTCCACCTGGGCGGGATCCCCGACGCCGGCGCGGCGGTCACCCGCTGGTCCCTCGAGATCCCCCGCGGCCTCTCGCTCCTCGCCTTCCACGATCCCGACGCCGAGGTGAAGGGCATGCTCGACTTCCCTCGCGACCGCTGGCCCGACCCGGTCAAGGTCCACCTCGCGTTCCAGGCGATGGTGGGGCTGGGCGCCGCCATGGCGGCGGTGGCGCTCCTGGGGCTGGCGCTGGCCTGGCGCCGCCGCGAGGTCCCGGCGGGCCGCCGCTTCCTCCTCGCCGTCGTCCTCACCAGCCCGGCCGGCTTCCTGGCGCTCGAGGCCGGCTGGCTGGTCACCGAGTGGGGGCGCCAGCCGTTCGCCATCTGGGGGGTGATGCGCACCGCCGACGCCGTCACCCCGGTGTCCGACCTGACCGCGCCGCTCTGGATCTTCGGGGCCCTCTACCTCTTCCTCGCCGTCATGGTGGGCACCCTGCTCTGGCGCCAGATGGTGCACGCCCCGGCGGAGCCGGCGGGAGGCGCGCCGTGACCCTCCCCGACGCCCTGGCGGCGGCGATGGCCGTCGCCCTGGTCGCCTACGTCCTGCTCGGCGGAGCGGACTACGGCGGCGGGATCTGGGACCTCCTCGCCTCGGGCCCGCGGCGCCGCGAGCAGCGCGCGCGGATCGAGCAGGCGATCGGCCCGATCTGGGAGGCCAACCACGTCTGGCTGATCCTCGTGGTGGTGGTGCTCTTCACCGGCTTCCCCACCGCCTTCGCCGCCGTCTCCACGACGCTCTTCGTCCCGCTCACGCTCCTCCTGGTGGGCATCGTCCTCCGCGGCGCGGCCTTCACCTTTCGCGCCTACGATCGCCCGGACGACCGGGTCCAGCGCGCCTGGGGGCTGGTCTTCTCCGCGTCGAGCGTCCTCGCGCCGCTCGTCCTGGGCGCGGCGGTGGGCGCCCTGGCGTCGGGGCGCCTGCGGGTCGGGCCGGACGGGATGCCGCTCGGCGGGCCGGCCGCCTGGCTCTCGCCGTTCACCGCCGCCACCGGCCTGCTCGCCGCCGCGCTCTTCGCCTTCCTGGCCGCCGTCTACCTGACCGTCGAGGCGCGCGGCCCGCTCCGGGAGGACTTCCGGCGCCGGGCGATCGGCGCGGGGGCCGCGGTCTTCGGCGCCGCCCTCGCCGCCGCGGTCCTCTCCTGGCGCGAGGCCCCGCTCGTCTTCCACGGCTTGACGCGGCGGGCCTGGTCGATCCCGCTCCACCTCGCCACCGCCGCCGCGGCGGTCTCCGCCTTTGCCGCCCTCCTCGCGCGCCGCTTCCGGCTGGCGCGCGGGGCCGCCGCCGCCCAGGCCGGCCTCATCGTCCTCGGCTGGGCGGCCTCCCTCCGGCCCTACCTCGTCGTCCCCGACGTCACCATCGCCGGCGCCAGCGCGCCGCCCGAGACCCAGCGGCTCCTCCTCCTCGCGCTGGTGGCGGGGACGGTCACCCTGGTGCCCAGCCTCTGGCTGCTCTTCCGCGTGTTCAAGCGGGAGGGCCCGGGCACCCCGGGCGGCGACGAGCCCGGATGAGCGAAGGCCCGCGCCCGGGGGCGTGGGCCTTCCTCGCAAGGGCTCGAGCGAGCCGGGCGCTAGGCGTGGGCCTTCTCGCCGGGCTTCAGCGTCTTCAGCTCGATCTTCTTCGCCTTCACCTCGGGCTTCTTGGCGATGCTCAGGGTGAGCACGCCCTCCTTCAGCTCCGCCTGGACGCTGTCGGGGTCGACGCCCTCGGGCAGCGTGAACGAGCGCGAGAAGCTGCCGTAGCTGCGCTCGTAGGCGTAGAAGCGCTCGCCCTCCTCCTTCTTCTCCTCCTCGCGCTTGCCCGAGACCGTGAGCCGGCTCCCGGTCAGCGAGATGTCGAGCTCCTTCTCCTTGATGCCGGGGAGGTCGGCCTTGAACACGTAGCCGTCCTGGGTCTCCTTGACGTCGAAGGTCGGGACGAACCCCATGACGTGAGGGGCGACCGGCCCGAGCTCACGGAACGGATCCCACTGCATCAGCTCCCTCATCATCTCGTATGGGTCGAGGAACCGCGCGGGCTCCAGCGTCCCCCCTTCGGTCCTGCGGATCAGGTTTGCCATCTGCTCCTCCTTTCGGGCGCGCCTCGCGGGCGCACCGAAGCGTCGCCCGGGCGGCGCACCGCCGGGCACGAAGGGAACAGAACCATCCTGGCGCGGCTGTCAAACGGCCGGGGCGGGGGCTCGGCCTTCCGGGCCGGCGGGCGGCGGCTACCCCGCCTTCGCCTCGAGCTCCTTGAGGCGGCGGGCGAGCTCCTTCTCCCGCTGGAAGCGCTTGCTGACGTCCCGGATGATGGCGACCGAGCCGATCACCACGCCCCCCGCTCCGGTGAGGAGCTGGATGGTGAACTCGATCGAGACGGTGCTCCCGTCCTTCCGCGTAGCGGGCACGGCCAGGAGATCTCCGTGGCCGTAGCGGCTCACCCCGGTGGCCATCACCTTGTGGTAGCCGTCCCAGTGGCGCGCCCGCAGCCGCTCGGGGACGATGAGGTCCATCGACCTCCCGAGCGCCTCCTCGGCCGTGAAGCCGAAGAGCGCGGCGGCGGCCGCGTTCCAGAGGCGGATCTTCCCCTCCCGGTCGCCCAGGATGATGGCGTCCGGGCTGCCCTCTACGATCTGCCGGTAGAGCTGGCTCTCATCCATGATCGCTCCCCTCGCGCTCCTCCCGGATCAGGGAGAGGAGCATCTTGAACGGCGCGGCGGCGCGGACGGCGTGCGGGATCCCGGCCGGCATCCGCACCGTCTCGCCCGCCCTGGCCGGCACCGCCTCCCCTCCGATGGTGAGCTCCGCTGCCCCGTCGAGCGCCTGGACGAAGGCGTCGAAGGGGGCGGTGTGCTCGGACGGCTCCTGGCCCTGGTCGAAGGCGAAGAGCGTCAGGGAGCCCCGGCGGGTCTTGGCCAGGGTGCGGCTCACGATCGATCCAGGGACGTAGTCGATCTCCGCCGCCAGGGCGACCGGCCTGGCGGGGGGCAGCTCGCTCCGGAGCACGGCGATGCGGGGAGGCTGGGGGGGGCGTTCATGCCTCCGCTCTCCTGCGAACCCCTTGCCACCGTGGAACCCTCCGCGATCCAGGCGGTTCGGGACCCGGCGCGCCTCGCGCACCCGCCCGTCGGTGGCCGCTTCACCGAGGCTTCGGTGCGCCGGGCGCTGGCCGCCGAGCGCCGCTGCCTCCTCCGGGCGGAAGCGCTTGACAGTCCGCCCGCCGCTCGGGCACGTTGCCGCCGCATTATGGATATTGGCATCCACAATGTCCCGAATGGGGCGGGCCGGTGATCTTCAGCGCCTCCGCCACCCACGCCCTCCGGGCGCTCGCCCAGCTGGCCGGTGGCAGCGCGGCCGAGGCGACGCTCGGCCGCGAGCTCGCCGCCGAGATCGGCGTCCCCACCCACTACCTGGCCAAGGTCCTCGCCACCCTGGCCCGCGCCGGCGTGCTCAGCGCGAGCCGCGGGGCCCGCGGGGGCTATCGCCTCGCCCGGCCGGCGGAGCGGATCACCCTGCTCGAGGTCGTCGAGCCGTTCGAGGGCAAGCGCGTCCGGCCCGGGTGCCTGCTGCGCCCGGATCGGCAGTGCTCCGAGCGGGCCGCCTGCTCGGCCCACGCCGCCTGGACCGGGGTGAAGACCGCCTACCTGGGCTTCCTGGAGAAGACCACGCTCGCCGACATCCAGGCCGGCGCCCTGCCCCTCACCCCGATCCGCCACCCTCGCCGGAGCGGGCGGCTCACCTCCCGGCCCTCGCCCAAACGCAGGCGGTGATCCTTCCCGGCGCGGCCCGCGGGTCGCGCCGGGGAGGCTCCCCGCGTCCGCTCCGCCCACAGCCGCCGCCCCGTCCCAGCCCCATACGAGGAGACCGTTCGCATGACCCATCTCGCCCTCACCCTCGGCTTGGCGCTCGCCGCCGCCACGCCCGCCGCGCCGAAGAAGGCCCCGGCGAGGGCCACCGACGCCTGCGTGGCCTGCCACCGGAAGACCTCGCCGAGCATCGTCGCGGACTGGAAGGCCTCGCGCCACTCCAGCCTCGGCGTCGGCTGCACCGACTGCCACGGCAGCGACCACACCACCAAGGACGACGCCGCCAAGGCGAAGCTCCCCACGCCCGAGACCTGCGGGCAGTGCCACGAGGCGCAGGTGGCGGGGTTCAAGAGGGGGAAGCACGCCTTCGCCTGGGCCGCCGTCAAGGCGATGCCCACCTTCCACTACCAGGCCCTGGCGGTGCGCGAGGGGCTGAAGGGCTGCGGCGGGTGCCACAAGCTCGGCCTGAAGAGCGAGGCGGAGGCGAAGGAGCTCAAGGAGACGGCCGGCGGCTACGGCGTGGCGAGCTGCGACGCCTGCCACACCCGCCACCTCTTCTCCAGGGCGGAGGCGCTCCAGCCGGAGGCGTGCAAGACCTGCCACATGGGGTTCGACCATCCGCAGTGGGAGATGTACGACGCCTCGAAGCACGGCGTCCGCAACGAGCTCAAGCGGACCAGGACCATCCCCGCGACCTCCGCCGCCCCCACCTGCCAGACCTGCCACATGCAGAACGGCGACCACGAGGTCCGGACCGCCTGGGGCTTCCTCGCCGTCCGGCTGCCGTTCCCCGAGGGTGACAAGCAGTGGACCGACGATCGCATCACCATCCTCCAGGGGCTCGGGGTGCTCGATCCGAACGGGAAGCCCACCGGCCGGCTGGACGTGGTGAAGGCCGCCGACGTGGCCCGGCTGACGCAGGAGGCGTTCGACGCGGAGCGGGCCAAGACGCTCGACACGTGCACCCGGTGCCACGGGGCGAGCTTCGCCAAGGAGCAGCTGCGCCAGGGTGACGGGCTGATCCGCGACCTCGACCACCTGATGGCGGAGGCGATCCGCACCGTGGCCGGGCTCTACCAGGACGGCACGCTCGCCAAGCCCTCCACCTACGCGTCCGCCTTCCCCGACCTGCTCACGTTCCACGACGCGCCCACGCCCATCGAGCAGAAGCTCTTCGTGATGTTCCTCGAGCACCGGATGCGAGCGTTCCAGGGGGCCTTCCACGCCAACCCCGACTACGTCACCTGGTACGGCTGGAGCGAGATGCAGCGCGACCTGACCGAGATCCGCGCCGCGGCGGAGGAGCTGCGCCGGGCGAAGCGCGTCGACGCCCAGCTGGAGGCGGCCAGGCCCGCCGCCAGGAAGTAGGGCGCCAGCGCCCGCCGGACCCGGGTGGGCGTCCTCTGCCGAGGGCGCCCGCCCATCCGCTCCGGATGGGGATCGCCCGGAGCGCACGGCCCCCAGGAGAGCTTCCCGGTCACCCGGGGGAGCGGAGTACGTTTTCGTGGCTGCCTCCACGCAGGCAGCCTTCCGAGGAGCAAGCCATGGCCAGCGCCCGGCCCGGGCTGACGAAGACCCAGCTCGAGACCCTCCGGCGGAGGCTCGAGGACGAGCGGCGACGGATCCGGCGGGTGCTCGAGGCGCCGGAGGCGCTCGCCCCGTCGGACGAGGAGCGGTCCGAGTTCGAGGAGTCGGCACAGCGCGCCGCGGAGCGGGCCGAGCAGATCACCGTCGCCGAGCGCGAGCGGGCGCTCCTGGTGGAGGTCGATCACGCCCTGGCGAAGCTCGGGGCGGGAACCTACGGCCTGGGCGAGACCAGCGGCGAGCCCATCCCCTACCAGCGGCTGATCGCCATCCCCTGGGCCCGGGAGGGCGTGGACGAGTGACGACCGTCTCGGGGCGGCGAGGGAGCGCTCCGGCTTGCCGAGGGGTAGATTGACGCCATGCGGGATACCCGGACGAAGATCTCCGACGCGGTGGTGACCCGTCCGGCGACTTTCGAGGTCGCCGGCCATCAGGTGGTCGTGGCCAGGATCATGGAGCGGCGCTGGACGGTGACGGTGGACAGCCACCGCCTCGACGCCACCTACGACACCCAGGCCGAGGCGTGGGAGGCGGGCGTGCGCGACGTCCAGCTGCGCAGCGGCCTTCCTGGTGCGTGACACACCCCCGCCGGGACCCCGCCCCACAGGTCCTCGAGGGAACCCCGCCCGGCCCGGGCGGCGAGCCCCTCGCATGTCGCGGCGGCCAGGGAACTGATGCGGCCCGCGCCGGTTCGCGGTATCGGTCGGGGACCGCCCCTCGCCGGACCCGCCAGGAGGACCACCGCATGATCCGCCAGGACATCCTGCAGCAGTTCCCCGGGCTCTTCGGACGGAAGACCGTGAACGGCCGGGAGGTCGACGTCGAGCAGACGATCGACACCCTCACCCGCGAGCTCCGGCCCGAGATCGCCGCCGCCCTGAACGCCCGTCGCGAGCTGCTCGGCTCGTCCGCCCCCGTCCGGAGCCGGTACGCCTGGACGGGCTGGGACGAGTCCTTCGAGGACCCGCTCGGCGGCCCTCCCTGGACCTTCCGCCAGATCGTCCAGGGGATGATCGACAACTTCCTCGGCCGGGAGACGCGCTGGCGCTGGCGGCTCAACGACCAGGCGCCCATCCCCGAGCACGTCCACCCGCTGCGGAACCCGGGGCTGGAGCTCACCGGGCCCTGGCACCCGCTCGACATGGCCTTCAACGCCCTGAACAGCCCCGCGCCCATGAACATGCCGGACTTCGAGGACGCCTCGCCGCCGCACTTCCGGCCGGACGGGACGCCCGCGAGCGAGCCGGTGGGGATCTTCGCCGCCCTCCAGAACGCCAAGGACGTCTTCGAGGGGCGCTGGACCGGGCGGGCCTACGAGGTGGTGAAGAAGGGGAAGAAGCGCGCCTACCGGATCGAGAAGCCCCCGGCGCAGTGGCCGACGCGGCTCGCCCGTCCGCCGAGCCTTCACGTGCTCTACGACCACGTGACGGTGGACGGGGCGCCCGCCCCCGGCCTGGTGGTGGTCGCCACCCTCTGGGCGCTGAACAACCTCGACGCCCTCCGCAGGGAGGGGAGCGGGGTCTACTTCTACATCCCGAAGCTCCAGACGCCCGCCGAGGCCCTGATCGTGGAGAAGCTCCTCGCGCGCCTCGAGGACCGGGCGGGGGTGCAGGCCGGCACCTTCAAGGTGAAGATGCTCTACGAGGAGGGGACCGCCGGGCGGTGCCTGCCGGCGATCGCCTGGGTGCTGCGCCGCCGCCTGCTCGGGACCAACGTCGGCCGCTGGGACTACCTGGGCAGCCTGATCGAGATGTGGAAGGACGACCCCGCCGGCGTCTTCCCCGATCCCCAGACGATCGGGATGGCCACCCCCACCATGATCGCCTACCAGCGCTACAACGCGCTGCTCATGCTCATGGCGGGGACCCAGGGCGGGCAGCTCACCCAGGCCGCGCCCATCGGCGGGATGGCGGCGGTGATGATCTACCAGCCCGGCGACCCCTACGGCCGCTCGCGCTACAACCCCCTGGCGCTCCGGGCGATGGTGATCGACAAGCTGCGCGAGCGACTCCTCGGGCTCATGTTCGTGCCCGACGCCCCGCTCCCCGCCGGCGCGGCCCCGACCCTGGACGACGTCCTCTCCGGGCGGGTGAAGGGCCGGCTCCACGACGCCTACCGCCAGAGCTGGGTGGCGAGCCCGGAGACCGACTACGTCGCCGCGGGCAACGCCCCGCTCCGGGCCCGCGCCGGCGAGCTCCAGGGGATCCTCGACGCTCCCCGCGAGACCGTGGACGTCAAGGGCAAGGCGGTGCCCACCGTGCGGAGCGGGCTCTCCGACGCCGAGCGCGACGTGCTCCGCGCCCGCGGGCTGCTGGACGGGCAGGGGCGGATCACCCCGGCCGTCCTCCTCCCCGGACAGCTCGACACGCCCGAGAGGCTCCTCTCCCCCGCGCTCTGGGAGGAGATCTACGCGGTGCCCAGGGGCGAGGTCACCATCGAGCACGTCCAGCACGCCTTCTACATGGCGGCCAACTACGGGTTCCAGATCCTGAACGGCAACTTCGCCGCCGCCATCGACGACTACGAGCTGAAGCTCCGCTTCATGAACGACCTGGCCACCTACCGGATCAACGTCTCCTGGCTCTGGGCGCTGGCCCGCCACGAGGCCCGGATCGGCCGGGACGGGTTCCTCCAGCGGCAGGCGCTCACCGAGGACGGGCTGGTGCTCGGCGCGAGCGCCGAGCCGGTGAAGGCCGGGGCGCGCTTCACCCGCGAGCTGTTCGAGAAGGTGTGGCGGTACCACGACGAGTGGACCTCGGCCTTCTTCGCCGAGCAGGATCGGCGCGGGGAGCCGAGCCGCTTCGACCGCTCCAAGGCGCCGGTGATCATGGAGCTCCTCCGCCGCCAGCTCCTCTCCCCCCGCTACGTCCAGCACAGCGCGCGGGTGCTGTTCCTGGTCGGGCAGGCGACCGCCCAGGAGCGGGGCGGGATCCTCGAGGCGATCTTCGACCTCGAGCGGCGGCAGGTGGTGGAGCGCGTCCGGGCGGGCACGCTGCCGAGGAGCGCCCTGGCGGCGCACGACTACGCCCTGGACGTGTTCGAGCGGCGGTGAGCGGAGACCGGCGAGCGCGGCGTCCCCGCGCTCGCCCGGTCGGGCCCCTACCTCGCGATCGGCTTGTACCGGATCCGGTGCGGCCTGGCGGCCTCCTCGCCGAGCCGCCGCCGCTTGTCCGCCTCGTACTCCTGGTAGTTGCCGGTGAAGAAGGACCAGCGCGAGTCGCCCTCGCAGGCCAGGATGTGGGTGGCGATCCGGTCCAGGAACCAGCGGTCGTGCGAGATGACCAGCACGCTGCCGGCGTACTCGAGGAGGGCGTCCTCGAGGGCGCGCAGGGTCTCGACGTCGAGGTCGTTGGAGGGCTCGTCGAGGAGGAGGACGTTCGCGCCGGTCATCAGGGTCTTGGCGAGGTGGAGGCGGCCGCGCTCGCCGCCGGAGAGGGTGCCGACCACCTTCTGCTGGTCCGCCCCCTTGAAGTTGAAGCGGCCGATGTAGGCCCGGCTCGGCATCTCGTGGCGACCCACCTTGATCTGGTCGTGGCCGCCGGAGAGCTCGTCGAAGACCGTCCTGTCGGAGGAGAGCCGCTCCCGGCTCTGGTCGACGAAGGCGAGCTTCACCGACTTGCCCACCACCACCTCGCCGGAGTCGGGGCGCTCCGCCCCGGTGATCAGCTTGAAGAGGGTGGTCTTGCCCGCGCCGTTCGGCCCGATGATCCCGACGATCGCGCCGGCGGGGACGATGAAGGAGAGGTCGTCGACGAGGAGCCGATCGCCGAAGCCCTTGCTCACCCCCTTGAGCTCGATCACCTGATCGCCCAGGCGCTCCGCCACCGGGATGAAGATCTCCTGGGTCTCGTTGCGCCGCTGGTACTCGAAGGACGAGAGCTCCTCGAAGCGCGCCAGGCGGGCCTTGCTCTTGGCCTGGCGCGCCTTGGGGCTCTGCCGCACCCACTCCAGCTCCTGCTTCATCGCCTTGATGCGGGCGCTCTCCTGCTTGGCCTCGATCTCGAGCCGCTGCTCCTTCTGGTCGAGCCAGCTCGAGTAGTTGCCCTTCCAGGGGATCCCCCGGCCGCGATCCAGCTCCAGGATCCACTCGGCCGCGTTGTCGAGGAAGTAGCGATCGTGGGTGACCGCCACCACCGTCCCGGGGAAGCGGGTGAGGAACTGCTCCAGCCACTCCACCGACTCGGCGTCGAGGTGGTTGGTGGGCTCGTCGAGGAGGAGCATGTCCGGGCGGGAGAGGAGCAGCTTGCAGAGCGCCACCCGCCGCTTCTCCCCGCCGGAGAGGTGGTCGACGCGCGCCTCCCAGGGCGGGAGGCGGAGGGCGTCGGCGGCGATCTCGAGGGCGTTGCCCGTGTCCGCCCCGGCGCCGGCGATCACCGCCTCGAGCCGCGCCTGCTCCTCGGCCAGCTTCTCCATGTCGGCGTCCGGCTCGGCATAGGCGGCGTAGACCGCCTCGAGCCGCGCCTTCGCCTCCGCCACCTCGCCCTGGGCGGCCTCCACCTCCTCGCGCACGGTCTTCGCCGGGTCGAGCCGGGGCTCCTGGGGCAGGTAGCCGATCCGGATCCCGGCCTGCCGCTGGACGGTGCCCTCGAACTCCTCGTCCACGCCGGCCATGATCTTGAGAACGGTGGACTTCCCCGCGCCGTTCAGCCCGAGGAGGCCGATCTTGGCGCCGTGGAAGAAGGAGAGGGAGATGTCCTTGATGATCTGCCGCTTGGGCGGGACGACCTTGCTCACGCGGAGCATCGACATCACGTACTGGGGCATTTCGCTCGCCGGGGGGGAAGAGGGGAAGGGGCGAGAGCCTACTCGAAACCCGGGATCGAGGCACGCCCCGAGGCCGCTCCGGAGCGCGTGAGGCGATCCCCGGCGCTCGCCTTCAGCCCGGGGGCGGCGCCGCGCGCCCCTCCGCCGGGCCGGCCACCGGCAGGGTGACGGTGAAGCGGCTCCCCTCGCCGGGCGGGCTCTCCACCTCGACCCTCCCGTCCAGCGCCCGCACGATCTCGCGCACGATCCAGAGCCCGATCCCGAACCCTCCCGCCGCCCGCCCCCGCGCCCCGCGCTCGAACCGCTCGAAGATGCGCTCCCGGTCCTCGGGCGCGATCCCGATCCCGCGATCGGCCACCACCAGCACCGCCGCGGTCCCCTCCCGCCGGACGTGGACCGCGACCGGGCTCCCCGCCCCGTACTTGACCGCGTTCGAGACCAGGTTGGTCAGGATCTGCTCCAGCCGGAGGGGATCCCAGCGGCCCACCACCGGGCCATCGGCGTCGACGGAGAGCGCCGCCCCGGCCTGGGCGAGCTCGCCCTGGAAGCGCTCGGCCACCTCGCGCACCACCTCGGCCAGGTCGACGTCGCGGAGCTCGAGGTGCATCCGGCCAGCGTCGATCCGGGAGAGGTCGAGCAGGTTGTTCACCAGGATCACGAGCCGGGAGACCTGCCGGAGGGAGGACTGGACCAGGCGGGTGCGGGTGGCGTCCGGGGAGGCGGACGCCCCCTCGAGCTGAGCCAGCCGCTGGGTCACGAGCGCCAGGGAGGTGAGCGGGGTCTTGAGCTCGTGCGAGGCGGTGGAGATGAACCCCTCCCGGGCCCGCAGCGCGGCGGCGAGCTCGCGGTTGGCGCTCTCGCGCTCCCGGAACCCCTCCCGCACCAGCGCGCCGAAGGCGGTGATCACCGTCGCCACCGGGAGGAAGACGGCCGCCCCCACCGCGGCGCCCGCCGCGCGGGTGTGGCTCGAGGAGTGCGCGAGGAAGAGCCAGCCGCAGGCGCTGGAGAGCGTGGCCGCGAGCAGGCCCGACCTCCAGCCCCCGAGCGACGCGACGATCCCCACGACGAGGAAGTAGAGGACGAAGGGGATGGGCTCGAGCCAGGGGCGAACGGCCTCCTCCAGGGCGAGCACCCCGAGGGGCAAGAGGACGGCGAGCAGGTAGACCGCGATGGGGTGGAGGCGAGGCGGGGGCGGGATCCGGAAGCGGATACGCAGGGGGTGGTCGCTACCGCGGCGCTCTCCGGCGCTCATGGCGCGACAGGATTTCGCACTCGCCCGGGGTCCGTCCCTGGCCCAATTGGGTACCTGGCCGGAGCGCGCCGGGTCGCCAGGATCCAGGTCGCTCGCCCCGCCGAGGCGGCCCCCCCCGAATCGCATGCGCCGGACGCGACCCTCCTCGATCGCCCTCCTCCTCGCGAGCACGCTCCTCCCCGGCTGCGTGCACGACGTCCACGAGATCGGCCCGGTCGGTCCCCCTTCCCCGGACCGGCCGGGCGCGATCCGGGTCCTCGTGTTCGGCGACTTCGGGGCCAGCACCCTGCCGCAGTGGCTGGCGGCCCGCGCCATCCACGGGGAGTCGACGCATCGCCCCTTCGACCTCGCCATCGAGCTCGGCGACGACCTCTACCCCTGCGGCCCCGATCCGGGCCGCCCCGGCGCGCGCGGCTGCCGGTTCGCGGCCGACGACGCCACGGTCGAGGCCGGCGGCGCCCTGCCCGACGACCCGCGCTTCCAGGGGGAGAACGAGGCGGCGCTCGGCGGCCTGCGCGCCCGGGACGGCGGCCCGCTCCCCATCTACCTCGCCCTCGGGAACCACGACGTCGGCTGGGGCGGCGGCAAGTGCGCGGTGCCGGGGCTCGCCGACGACCAGGCCTCCCGGCTCCGCGCCTGCCTCACGGTCGCCCACCGCGCCCCGGCGTGGAGCCTGCCGGCCCGCCACTACGTGGTGGACCGCGGCCCGCTCCGGCTCGTGGTGGTGGACACGAACGTGGTGGTCTCGGACTACGGCGGCTTCACCCTCGAGGAGGAGCTGGCCTTCGTCCACGAGGCGACCGCGCCCTGCGGCACCGAGCGGATCTGCTTCCTGGCGGGCCACCACCCCCCGGCGGCCGTCCACGGTTACCGCGTCGGCCCCGGCCCCTCGCCCTTCCGGGTCCGCATGGCCCGGCTCCTCGGCGCGGCGCAGGGGCCGGTCCGCGGGTTCCTCGCCGGCCACGTCCACGCCCTGGAGCACCTCTCGCTGGGGACGCTCGAGGTGTTCGTCTCCGGCAGCACCGCCATGGGCGGCTACCAGCGCTTCCGCGTCCGCCAGCCGCCCGAGGCCCTGCCGCGCTTCGCCACCACCGCCTGGGGCTTCGCCATCCTGGAGGTCGACGCCCAGGGGTACCGGGTCCGGTTCGTCGACGTGAGCGGCGAGGCGCTGCACTGCTGCGAGGCAGCGGCGACCGGCCCCTGCCGCCCGGTGGAGTGCCCGGGCTGAGGCCGCCGGGACGCCCCGCCGCGCGGCGCGCCGTCCGCCTCGCCCCCGCCGATCTGTGGCATCCTTCCCCGGTGCGCGTGGCCGTCCGAGCCGCGCGACCGGAGGGATTCGACCATGTTCGCGGCGCTCGTCCTCCTCGGCCTGATCGCCCTGGCCGCGGTGCTCCTCATCTCCATCTACAACGGCCTGGTCACGCGGCGGAACGGGTTCCGCAACGCCTTCGCCCAGATCGACGTCCAGCTCAAGCGGCGCCACGACCTGATCCCGAACCTGGTCGAGACCGCCAAGGGCTACCTGAAGCACGAGCGCGAGACCCTCGAGGCGGTGGTGGCCGCCCGCAACGGCGCCTCCGCGGCGGCGCGCGCGGCGGCCGCCAACCCCGGCGATCCGAAGGCCATGGCGGCGCTGGCCGGCGCCGAGGGGGCGCTCTCCGGGGTCCTCACCCGCTTCCTGGCGGTGGCGGAGGCCTACCCGGAGCTCAAGGCCAACCAGAACATGATCGCGCTCCAGGAGGAGCTCACCTCGACCGAGAACCGGATCGCCTTCGCGCGCCAGGCCTACAACGACGCGGTGATGGACTACAACAACGCCCGCGAGACCTTCCCCGGCGTGCTCCTCGCCGGGGCCTTCCCCGCCGCCACGCCGCTCGAGATCGAGTCGCCGGCGGAGCGGGCGCCGGTCCAGGTCAAGTTCTAGCGAAGTCCTCGCCGATGGCGGTCCCCACCCCAGCCGGCCGGGCCACGCTCGACTTCCTGGCCGCCCAGGCCAACGCCCGGCGGCGCACCGCCTGGCTGGTGATCTCCTTCACCCTGGCGGTGGCGGCGGTGATCGCGATCGTCTACGCCGCCCTGGTGGCGGTGGCGGGCGTGGCCGCCCCCGGGGTGATGGTCGCCGGGGTGGCGCTGGGCGAGCCGGTTTCCCTCGGCCGCCCGGACCTGCTGGCCGCCGCGGCGGTGGGGGTGCTGGCGGTCACCGGGGTGGGGACGGCCTTCCACGCGGTCCGGCTCTCGGCCGGGGGCGGGGAGGCGGTCGCCGCCATGCTCGGCGGGGTGCCGGTCGACCGCGGCGCCCAGGACCCGGCCCTGCGCCGGCTGGTGAACGTGGCCGAGGAGATGGCGATCGCCGCCGGCCTGCCGGTGCCGCGCCTCTACGTCCTCGAGGGCGAGCCGGCGATCAACGCCTTCGCCGCCGGCTACACGCCCGGCCACGCCGTGGTGGCGGTCACGCGTGGCGCGCTCGACCGGCTCACCCGGGACGAGCTCCAGGGGGTGGTGGCGCACGAGCTCTCGCACGTGCTGAACGCCGACACCCGCATCGACCTCCAGCTCCTGGCGGCGGTGGGCGGGCTCTCCTTCCTCGCCCTCATCGGCCGGCTCGTCCTGGAGAACACGCGCTGGTCCCGCTCTCGCAGCCGCGACGACGCCGGGGGGGCGATCGCGATCGTGGGGCTGGCGCTCCTGGTGGCCGGCGCCCTGGGCGCGTTCTGCGGGAAGCTGGTGCGGTTCGCGGTGGCCCGGCAGCGCGAGTGGCTCGCCGACGCCTCGGCGGTCCAGTTCACCCGGAACCCCGACGGCCTGGCGGGCGCGCTCCGCCGGATCGCCGCCGAGGGCTCGGAGGTCCTGAGCCCCCACGCGCCCGAGGCGGCGCACCTCTTCTTCGCCAGCGCGGCCACCGGCTTCCTCACCGGCCTCTTCTCCACCCACCCGCCCATCGAGGAGCGAATCCGGCGCATCGCCCCGCACGCGGCCGCCCTGGCCGGGCCCCGGCCCGCCGCCTCGCCGGCCGCCCCCGCCCCGTCCGCCCCTCGCCCGCAGCCGCCGATCCCGGCGCCCGCGCTCGCCCCGCCGCCTCCGGCGGCGCCCGCGCGGGCGGCGGCCGCCCCGCTTCGGCTGCCGCCGCCCGACGCCACGGCCGGCGCCCGCGCCCTGGTCGCCCTCCCCGCCTCGCTGGCGGCGGCCGCCCGCGAGCCCTTCGGGGCCCGCGCCCTCGCCTGCGCCCTGCTCGTCGGCGACGAGCCGGCCGTCCGCCAGGCGCAGCTCGCCTACCTCGGGCGGAACGACCCGCCGCTGCTCGCCGAGGTGGCGCGGCTGGCGCCCTCCCTCGCCGGGCTCGCCCGCCCGGACCGGCTGGCGCTCCTCGCCCTCTCCCTCCCCGCCCTCGACGCCCTCTCGCCGCGGCAGGGCACCGCGCTCCGGGCGGATCTCCAGGCGCTCTCCTCGTCGCACAGCGCGATCACCCCCTTCGAGCTGGCGGTCCGGCGGATCGTGGCCCGGCGGCTGGAGCGCGACGCGGGCGCCCCGCCGCGGACGGCGCTGCGAAGCCTGGACGAGGCCGCCCCCGAGGGGCTGGCGCTCCTCTCCGCCCTCGCCTGGATCGGCGGACGGGACGCGGCCGCGGCCCAGGCGGCCCTGGACGCCGGGGTGACCGCGCTCGGCGTCCCGGGTCCCTGGCGGCTCCTCCCGCGCGACCGGACCAGCCTCGCCCAGCTCGACCTGATCCTGACCCGGCTCGACGGCGCCGCTCCGGCGGTGAAGGCCCGGCTGCTCGCGGCCTGCGCGGCGACCGCGCTGGCCGACGGGCGGGTCACGCCCGAGGAGGCGGAGCTGGTCCGGGCGGTGTCGGCGGCCCTCGGCCTGCCCGCGCCGCCCCTCCTCGGCCAGTAGGAGGCTGCGACCGCCCGGCGAGGGCTGACGGCCGTCGCGACCCGAGGCTCTCTAGGCCGCCTCCGGCTCCGGGGGCGCCGGCTCGTCGGGGAGATCCGGCGCCGCCACCCCGCCGATGCCGATCCGGTCGGCGATGGGAACCTGGGCGGCGATCACCAGCGCCACCAGGTCGACGAGCGGCATCCCCACCACCTCGGCCCCGCGGCGGATCTCGCCGCGGTCGACCGAGCGGGCGAAGGCCTTGTCCTTCATCTTCTTCACCACCGACTCGGGGGGCAGGTCGCGGACGCTCTTCGATGGGCGCACGAGGGCACAGGCGCCCACGAACCCGCTCAGCTCGTCGGCGGCCACGATCGCCCGCTCCACCGGCGCCTCGGGTGCGATCCCGCTGTAGTTCGCGTGCGCCCCGACCGCCCGGATGAGCCGCTCCGGCCAGCCGCGCTCGCGCAGGATCTCCATCCCGCGCCAGACGTGGTCCTGGGCGGTGGGGAACCGCTCGTAGTCGAAGTCGTGGATCATCCCCACCACGCCCCAGGCCTCGAGCTCCGCCGGATCGCTCACCCCGGCGCGCCGGGCGAGGGCGCGCATCGAGGCCTCGACCGAGAGCGCGTGGCGGCGGAGCGGCTGGGTCTTGGTGAACTCGCAGAGGAGCGTCCAGGCCAGGGCGCGGGTCGGGTCGGGCATGCCAGGATCCTAAGCGAGCGGGCCCCGCCCGCCCAGGATGGAGCCCAGGCGCGACGACGCGACGGCCGGCCGCAGCCAGGGGCCCGGAGGGGTTCATCCGGCTCCCGTCGAGCCGGGGTGCTGGTCGTCCCCGGGCTTCGGCGGTAGGGGTACGAGGCATGGAGGCGCCCTCCACCCCGCCCGCGCCCGAGGGCGCTCCGCGCCCGCTCGTGCCCCTCCCCGATCAGTGGTTCGTCGCCTGCCGCGCCGCCGCCCTCCGCCGCGCCCCGCTCGCGGTGACGATCCAGGGCGTCCCGCTGGCGCTCTTCCGCGGCGCGGGCGGCCGGCCGGCGGCGCTGGAGGACCGCTGCCCGCACCGGAACGCCCCGCTCAGCGAGGGGCGCGTGCGGGCGGGCGAGCTCGAGTGCCGTTACCACGGCTGGCGCTTCGGCGGCGACGGCGCCTGCCTGGCGGTGCCCGGGCTCACCGGCCCGCCCGGCGCGCGGGCCGCCCGGGCGCCCGCCTACCCCTGCCTCGAGCAGGACGGTTTCCTGTGGGTGTACTCGACCCCCGGGGACGCGCCGGTCCGGGGGCCGCCGCGCCTCCCCCACCTCGAGGACGGCCGGTACACCACCGCCCGGCGCGAGCTCGAGGTCCGGGCCACCCTCCTCGCCGCCCTGGAGAACACCCTCGACGTCCCGCACACCGCCTTCCTCCACCGCGGGCTCTTTCGCACCGGCGGGGCGGGCCCGGTCGTCGAGGTGGTCGTCCGCCGCTTCGCCGATCGCTGCGAGGCGGAGTACCTGGGCGAGCCCCGGCCGAGGGGGCTCGCCGGCCGGCTCCTCGCCCCGGGCGGCGGGGTGGTGGCGCACGTCGACCGGTTCCTCCTCCCCTCGCTCGCTCAGGTCGAGTACCGGCTGGGCGAGGCGAGCCACCTGGTGGTCACCACCGCCATGACCCCGGTCGACCGGCTGCGGACCCGGCTCTTCTCGGTGGCCACCTTCCGGCTCCCGCTCCCGGGCCTGCTGGTCCGGCCGGTGATCTCCCCGCTCGCCGCCCTGATCCTGCGCCAGGACGCCTGGATGCTCCGGCTCCAGAGCGACAACGTGGAGCGGTTCGGGGGCGAGCGCTTCGCGAGCAGCGAGCTGGACGTGCTCGGGCCGCAGATCGCGCGCCTCCTCCGCGAGGCGGCGCGGCGCGCCCCGGCGCCGGACCCCGGCGCCCCGGAGCACGAGCACCGGGTGAGGATGCGGCCGTGAGCGGCGCGCCCCCGGTCCCCATCGCCGACGGCCACGCCGACTCGCTCATGTGGAACCGCGACCTGTGCGTGCGGCAGCGCCGCGGGCAGGTCGACTTCCCGCGGCTCGCCGAGGCCGGGGTCCGGCTCCAGTGCTTCACCGTGGTGACCCGCGGCTACCCGCTGCTGGACGGCTTCGCCGCCTTCGCCGCCCTCCGCCGCTGGCCCGGGGCGGCGCGCCGCGGCCCCTGGGCGCGCTGCCTCTTCCAGCTCGACCGGATGCACGCCCTCTGCGCCCGGTCGGAGGGGCGGGTCCGCGTGGTCGCCAGCGCCGCCGACCTCGAGGAGGGCCTGGCGGGCGGGCGGCTCGCCGCGGTGCTCGGGGTCGAGGGCGGGCAGGCGCTCGAGGGGCGACCGGAGCGGGTGGCCGAGCTCCGGGGGCGGGGGGTGCGCTTCATGAGCCTGACCCACCTCGCCAACAACGAGCTCGGCGGCTCCTCCTCCCCGCTGATGGGCGACCGCCCGCTCACCCCGCTCGGCGGCGAGGTGGTCGAGGCGATGGGCGCGGCTGGGCTCTCGGTCGACCTGGCCCACGCCTCGCGCCGGATGCTCCGGGACGTGCTCGCCCGCCGGGGCGTCCGGCCGTTCTGCTCCCACGCCGGCGTCTCGGGCGCGCACCCGAGCTGGCGCAACCTCGACGACGCCGCGCTCCGGGCCATCGCCGACCGGGGCGGCGTGATCGGGGTGATCTTCGCCACGATCTACCTCGGCGGACGGGAGATCGCGGACGTGGTCCGCCACCTGGAGCACGCCCTCGACGTGGCGGGCGAGGACGCGGTGGCCTTCGGCTCCGACTTCGACGGGCTCGTGCCGCTGCCGCGCGGGCTCGGCGACGTGACCGGCCTCCCCCGGCTGGTGGCGGCCCTGGCGCGGCGGCGTTCCGCGGCGGTGGTGGAGAAGGTGGCCTTCGGGAACTGGCGGCGCTTCTTCGGCGAGACGCTCGGCTGAGCCACCCCGCGGACCCGCCCCGGCGGCGGCGGGCTTCGCTGGCGCGCGTCGGGCCGGGTCGTTCAGGGCCCGCCGGAGCCCGCGCGGAGGGCGTCGCCCCCGCTGGCCGCCGAGGGGGCCCCGCCGGCTACCGGCCGGAGCACCAGATCGAACTCGAGCCTCACCAGGTCGTCGACGCCGATGGTGCCCAGGGCGGTGGAGTAGGGCCTCATCCCGAAGGCGGTCTGCCGGAAGCTCACCACGCCCGAGGCACGGTAGGCGCCGCCGTCCGCCCGGACGTGGAACGGGACGTCGAGCGGACCGGAGGCGCCGTGGAGGGTGAGTGTCCCGTGGAGCACGCCCTCGAGCCCTCCGTCCGCGGCCGCCCGGAGCGGCCCCTCCGCCCGGCCGTGGTAGCGGATCTGCGGGAAGCGCCGGGCGTCGAGGACCTCCGGCCCGGCGGCGGTCTCGTCCACGTCGGCCCGGCTCCGCTCCTTGAGGCGCGGCTCGTGGTCGTGGAGCGAGGCGGCGTCGACCACCACCTCCACCTCGGTGGGCGCCAGCCGATCGGCCTGGAAGCTCACCGCCGCCCGCCAGCGCTCCGGGACGAACCGGTGGTCGTGCGCGAGCCCGCCGAGCGGGCCGGCCTTGGTGGTGCGCAGGGTGAGGACGCTCTCGGCGGGCCCGGCGCGCAGCTCCTCGGCGCTCCCGAGGACCGGCCCGAGCGCGCCCGCGGCCAGGAGGAGGAACGGGATCCGGCTCATGGCCCGATCGGACGCGGCGCGGCGCGACAGGTTTCACGGCCAGAAAGGGAGGGGAGCCGGGCGAGCGACCGTCAGCGGCCCGACACGAAGGTCGGCGCCTGCAGCGGCGCGCCGGGCGCGCCCGTGCCGGTCTGCCCGCGGTCGTTCTGCCCCCAGCACTGGACGCCGCCGTCCGCGAGGAGCGCGCAGGAGTGGTCGTAGCCGGCGGTCAGCGCGGCGGCGCCGGTCACGGGTACGGCCACGTTCCCGCGGGCGGTCGGGGCCCCGGAGAGCTGGCTCTGGTCGTTCGCCCCGAAGCAGGTGACCTTGCCCGCGCCCGCGTCGACCGCGCAGGTGTGCGCGTTCCCCCCGGCGGCGCCGGTGGGCGCGAAGCCGGCGAGCGTCACGCCGGCCGGGGTCTGGACGAAGGCCTGCGAGTTGTCGCCGCCGTTCGCCTGGCCGGCCGAGTTCGACCCCCAGCACTGGAGGGCGGAGGAGACCACCGCGCAGGTGTGGGCGGCACCCGCCGCCAGCGCGGTCGCGCCCGTGGCGATCGCCTGGATGGGCTTCGGCTGGTTGGTGGGGTTGCCGTTCCCGAGCTGGTAGGAGCCGGCCGAGCCCCAGCACCAGATCGCCCCGCCCACCAGCGCGCAGGTGTGCCGGTCGCCCACCGAGAGCGCGGAGGGAGGGCTGGTGAGGACCTGGGTCTGGACCGGGACGGCGCTCGCCACGGTGCTGTCGTCCCCGAGCTGGCCGGACTCGTTGCTCCCCCAGCACTCGACCCCGGCCGCGACGGCCGCGCAGGTGTGGCCGTAGAAGGTCGGAGGGCTCCCGCCCACCTCTCCGCCGCCCGCCGCGATCGCCCCCGCCCCCGAGAGCCCGGACACCTGCACCGGCGCGGACCGCTCGAGGGTGGTGCCGTCCCCGAGGTTCCCGGTGGTGTTGTCGCCCCAGCAGAAGACCTCGTGGGCGGTGCCCGCCACCGCGCAGGTGTGCACGTAGCCGGCCGCGAGGGCGGTGGCCGCCGCGGGGAGCGCCACGTCCACCGGGACGGCGCTGTTCGCCAGGGTCCCGTCCCCGAGCTGCCCGTGGTCGTTCGCCCCCCAGCACTTCACCGCGCCGTCCGAGAGCAGGGCGCAGGTGTGGGCGAAGCCGGCCGAGATCGCCTGGGCGCGCCGGCAGGCGGTCCCGCTCCGGAGCCAGCCCGGGTTGCACTCGAAGCCGCAGGCGTGGGCGACGCAGGCCGGGGTGGCGTTCGGGTCGGGCGGGGCGGTGCCCGTGCAGTCGGCGCAGGCCGTCCCGCAGTGGGCCGCGTCCTCGGCGACGCAGACGCCGCCGCAGGTGGTCTGGACGGGGGTGCAGGCGGAGGGGTTGAGGAGCGCCGGGTCGGCGTTGTGGTCGACCAGCGTGTCGGAGCAGGCCGCCAGGGCGAGGAGGAGGGGCGGGAGCGCCCGCAGGCGGAGGGAGGTGGCGTTCGGGCCGCTCACTAGAACCCCCAGAGCGCGAGCAGCGAGAGGCTGGTGGCCGCCCGCCAGGTGGCCTGGTCGTTGAGCCGGAACTCCTCGACCCCGGCAGACGCGTCGACGCCGAGCCGAACCGGCCCGACCGGCGCGGTCACCATCAGCGCCGCCCCGCCGAAGAAGACCCCGGACCCGAAGCTCCGCTGGTCGGCGAGCTTCTGGGTGGCGTAGCCCCAGCCGAGCTCCGGACCCGCCTCGACCAGGATCCGGCCGGTGTTCAGGGGGTAGAGCCCGGCCACCGCCCCGCCGACGTAGCTGAGGTCGTACCGGAGCCCCTGGTCGGCGACCGACTTCCCCATCCAGTCGAGCCGCAGCCGCAGCCCCATCGGCCCGAGCTCCTTGCGGACGCCCAGCTGGACCGTCGGCGCCGCCCCGAAGCCGGGGAGCCCCATGGTGGCGAGCCCGGCCCCCGCGAAGAGGAGGCCGGGCTTGGGTCCGCCCTTGGCGCGCGCCAGCTCGTAGCGGGTGGGCGAGAGCGGCCCGAGCAGCTCGGAGCCGCCGTGGTCCAGCTGCAGGTCCGAGACCGCCCTCCCCTCCGGCGCGCGGCGCTCGATCCGGTAGCGCCCGGCCGGCAGGGCGAGGGTGATCGGCTTCTCCCCGCCGGCCACCTCGGCCAGGATCGAGAGGGGGCCCTTGAGCACGAAGGTCGCCTCCGGGTCGCGCGGCAGGGTGAGCCGGGCGTCGGCGTGACGGAGATCGGAGAGCACCACGTCGCCGCGCCCGGACATCTTGAAGTCGTAGGTGGCGTGCTGGGCCCCGGCGACGGTGGCGACGGTCCCGGCCAGGGTCTGGGCGGCGGTGTAGCGGAAGGCCTCGCTCAGGGTGACGAGGCCGTCCCCGTCGACGTCGCCGGCGCCGCGGAGCGCGATCTCCAGGTGGTGGGTGAAGAAGCTCCCGCCGATGGCGGCCGATTCCTGCGCCGCCTCGCCCACCGCCGTCGAGGCGATGAAGGCGGTCCCCCGGACGCGCTCGTCCGAGGGGAGCGGGAAGTCCAGCGCCGGCGCGGCGGTCGCCCCCTTCACCTGGGTGAGCAACCCCGCCTCGCAGGCGTCGACGATCGCCACCCGGGCGTCGGCCGAGGCGGAGCCGATCAGCGCGCGGAGCTCGTCGAAGGAGAGCCGCTCGTCGCCGAGCTCGATCCCCCCGGGGCCGGCGTGGCCGGAGAAGTAGAAGACGAGGAGCGGGTGCTCGCCCGCCCGGCGCGCCTCGGCCATGGCCGCCTCGGCCCGGCCGAGGGCCTCGCGGACCTGCGCGGCGCGCGGCTCGCGGAGGAGCACCGCCCGGTCCTCGCTGAACTCCCCGAGCTCGATGAGCGTGTGCCGGAACCGCTCCGCGTCCTTCTCCGCGAACCAGAGCCTCGGCCGCCCGGCCGCCCCCGTGTTGCTCCCCACGATCACGGCGAAGCGCGCCGCCGCGAGCCCCTCCCCGGGGGCGAGGAGCGCGACGAGGAGGGCCAGGGCGCGCCCGCGGGGGGTCACGGCCGCTTCTCCAGGAGCAAGCTCGCCTGGAGGACCTCCCGGGGCAGCCCGGCGAGCCGGCTCGCGGCCCGGACCGCGGGCGCTCCCCCGGCCGCCGCCTCCCGGGCGGCGCGGTCCACCACGTCGAAGGTGACCGGGCGGGTCGAGCAGACGGCGAAGATCCGCTCCGGACCGGCGCGGCCGTCGAGGATCGCGCCGCCGGGGAGCGGCCGGCCCGGATCGACCTCCCCCGCCCCCTCGCCGGAGGCCGGGTAGAGGCGCGAGACCTGCCCGCTCGCGTCCACGGAGACGATCCAGAGCCGGCAGGCCTGGGCCGGGCGCACCTGGAAGCGGACCGCCGCGCCCGCCGGGACCGGCTCGCCGTCCCGGGCGGCCCGGGGCCCGTCCGCCGTCTGCACGAACACCGCCAGCGCCAGGGTGGCCCCCTTCGTCCCCACGTAGTCGACCGGCGGGGCGCGCACGAGGAGCACCACCGCCGCCGCGGCGGCCACGCCCACCGGGGCGAGCACGGCCCCGAGGCGGCGGAGCCACCGCCGCCGCCGCGACCGCTCCACCACCGCGTCCACCGTGACGGGGAAGACCTCGCGGCGGAACTCCTCGCCCTGCCGGACCATCTCGGCGAGCCGCCCGGCGCAGTGCCCGCAAGCCTCCAGGTGACCCGCCAGGGCGGGGCGCCCCGCGTCGAGGAGGTGCGCCTCGAGCTCCAGGTCGGAAGGGCAGCGCGTCATGGCTCGCTCCCCGCGAGGAAGCTCCTCGCGCTCTCCAGGAACCGCTTCAGCTTCCGGTGGACGGTCCGCCGCGAGATCCCCAGGGCGGAGGCCAGCTCCTCGTGCTCCATCCCGTCGACCAGCACGCCCACCGCCACCGCCTGCGTCTGGAGATCGAACCGGGCCAGCACCCGGGTGGCGAGCTCGCGGTCCGGGTAGGCGGCCGGGGCCGACGACGACAGCTCCAGCGCCCCCCCGGCGTGACCCTCGCCCCGGCGCCGGGCGTCCCGCCGGAGGTTCAGGCAGTGGTTGGTGGCCACGCGGTAGATCCAGGGGAGCGCGGACTCGCGGTCCGAGAGCCTCCCGATGTCGCGCAGCAGCTTCAAGAAGACCTCCTGGGTCGCGTCCTTCGCGGCCTCCCGATCGCGGAGCAGGCGCAGGCAGCGGCGGTACACGGCCGGGCCGTACTGGCGGTACAGCCCCACCACCCGCTGGTCGTGGCCTGACGCGTTCGCGCCTTCCATCCTCGGAACACCTTGCCTGGGTCAAGCCTCGCTGTCTTGTAGGGCCTCCCGCGGGGTCGCGCCCGCCGAGCTGGGCGGGTGTCCCGAAAGGAATCGCTCCCGGCCCAGGGCCCGCCGGAGCGTGATCCGCGAGCGGTGCACCCGCAGCTTCACCGCCGTCTCCGAGATCCCGAGCCGGGCCGCGGTCTCGGTGATGGACAGTCCCTCCACGTGGCGAAGCCGGAAGACCTCCCGCTGGTGGGGAGGGAGCCGGTGGACCGCCCGCCGGAGCTGCGCGAGGGTCTCGCGGGCCGCCGCGGCGTCCTCCGGCCCGGGGGCCGCGGAGGGCAGGAAGGGCTCGAGCTCCGAGCCCTCGTAGCGCGCCGCCCGCCGGGCGCGGCGCAGGCGGAGGATGGCCTCGTTCAGCGCGATCCGGGTGATCCAGGTGGAGAACGAGGCCGAGCCCTCGAAGCCCTGCAACCCCACGAAGGCGTGGAGGAACGCCTGCTGGGCGACGTCCTCGACGTCCCGGTCGTTGCGGAGGACGGTCCGTACCACCCGCTGCACCCGCCGGGCGTGGCGCCGGACCAGGGCCTCGAAGGCGGCCAGGCCGCCGGCGCGGGCCTCCAGGACGAGCTGGGAGTCGGGGGGCGATTCGAGGTCGGGCGGATCGGCGTGGGGGCGCATCCCTGGGCTCCGCGGGGATGACACCGGCGGCGCGCGGCACGGGACAGCGGCCCCCGCCGGCCCCCGTTCCGGGCGGCGAGGGGGAGGGATGGCGGGGAGGCGGCCCGGGCCGCGAAGGTGGCCCCGGCCCGGACGATCCCGGCGCGGCCGGCCGGCGGCGCGGCCGGCCGGCGATCAGGGGCGCTGATCGGTGGAGGGACGCTCCCAGAGGTTCACGTGCCCCTCCCGGGCGTGCTGGTCGATGGCCCGGAGCTCGTCCTCGGAGAAGCGCAGGTTGGCGAGCGCCCCGACGTTCTCCCGGATCTGCGCGGGGCTGCTCGCGCCGATGAGGGTGCTGGTCATCCGCGGATCGCGCAGGACCCAGGCGAGCGCCATCTGCGCCAGGCTCTGGCCGCGCTCCCGGGCGATCTGGTTCAGGGCCCGGACGCGGGCGAGGTTCTCCTCGGAGAGGTGCGCCTGGAGGAGGGACCCGCCGCCCGGCCGGTTGATCCGGGCGTCCCGGGGCACGCCGGAGAGGTACTTGTCCGTGAGGAGCCCCTGGGCCAGGGCGGTGAAGGCGATGCAGCCGATCCCCTCCTCGCCGAGCACGTCGAGCAGGCCGCGCTCGATCCAGCGGTTGAGGAGGTTGTAGGACGGCTGGTGGATGAGGCAGCGCGCCCCCAGGCCGCGGAGGATGACGGCCGCCTCGCGGGTCTTGGCCGCCGAGTACGAGGAGATCCCGACGTGGAGCGCCTTCCCCTGCTGGACCGCGGTGGCGAGCGCGCCCAGGGTCTCCTCGAGCGGCGTGTCCGGGTCGAAGCGGTGCGAGTAGAAGATGTCGACGTGATCCAGCCCGAGCCGGGAGAGGCTCTGGTCCAGGCTGGCGAGCACGTACTTCCGCGAGCCGCCGCCCTGGCCGTAGGGGCCGGGCCACATGTCCCAGCCGGCCTTGGTCGAGATCACCAGCTCGTCCCGGTAAGGGCGGAGATCCTCCCGCAGGACCCGGCCGAAGTTGATCTCGGCGCTGCCGTAGGGCGGGCCGTAGTTGTTGGCCAGATCGAAGTGGGTGATGCCGAGGTCGAAGGCGGTGCGCACCATCTCGCGCTGGGTGGCGAAGGGGGTGGTGTCGCCGAAGTTGTGCCACAGGCCGAGGGAGAGGGCGGGGAGCTTGAGGCCGCTCTTGCCGCAGGGGCGGTAGGGGATCGACTGGTAGCGGTTCGGGGCCGGCTCGTAGCTCATGGAGGGTCCTCCAGGCGGGGCGTCGCGGCGGGCGAGGCCGGACGGAGATTACGCCAGCGCGGCCGCCGGCGCAGCCGGACGCGGACGGTTAGAACCCCGATCGCCCATGGACCTCCGGGACGGCTTCGTCGGGAGCATCGGCCATACCCCCCTGATCCGGCTCCGCCGGGCCTCCGAGGCCACCGGCTGCGAGATCCTGGGCAAGGCCGAGTTCCTGAACCCGGGTGGCTCGGTCAAGGACCGGGCCGCGCTCGCCATCGTGCTCGACGCCGAGCGCCGCGGCCTGCTCCGGCCCGGCGGGGTGATCGTCGAGGCGACCGCCGGCAACACCGGCATCGGCCTGGCGCTGGTGGCGAACGCGCGCGGCTACCGGACCGTGATCGTCATCCCCCAGACCCAGTCGCAGGAGAAGAAGGACATGCTGCGGCTGTGCGGGGCGGTGCTCCACGAGGTCCCCGCCCTCCCCTACAAGGAGCCGAACCACTACGTCCACGTCGCGGGCCGGCTGGCCGAGGCGCTCGCCCGCACCGAGCCCCAGGGGGCGGTCTGGGCCCGGCAGTTCGACAACGTGGCCAACCGGGAGGGGCACTACCGGACCACCGGCCCCGAGATCTGGGAGCAGACCGGCGGCAAGGTGGACGGCTTCGTCTGCGCCGTGGGGACGGGCGGGACGCTGGCGGGCGTGGCCGCCGCGCTGCGGGAGCGGCGCCGGGGCGTGAAGATCGGGCTGGCCGATCCCCCGGGCGCCGCCCTCCACGCCTACTACACCACCGGCGAGCTCAGGATGGAGGGCTCCTCCATCACCGAGGGGATCGGCCAGGGGCGGATCACCGCCAACCTGGAGGGGCTGGCGGTCGACCTCTCCTGGCAGGTCCCGGACGCCGAGACCGTGCAGACCGTGTTCGACCTCGTCGAGCACGAGGGGCTGGTCCTCGGCAGCTCCAGCGGGATCAACGTGGCGGGCGCCATCCGGCTCGCCCGCGAGCTCGGGCCGGGGCACACCGTGGTCACGATGCTCTGCGACTCGGGGACCCGCTACGCCTCGCGCCTCTTCAACCCGGAGTTCCTCCGGTCGAAGGGGCTCCCCGTCCCGGCCTGGCTGGGCGGGCCGCCGCCGGCGATGCCGCCCGGGGTGATGGCCCGCTGAGCGCCCGGCCGGGGCTCCGATCGGGCTGGCCGTCATCCGTGAAAACGGACGTTTGGGACCCCTATTCTGCTCAGTACCGGCCGGATTCCGGTAGATCCCGGTTGCCGATGGCGCCGGACGTCCGCTAAATTGGATGATACGGCCGCTCCCGGCCCCCCGAGGTCCCCCATGGCCCGCATCTACGACGACAACAGCCTCTCCATCGGCAACACCCCGCTGGTCCGGCTGAACCGCCTCCCCCGCGGGCTCGACGTCACCGTCCTCGCCAAGATCGAGGGGCGGAACCCGGCCTACTCGGTGAAGTGCCGCATCGGCGCGGCGATGATCTGGGCGGCGGAGAAGGAGGGGATCCTGAAGCCCGGCTCGAGCGTCCGCACCATCGTCGAGCCCACCAGCGGCAACACCGGGATCGCCCTCGCCTTCGTGGCCGCCGCCCGCGGCTACCCCATCGTCCTCACCATGCCGGAGACCATGTCGGTCGAGCGGCGGCGCATGCTCAAGGCCTACGGCGCCGAGCTGATCCTCACCGAGGGGGCGAAGGGGATGCCCGGGGCGATCGCCAAGGCCGAGGAGATCGTGAAGGGCGATCCCGCCAAGCACTTCATGCCCCAGCAGTTCAAGAACCCCGCCAACCCCGAGATCCACTTCCGGACCACCGGGCCCGAGATCTGGAACGACACCGACGGGAAGGTCGACATCCTGGTCTCCGGCGTGGGCACCGGCGGCACCATCACCGGCGCCTCCCGCTACCTGAAGCAGGAGCGGAAGAAGGCGATCCGCTCGGTCGCCGTCGAGCCCATCCACTCACCGGTCCTCACGGCGATCCGGGCCGGCGAGGCGCCCAAGCCGGGCCCCCACAAGATCCAGGGCATCGGCGCCGGCTTCAAGCCCGACGTCCTCGACCTCTCGCTGGTGGACGAGGTGGTCACGGTGAACAACGACGAGTCGGTCGAGACCGCGCGCCGCCTCCACAAGGAGGAGGGGATCACGAGCGGCATCTCGAGCGGCGCGGCGGTGGCCGCCGCCCTCAAGGTGGCCCAGCGGCCGGAGTCGAAGGGCAAGGTGATCGTGGTGATCCTGCCCGACGCCGGCGAGCGCTACCTCTCCAGCGTCCTCTTCGAGGGGATCACCGCCTGATCCCGCCCGCCACCTCCCCGTGACTCCCCACCGCACCGCCGACCCGTATCTCGACCTCGCGGTGATCGACTCGCGCGCCCCTCGCTTCAACCAGGCGGTGATCGGGCTCCTCGCCCTCCTCGCGGCGGTGACGGGCAGGTGGGAGCTCCTCGCCCTGCCCGCGTTCCAGCTCACGGTGGGCCTGCTCCTCGGGCGGCGCTGGTGCCTGCCCTGCCTCCTCTACTTCGAGGTGGTGCAGCCCCGGATCGGGGAGGGGGCGCTGGAGGACAGCCGGCCGCCCCGCTTCGCCAACCAGCTGGGGATGGCCGTCCTCTGGTCGGGCACCGTGGCCGGCGCCCTCGGGCTCCCCCGGCTCGCGATCGCCCTGGGCGGGCTGGTGGCGGCCCTCGCCCTGCTCGCCGCCTCGACGGGGTTCTGCGCGGGGTGCGTCCTCTACAAGCTCGGGGCCCGGCTGCGCGGGCTCCGGACCCACCACCTCGAGACCGTCGACCTGGCGGAGCTGGGGGTCCCGGTCGGCCAGGGCGCCATCGTCCAGTTCACCCATCCCCTGTGCGCGGACTGCCACGCCCTCGCCCGCCGCCTGGCGGCGGAGCGGCGCGCCCCGGTGCTGGTGGACGTCTCCCGCCGGCCCGAGCTGGCGCGGAAGTACGGCGTGGCGGTGGTCCCGCTGGCGGTCGAGGTCGGGGCCGACGGCGCCGTCCGGGCGCGGCTCCAGGGCTGACGGCCGGGCGGCGCGCGGGCCGGCGCGGCGAGGTCCGGCCTCAGGCGGCGCGATCGGGCGCGGCCTCGACCGCTCCCTTCCAGCGCTGGTGCATCCAGACCCACTCGGCCGGGTGGCGGCGGATGGCGGCCTCCTGCGCGGCGGCGCAGGCGGCCGTGAGCCGGGTCACCTCGGCCTCGAGGTCGGGCGCCGAGGGATCGTGGGGGACCTCCACCACCTCGATCACGTGCCCGTCCCCGGCCCGGGGACCGCGCCGGTGAGAGGTCACCACCAGGAGCGCGGCCCCGAAGCGGAGCGCCAGGTCGGCGGCGGCCCGCGGGGTGCGCGCCGGGCGCCCGAAGAACGGGACCGGGATGCTCTGCACGTCGTCGATGTCCTGGTCGATCAGGATCCCGAGCGTCCCGCCCCGGCGGAGGAGCTTCAGCATGCGGCGCCCGGTGTCGGAGTCGGAGCGGAACAGCGTCCCCACCCCGTTCTCGGCCCGGAACCGCTCGGTCAGCGCGTCGATGCTCGGGTGCCAGCTCCGCTTGGCGATGGCGTAGCAGGGCTGGACGTAGCGGGCCAGGCGGGAGGTCAGCTCCCAGTTTCCGATGTGCCCCATGGCGAAGATGATCCCCTTCCCCCGCGCCGCCGCCCCCTTCACGGTGGCGACCGTCTCGGGCGAGGCGGCCACGTACTCCTCCAGCCTCGGCGCCCAGCGGCGCATGGTGACGAGCTCGCCCCCCAGGCGCCCGAGGTGCACCAGGCTTGCGATCGCGATCGCGTCGCGCTCCGCCGGGCTCCGGTCGGGGAAGGCGACCGCCAGGCTCGCGCGCATGTCGCGCCTCAGCCGGGCGGAGAGCGGCCAGCCCAGGCGCGCGATCGCCCCGCCGGCCACCATCGCCAGCCGGAGCGGGAGGAGCGAGGCGAGCCACACGCCGGCCCGGATCACGGCGGCGCGCGCCGCGCGGCGCGTGCGCTTCCAGCGGTTCCTCGACATGGGCAGGCGGGTTCCTTTCCGGCGAGGGGGCAGGCCAGCGGCGCGGCCGGGCGCCGGCACGAGGCCAGGCTCGCGGCGCGCGTCCTGCTCCGAGGGGGCGCAGCATAGCTGCCCGCGGACCCGAGCGCACGTCCTCGGGCCCGGGGGAGAGGTCCGTCGCGGGGAGGTACGCCGGGAAGGCCGATCAGGCGCCGGCGGCGCCGGCCTGCGGCTCGAGGAGCCGCTCGAGGTCGGCGCCGATCCGCGTGAAGCGCACGCCCATCCTGCCGTGCAGGTTGAGGTGCCAGTCCCCGCGCGCCACCCAGGCCACCACCCCCTTGAAGGGGATGCTGGTGCCGGCGACGTCGAGCCGACCGTCCACCGGGGTCGCCAGCGGAAGGACGCGAACCGCCTCCGCGCACAGGCCGCCGGCGGAGACGTCGATGGTGTAGGCCAGCACCGGCCCGAAGCTGACCCGGTAGCGGCGGCGGTGGCGGCGGTGGGCGCGCGGCTGCGTCATCTTCCTTGTCTCCAGCGAACCGTGACGACCCGGGACCCGAGGTGCCCTCGGCCTCCGTGTCCCCGGATCGTGGTTCAGCTATTCGGGCGATGCCACCTCCGCCAAGGAAAAAGAGGGTCTGGCCTGCCCCCTGCGAGGGTGTGGGTCCACCAGGCACCAGCCCCGTGGTCGCGATCGAACCGAGCCGCTAGCCCCGCCGCTGCTGCTCCACGGCGGTCGTGAGCAGGCGCTGGGTCGCCTCCGCCACCTGGTCGGCGAAGCGGGTGAGCGCCTCGCGATCGGCCGCCGGTGGCGGGTCCATCGGCGCGCCGAAGTGGACGTCCATCCGGACCGGGAGCGGGATGGGCGGGAGCCAGAGCGTGTTGCTCCGGCCGAGGCGCAGGCGCCACGGGTGCTGGCGGTCGGCCCCGGCGATGGCGAAGGGGACCACCGGGGCCCGCGCCCGGGCGGCGATGCGCGCGAAGCCGCGGTGCCCGCCCCAGCGGAGCCGGTCCGGCGCGCCGAACATCTCCCGGGGGCCTCCCGGGAAGATCAGGACCGACTCCCCGGCCGCCAGCGTCTCGACCGCCCCGTCCTCGCTCGCCGGGATGGCGTTCACGTTCCGTCGAATGAATCCGACCAGGGGGATCTTGTGGACCGAGGTCCCCTCCTTCTCGAGGACGCGGATGGCGGGGCGGTCGGCGCGGGCGAAGAAGGCGAACCAGCCGAGCACCATGGTCTCCAGGTAGAGCCAGCCGCGGGGGTGCTTGCCCACGTAGACCACCGGCCGATCGGTGGGGATGAGCTCGATCCCCCGCGCGCGGGCGCGGAAGTAGCGGACCAGGGAGGCGAAGAGGGGGGTGAGGGCGCGCCGCTGGGCGGGGCTGGGGTAGCGCTGGGGGGCAGCCATCTCGGCCGACCGTACCGCACTTCCGGGCGCGCGGTCCCTCCCGTCGCGACGGGCCGCGCCCCGGCGCGCAGCGGGCCCCCGGTCAGCGGACGACGACCCCCGGAGGGAGTCGAGGAGCGCCGCTCGGCGGAGAGCGTCACCGTTCCGCCCCTTGCATTCCCGAGCGCACCGCCCGCGATTGGGGTAATCCTTCTCCTCTCCCATCCCGGCCTCACCGTCCACCCCGAGCCACCCCGCCATGACCACCAAGACCAAGCTCTGGATCGCCTCCATCGCCGGCCTGCTCGCCACCATCGTCCTCCTCGGCGGCGTCAAGGCCGCCCAGATCGGGACCATGATCGCGGCGGGGAAGAAGTTCACCGTGCCGCCCGAGGCGGTCACCTCCGCCCGGGTCGAGGCCACCCAGTGGGAGGCGAGCCGCTCGGCGATCGGGACCCTGGTGGCGGTCCACGCCGTCACCCTCTCTGCCGAGGTGACCGGCCGGGTGACCGAGATCGGCTTCGAGTCGGGGGCCCTGCTCAGGAAGGGCACGCTCTGCGTGAAGCTGGACACCTCCGCGGAGGAGGCGCAGCTCGCCTCGGCCCAGGCGGACGCCGCGCTGGCGCGGCTCAACCTGGAGCGGGCCCTCTCGCTCCGCCAGGGGGAGGCCAACACCCAGGCCGACCTCGACGCCGCCCAGGCGCGGGCCAAGCAGGCGGACGCGGCGGTGGCGAACCTCGCCGCCGTCATCTCCAAGAAGACCATCCGCGCCCCGTTCGACGGCCGGATCTCCATCCGCCAGGTCGAGCTGGGGCAGATCCTCTCCCCGGGCACGCCCATCGCCACCCTCCAGTCGGTGAGCCCCATCTACGCCGAGTTCACCCTCCCCCAGCAGGCCCTGGCGGAGATCCGGGTCGGCCAGAAAGCCCGGGTGCAGACCGACATCTTCCCGAACGCCTCCTGGGAGGGGGAGGTCACCACCATCAACCCCGAGGTCGACACCTCCACCCGCAACGTCCGGGTGCGCGGCACCTTCCAGAACCAGGACGGCCGGTTGCGCCCGGGGATGTTCGTGAGCGTCGACGTCATCTCCTCGGAGCGCCACCCGGTCACGGTCATCCCCGCCACCGCGGTCATCTACGCCCCCTACGGCGACTCGGTCTTCACCATCGAGGAGGAGAAGGGGCAGGACGGGAAGGCCACCACCGTGGCCCGCCAGCGCTTCGTGCGGCTGGGCGAGCGGCGCGGCGACTTCGTGGCGGTCGTCTCCGGCCTGGAGCCCGGGGAGCGGGTGGTGAGCAACGGCGCCTTCAAGCTGCGGAACGGGGCGGCGGTGGCGGTGAACGACGCCCTCGCGCCCCCGGCCGAGCTCGCGCCCCGGCCGGCGGACCGGTAGGAGCGGAGCTCCCCATGAAGTTCACCGACCTCTTCATCCGCCGCCCGGTCATCGCGATCGTCGTCAACCTGCTGATCGTGATCGCCGGCCTGCAGGCGGTCCGCACCCTCAACGTCCGGCAGTACCCGCGCAGCGAGAACGCGGCCATCACCGTCACCACCGCCTACGTGGGGGCGAACGCCGACCTGGTGCGCGGCTTCATCACCACCCCGCTCGAGCGCGTGATCGCGGCGGCCGACGGGATCGACTACATCGAGTCGGAGAGCAAGCAGAACCTCTCCACCATCCGCGCCCGGCTCCGCCTCAACTACGACGCCACGCGGGCCCTGGCCGAGATCAGCTCCAAGGTGGACCAGGTGCGGCGCGACCTCCCGCCCGAGGCCGAGGTCCCGATCCTGAACATCGAGTCGGCCGAGAGCCAGTTCGCCTCCGCCTACCTGAGCTTCTCCTCCGAGCACCTCAAGCAGAACGAGATCACCGACTACCTGGTCCGGGTGGTCCAGCCCCGGCTCTCGGCCATCGAGGGGGTGCAGCGGGCCGACATCCTCGGGGCGCGCACCTTCGCCATGCGGATCTGGCTGAAGCCCGAGCAGATGGCGGCGCTGAACGTCAGCCCGACCCAGGTCCGGCAGGCGCTGGCGGCCAACAACTACCTGGCCGCGGTCGGGCAGACCAAGGGCTCGCTGGTCCAGGTGAACCTGACCGCCAACACCGACCTGCGCTCGGTGCGCGAGTTCCAGCAGCTCGTGGTCCGCGAGGAGAACGGGGCGGTGATCCGGCTCGGCGACGTGGCCGACGTCGCGCTCGGAGCCGAGGACTACGACGCGGCGGTGAACTTCTCCGGCCAGACCGCGGTCTTCATCGGGATCTGGGCCCTGCCGAACGCCAACTCCCTGGACGTGGTGAAGCGTGTCCGCGTGGAGATGGACTCGCTCCAGAAGGAGATCCCGGAGCAGATCCAGGCCAGGATCGCCTACGACGCCACCGGCTACATCCGCGACGCGATCAAGGAGGTGGAGGAGACCCTCGCCGAGACGCTCCTCATCGTGGTGATCGTGATCTTCCTCTTCCTCGGCTCGCTCCGCTCGGTGCTCGTCCCGGTGGTGGCGATCCCGGTCTCCCTCATCGGCGCGGTCTTCCTCATGCAGGTGTTCGGGTTCACGGTGAACCTGCTCACCCTCCTGGCGGTGGTCCTCTCCGTCGGGCTGGTGGTGGACGACGCCATCGTGGTGGTGGAGAACGTCGAGCGCCACCTGCGCGAGGGATCGAGGCCGCTCGACGCCGCCCTGCAGGGCGCCCGGGAGCTGGTCGGGCCCATCATCGCCATGACCGTCACCCTGGCGGCGGTCTACACCCCCATCGCCTTCCAGGGCGGGCTCACCGGCTCGCTCTTCCGCGAGTTCGCCCTCACCCTGGCCGGGGCGGTGACCATCTCCGGCGTGGTCGCCCTCACCCTCTCCCCGGTGATGTCCTCGAGGCTGCTCCACCGGGGCGGGGAGGAGCGCGGCCTGCCCGGGCGCATCAACCGCGGCTTCGACCGGCTCAAGGCGACCTACGCGCGCCACCTGCAGACCGCCCTCGGCGCCCGCGGGGCGATCTACGTCGCCTGGGTGGGCATCAGCCTCCTCGCCCTGCTCATGTTCACCATGGCGCCCAAGGAGCTCGCGCCCACCGAGGACCAGGGGGTGCTGTTCGGGGTGGTCTACACGCCCGCCAACTCCACCCTGGACCAGGTCACCTACTCCACCCGCGCGGTCAACAAGGCGGTGATGGACTACCCGGAGTCCCAGTTCACCTTCCAGATCTCCTTCCCCACCGGAGGCTTCTGGGGGGTGGGGCTCAAGCCCTGGACGGAGCGGAAGCGCTCCGCCTTCCAGCTCCTCCCCCTGGTGACCGCCCGGGTGGCGGCCATCCCCGCGATCCAGACCTTCCCCATCCTGCCCCCCGCCCTCCCGGGCGGCGGCAACTTCCCCGTCGAGCTGGTGATCGCCTCCACCGCCGAGACCTCCGAGATCCTGGGCTTCGCCAAGCAGCTCCAGGAGAAGGCGGCGAAGAGCGGGCTGTTCGCCTTCCCCCCGCTCATCGACATCAAGATCGACCAGCCCGAGTCGGAGATCGTGATCGACCGGGACAAGGTGGCGGAGATGGGGCTCAGCCTCCAGAGCGTCGGCCAGGACCTGGCGGCCGCCATCGGGGGCAACTTCGTGAACCGCTTCAGCGTGGCGGGGCGCAGCTACAAGGTGATCCCGCAGCTCCTCCGGAGAGAGCGGCTCAACCCCGAGCAGCTCGAGGACATCCACGTCACCGGCCCCAAGGGCCAGCTCATCCCGCTCTCCTCCATCGCCCGGATCCAGAACACCGTCGCCCCGCGCACCCTGGGGCGCTTCCAGCAGCTCAACGCGGTGAAGCTCTCGGGGGTGGCGATCCGGCCGCTCGACGAGGCGCTCGGCTACCTGGAGGGGGAGGCGGCCAAGATCCTTCCCCGCGGGTACACCCTCGACTACACGGGCGAGTCGCGCCAGCTCCGGGTGGAGGGGAACAAGTTCCTCCCCGCCTTCCTGCTGGCGGTGATCCTCATCTTCCTGGTGCTGGCCGCCCAGTTCAACAGCTTCCGGGACCCGTTCGTGATCCTGGCCGGCTCCGTGCCGCTCGGGATGTTCGGCGCCCTCGCCCTCACCTTCCTCAAGATGCCGAACCCGAACATCCCCTTCTTCACCACCGGGTGGACCACCACCCTGAACGTCTACTCGCAGGTGGGGCTCGTCACCCTGGTCGGCCTGGTGAGCAAGAACGGGATCCTGATCGTCGAGTTCGCGAACAAGCTCCAGGAGCAGGGGCAGGGGAAGATCGAGGCGGTGCGGAACGCCGCGGTCACCCGCCTCCGCCCCATCCTGATGACCAGTGTGGCCACCATCTGCGGCCACTTCCCCCTCACCCTGGTGAAGGGCCCGGGGGCGGCGGCGCGCAACAGCATCGGCCTGGTGCTGGTCTCCGGGATGGCGATCGGCACCGCCTTCACGCTCTTCTTCGTCCCCGCCATCTACGTGCTCATCGCCCGCGACCGCCGGGCCGAGGCCGCGCGCGAGGAGGAGCGCGCGGAGCCGGTCCGGCAGGCGGTGTAGCGGAGCGCGGTGGGCGGGGAAGCGAGGACCCGCGAGCACCGGGGCGCTCGCGGGTCCGTGGAAGGGCGGTGGAGGGCGGTCAGGCGAGGAAGAACTCGCGGGCCAGGGCCTCCCAGGCGTCGCCCGCCAGGGCGCGGGCGATGCCGTGGACCGGGGTGCCGCCGTCCTGCAGCAGCCGGCCCAGCTCGGGATCCATCCGGCGGGCGAGGGCCTCGCTCGCGTCCTCCAGCATCCGCGTCGCCGGAGCGTGCCCGTGGAGCTGGCGGAGGTTGGCGGCGAGCCGCGGCGCCTTCACCTTGAAGAGCCAGCCGGCGCCGTAGGGGTCGTCGAGGGCGGCCGCGTCCCGCTTCACCGCCGGGTTCACCGCCACCACGGTGCCGTCCACCGGCGAGAGCATGGGCACCGAGCACCCCTCGTCGCAGAGGGCCATGGCCGGCTCGCCCTGCGCAACCTTGGTCCCGGGGGTGGGCAGCTCGACCTCGGCCGGCCCCACCAGCTTGTGGGCGAAGTCGTCGATCCCGACGGTCACCAGGCCGTCCGGCTCGAGCCGGGCCCAGGTGTGGCCGGGGTGGAGGTGGACGCCGGGGGGCACGTGGAACCAGCCCGCGGTGGCCGGCCGGAGCGCGGTGGCGCCCGCCGGGCGGGCCGCCTCGAGGACCGCGCCGATCGCGGCCGCGACCCGGGGCTCGGGCGCCGCGACGACCTCGGCCCGCGCCGCCGGCCGCGCGCCACCCTGCACGTACCGCCAGAAGGGGATGAACATCAGCAGGTAGGCGACGGCGAGGCAGTACTCCTGGAGCTTGGCCGGGTAGATGGACAGGAAGTCATGGGCCATGGCGTCCTCCCTCCGCTTCCGCGTGCCGCGAGAAACGGGTGGCTAGTGGGCGTGGGCGGCGGCGATCTCGAGGCTGCCGATGACGACGATTCCGACGAGGGCGAGCGCGAATGCGAACATCATGGCGTGCTCCTTTCGGCTGCTTGGGTCCCTGGTGCTCCGCTTCTCTCGCCCTCTCTCCATCGCAAGACGGAGGCCAGCGCCCGCGGGCGGGGCCGCGCCGGCGGTTTCCCGCCCGCGTCGCGGGGGGTTGCGAGCGGGCTGGACGCGGGAGCGCGCCGGCTGCCCGCGGGCCGCACCGGCCGCGGCCGCTGACAACCGCAGCGGTGGCCCACCGGGGGGCCCGACAAGTACGAGCGGATCCGGGCACTTGCAGCCGGAAGGGGCTGCTGGCGAGAACCGCAACGGGGTGCAGAGATCCGCGACGGCCTGAAGGTCGCGGGCGCGGGCGGTGGGGAGAGGGGCCTACACGAACCCTCCCGGGCGCGGCCGGCGGGGCGCCCGGGAGGTCGAGCCCGTCCGCTTCACGCGGGTCCGGGCAGGGTCGGGCCGCGGCTCAGGCCTGCGGAGCGGCCTCTGCCGCGCCCTCCGCGAACCTGGGGTCCTCGCGGAGGATGGGCATGCGGTTGACGACCCAGCGGAAGGCGAGGACGCCGAGGGTGACGAGGGTGAGGGAGACGGCGAACTCCATCCAGCTGGGGACGTAGCGGACGGGCTTGTTCCA
>Ga0335076_10000489_pt1 | contig 36573 bp, 35 predicted proteins | sample Lox_Sample_25_FD_206717 | JGI IMG/M metagenome (GOLD analysis project Ga0335076, IMG submission 206717) | Soil microbial communities from Loxahatchee National Wildlife Refuge, Florida, United States - Lox_Sample_2.5 | ecosystem: Environmental > Terrestrial > Soil > Wetlands | place: USA...
GGATGCCGAAGCCGATCGCGCCTTCTTCCGCGACGTCCTTGGCCTTAACTCCGTCGATGCTGGCCACGGTTGGTTGATTTTCGCCCTCCCTCCAACGGAAGTTGCCTTTCATCCCGCGGACGAGCACGAAAAACACGAACTGTATTTGATGTGCAACGACGTGAAAGCCGAAATTGTCGCGCTCGTAAAAAAAGGAGTGAAGTGCCCGAAGCCGAAAGAAGAACGTTGGGGTTCGATCACCACTCTGCCGTTGCCCGGAGGAGGCAAGATTGGACTTTATCAGCCGAAGCATCCGACCGCGTTTTCCGCTAAGTAGATGCCGAAGAGGATTCGGGATCGGCTGGCTTGCCGGCCACGACCATCGAGCCAACCGCCACGGCAATGGCCGCGAGAGCCAGATTGTCGATCATGCCCGCTTCTTTCGAGCTGAAGAAACCGGTCATGCCATTCACGGTAACTGCGCACGCCAACGCCGCAAGAATAATGGGAACCGGGCCAATCGCGACAATCCACCGTTTACGCTGCCGACACCCGATGGCCAGAACGCCACAGGCCAGCGCACCCGCATCGTAGTAAATCCCCTCGTTTTTTGTTCCATGAATGGAACAAAAATAGCAGTTCAGACGCGCGGCGGAGAAAGCGGCGTAAGCAGACGAATCGAAACAGTAAAGTTGCCGTGCTGTTTGCCCACCAGCTCAAACTTGGCGAGATTCTCCGAGCCGCCGCTGGATTGCGCTTTCACATTCGCTCCGCCGCTCAGTTCCGCCACTTCCGGTGCGAGGTTACGCGCTTCCAGATTCAGCTTGGCAGTGCTTCCGCGAACGCGCACGGTCAACGTGCGGTGTTCGCCCGGCGCCAACGCGCTACTGTTCGTTTCCAACTCCAGGTTCACAAAAACAATGATGAACGGATCAGCCGATTTCTGGCCGCAACTCAGTTTAACCTCGTGGGGACCAAGTTCCATCTCCACCGGCGGCAGGACCGTCAACGAACCCGGCGATGACGCCAGAACCAATCCCGGCGAGCCACCGATGCTCACATGATTGCCGTCGGCATCGCCACAAAAGCCTTGGCCCAGCAACTCGAAACGGTCAGAAATCGTGACCGCGCGCGGGGCAGCAGTCACCTGCTCGGTGGACGAGGGAATATCGGTCGGTGTAAAAATCTTGCTGGTCACGCGCCCGCTGTGGCCCTCGATGCTGGCGTAAATCGTGCCAGGGTTTAAGGGCGCAACAAACAGCGCTCTTCCGGTGGCATCGGTCGTAACTTTATCGCCATTCGAGAAATCAACCTTCACACCTGGGGTAAGCCGGCCAGCAACGTCGAGTACCGCCAAGGTCGAACGTTCGCCGGTGACCAGCTTGTGAGGCAAAAGCAGAATACGAGCGCCGGAAGCCGGGGGAGCCTGTTGCCCGATCGCCGAGCTGCAGACGACGATGAGAGATAAGCTCAGAGATGAAAGCAGCTGGGTTAATCGTAGAAGGAAGCGCACTCAGCGATTGTAGTGGAGATTGCACTCGGGTTGAAGCAGGGTGGTGGCAGACAGGACGCATCTGACTGACAGCACTGTGGGTTTGACGCTATTTCGGGTATTCTTCCGAACTGGCCATGAGGGCAGTGTGTTGAAGCAGTGGGTAATCACTTGGGCGCAAAGCCTTTCACAGGGGACAGGCGTCTGCTAGCGTGGATGAGAAGAGGTCGGGACCGGTATCCGCGCCGGGGGAAACGCGTGTGCTCACGAAAAGCTTGGAAGGAGACGTTGTGCAGATCGTCAGCGGGGGTGTGAGCGATGTGGGGCGCGTGCGCACCAATAATGAGGATTCCTTTCGCATTGTAGAGCCGATGAACCTGTTCATACTTTCCGATGGCATGGGCGGCGAAGCGCATGGAGAAGTGGCTAGCGCAATGGCCGTGGATACCGTGGAGAAGTATTGCAGCGACCCGGATCCGGCCAAGGAAGATTCTGGCGTGACCTTGCACGGGGTCGCCAATGAGACCTGGACTCGCGCAACCAAAAAACTCCAGAACGCGGTCTTTCAGGCTAACTTTGCCATTCACCAGTCCGCGCAGAAACATCCGGAACAGCGAGGCATGGGCGCTACCCTTACTACCGGGTGGTTGAACGGAACAAAGCTAAGTCTGGCCCACGTGGGAGACAGCCGGGCCTACCTGTTGCGCACGGGAAGCTTGCAGCAACTCACGAATGATCATTCCCTGGTCGCCGAGCAGGTGCGCCGCGGGATTTTGACGCCACAGCAGGCGGAAGAAAGCGAAATGCAAAGTGTGTTGCTTCGGGCCCTGGGAGCTAATCCCGAAGTGGACGTGGAGGTTGACGAAATTGACGTAATGCCCCGAGACGTCCTGCTGTTTTGCTCCGACGGCCTGACGCGCATGGTCAGCGAACCGGAAATCGCCGGCAAATTGCAGGCGGAAACGGATCCCAAATCGGCAGCACAGAAACTGGTGGATTTGGCCAATGAGCGAGGTGGGCTCGACAACGTCAGCGTAATTGTTGTGTGCATTCAGGAAGAGTCCAAGGGTTGGTTTTCCTGGTTGCGCCGGGACCCGGGTAAGAAAGAGTAGAACCTCCGACGGAGGATTGCGGAATGGCTAAGCTCAGCCTGATGTTCGAGAACAAACTGGTGAAGGAAGTTCCTATTGGAAATCGTCCGGTATCGATCGGGCGTTCGCCAGACAATGACATTCCCATTGATAATCTGGCGGTTTCCACCTATCACGCTCGCGTGTACTACGAGGGCGGCAAGTTGGTGGTCGAGGATTTGGACAGCTTGAACGGCACGTTCGTGAACGATCTGCGCGTGGAGCGCGCCATGCTCCATGACGGCGATTCCATCTGGATCGGTAAGCACAGCATCAAGGTAGATGCCACCGCGGACAGCGCCATTCCCTGGGACACCGGCCGGAAAGCCGCAGCGCCCAAAATCAATGAAACCATGGTGCTCGATACCAAGGCGCGTCGCGACATGTTGCAGCAGGCCGCGGCCATGGGCGAACGCTCGCAACTCGGCGCGGGTCGCGTGAAAATGCCGACTCTGGTGGTGCTGAACGGCAAAGTCGAACAAAAGGAATATGTGCTGACCAACAAACTGACGGTCATTGGCAAATCGCCTATGGCCACCATCCGACTGAGAGGCTGGTTCAAGCCGCAGGTAGCCGCACAAATCAATCAACGTGATGACGGCTACTATCTCGGCACCGGTGCCAAAATCCCGTCCGTGAATGGAGCTCCCATTCAAGGCCCAGTGCGGTTGAATGATGGCGACCTGATCGAGGTCTGCGGAATCCGGATGAACTTTATCGTACGCGAGTAGCACGCCTCACCCATGGCCACTGCCCCGCCCCAAGCAGGCCTGCAGCGACGCAGTCGGTTGCGAGTGCGGACTCTGCTCGCGGAGTGGTGGCAACATCGCGCATCGTTCTTTATCAGTCTGGGTATCACTGTCGCTGCGTTAACCATTTACTTCTTCACCTTCCTGGGCGACCGCAGCACTCCGCTGTTCGATTTCCTGAAACGATTCGAGTACAGCACGCTGGATACGCGCTTCCGCTACCGGCCCGCCCGATATACCCCGCCGGATTCGCGCATTGTCATCGTGGCCGTCGATCAGCGATCGCAGGAAGTTTTTGGGAAATGGCCGTTTTCCCGCAAGTACTTCGGGCAGATGCTGGATGTTTTGCGCGAGGATGGCGCAAAGGTCGCAGCTTTCGACATCACCTTTGACAAGCCGGACATGACCGCCGCACCAGTGCAGGCCTTGTGGACAAAACTGCAGAACAACAAAAAAGCCGGGCACGCTCCAGATGCAAAACTGGAAGCGCAAATTGCGGAACTGGCGAAAGAATTCGATTCCGATGCGCAATTCGCGGCAGCATTGCGGCGATTTGGTCCCGTGGTTTTAGGAAATTTCTTTCTCGAGCCGCAGGAGGTACGCGGAATTGACGGAAGCGTACTTGATCATTACGCGGAAATGGTGGAGTGGTATGCGCTAAACCGCGTGGCACTGAATCCTGCAAACGGGAAAGCCGATTTTGCGGCGCTGCTGAACAATTATCAGGCGGAAGGTACGTTGTACACCGCAACAGTGGCGAATATTCCGGCTCTGGCCCCGCCGCAAAACGACGAAAAAACCTCCATCGGCTTTTTCAATATTTCCTCGGATGCGGACGGGGTGCTGCGCCGCTCGCTGCTGGTTTTGCCCTTTGGCCGCTCAAACAATCCCGACGATATTGATCTGTATGGTTCGTTGGAAGTGCAGGCGTTGCGCTTGTATCTTGGGCTTAAAACCGATCAAGTGAGTGTGAATTACGGGCCGGCGGGAATTGTCGCCATTCAACTCGGAAACAAACTGACGGTGCGTCCGGATTATCTGGGCCGCATGATGATCAACTATCGTGGCCCGCGAGGAACTTATCCGTACTATTCGATAGCGGACGTGGTCCAACACAATTTCATTCGCGGAACGTTCAGAGACAAAATCGTGCTGGTTGGCGCTTCGGCCACCGGCATTGGCGACTTACGGACGCCGCCGTATGGAGGGATCGATTATCCGGGCATGGAGGTTCATGCGAACACGATCGACAATATGCTGAACAACGGGTTTCTGGTGCACGGCGCTCATCAGGTTGTCTTGGACGTGGCGCTGATTTTTGTCTTGGGCCTGCCGCTGGGATTTGCACTGGCGTTGCTGTCACCCCGGTGGATCTGGTTCGGCTTGTCGTTGCTGGTCCCGTTAATCGCGCTTATTTACGCGGCTTTTCTGCATGGATGGTGGTTGAACTTCACGTTGCCCGCGGGAACGCTGACGGCAAATGTAATGTCCGTCTCGCTGTACCGCGCGTTGGTGGAAGAAAAAGAAAAACGGAAGGTGCGCAGCGCCTTTGGCCACTACCTCAGCCCGGAGGTGATTCGACGATTGCTGGTAAACCCGCAATGGGTGGAACCGCGAAAGACGGAAATCACGGTGATGTTCAGCGACATTCGTGGATTCACAACTATTTCCGAAAAACTGGATGCGCAGGACCTGGCGTTGTTTTTGAACGCCTACCTGTACGACATGACCCGCATCGTATTCGACTCTCACGGCACTTTGGACAAATACATTGGCGATGCAGTGATGGCCTTTTGGGGCCGGTGCAGGCTTGTACCGCCGCGCTGAAAATGATGAACCGCGTGCGGGAGTTGCAAAAGAAATGGGCCGCGGAAGGAAGACCCGCGTTGGATATTGGCGTGGGCTTGAATTCAGGTGCGGCAAGTGTCGGCAACATGGGTTCGTCTCTGCGGTACGGCTACACAGCTCTGGGCGATACCGTCAATCTGTCTTCGCGACTCGAGGGACTCAACAAGGAGTACGGCACGCACATCATCGTGAACGAAAGCACCTATGAAGCCGCGAAACATGCCGGATTCCTGTTTCGCGAGTTAGATTTAATCCGCGTCAAGGGAAAGCTCCAGCCTGTTGTGATTTACGAGTTGTTCGGGAATGTATCGGAACTGGAGGCCAATGGAAAACTGCAAGACGCGCAAGCTCGTCTCCACGACTTTGCGGAGGCGCGCGACCTCTATTGCAAGCGGAAGTGGACCGAGGCGCTGAGTGCGCTCCAGAGAATATTGGAACGGTGGCCTGATGATGGGCCTTCCATAGCGTACCTAAAACGCTGCGAGGAATATCAGACGGAAGCGCCGGTATCGGATTGGGATGGCGTGTTCGTGATGACTCATAAGTGAAAGCTAGTGCCCTCGCAGTGGGAGTCAAGCAGCGAATCATGCACTTCTTCTTAGTCTTTTTGGACGATGCCGGTGACGCCCGCAACGAAAAGGGTGGCGAGAATCCAGCCCAGGAGAACTTGCAGGCGCTGGAAGGCAAACAGGAAGCGTGGGGACGAGAAGAGTGAAGCGTTGGGAGGATCGGGTGTGCCGTTGCTGGCAGCTAATCCCGCGTTCTGGGAGCCGGGAGTAGGATCGGGGCCCCAGCGGTCGGTCTGTCCAAGTTTGACCAGAGGCAGCGAATTTTCCAGTGAATAAACGAAGGGACTCAGTGGCTCGTAGTGATTGGGCGGAGAGCCGCTCGCCTTGAAGTGCGCGTAAGCGTTCTCATCGCGAGGAACCATGGCGCCAGACGCGCGTGCACCGGTGAACACCGCCCAACCGACGAGGACTAAAATTGCAAGACCGGCGAGAGCACGAAGTGGATAGTACCCATATCCAACCACGAGGCTCAGCGGCCACCGGAACAGCCGCGCTGCCAGTGTGCGCTCCTCTTTCCACAATTGATCTTCCATGGCGAAAAGAACGCGACGAGCCCCGCGGTCGACACCGGCATTGCGCATGACCTTGGCAAGTTGGCGATAGGGTTGCGGAGTAAAAGGTTGCTGCAGCGCCAGCCAGGCAAGACGCGTCTTAGGTTCGGTCAAACCAGTCAGCACGTGTTGATACACAAACCCATCGAGATTCAGTTTGCCCGCAGCCGGCCAGCAGGATTTATCATCGGAAATCGCGCCCGCTGAGGCGTTGCTGAGATCCAAAAAGACGCGCTCTGGGGCGCGCACCCCTGTCCAGACCACCGTGCCTTTTACTATGGAGTCCGCGAGGCGTACCTCACCTTCAGCGCTAAAACCGTCGCGGAACAGAACGTCGCCTTGCACATTGATGCGATCTGCGTTTAAGGCTTTGCCACTTGGATTTTTGAACGTGCCTCCGTCACATTCCAAGTTGTCGCCCACTTGCGCGCTCAACAGATTGACTTCACCATCGGCAGAAAAACCGCCGCGCAGAAACACGAAGCCGCGAACATTCAGGCTGTCCGCATTCAGAGCGGTGGACCCGGGACTCTTAAAAATGCCGCCATCGCAGGCCAGGTTGTTGCCGATCTGCGCCCCAGGCAGGTTGACTTCGCCGTCCGCGACGAAACCCGCGTGCAAAAGAACGTTGCCCTTCACAACGATGCGGTCGGCGTTGAGAGCGAGCCCAGCTGCATTCCTGAACTTGCCTCCGTTGCACTCCAAATTCCCATTCACTTGCGCGCCCAATAGCCGCACTTCCCCTTCGGCGGAAAAGCCGTCGCGCAAGAACACGCTGCCTTGAACGATGATGCGGTCAGCGCTGATGGCGCTTCCACCAGGATTGCAGAACGATCCATCGTTGCATTCGAAATTGCCGCCCACCTCGGCACCGAGAAGACGCACTTCCCCCTCGGCAACGAAGGCGTTGCGCAGGAATAAGCTACCGCGGATGCGGATACGGTCGGCGCGTAGCGCTTTTCCCCCGGCGTTGCGAAACCGCCCGGCGCCACAATCGAGATTGCTGCCGATACGAACGCCGAGCAGCTGAATTTCGCCTTCCGAGCAGAACCCATTGTTCAGAGAGAAGGTGCCGCGAATTTTGGCGCGCTCCGCGTTGATGGAACGAACCCAGGTTCCGCCGAAATCGATGGTGGGAATGCGCAAAAATCGCAGTTTGGTTTCCTGTTTCAAGCTGCAACAGCGAAGAGAAACTGGAAAGCGGACGCGCACGAAGGAAAGATCCAACGAGCCCTCGATGCGCGCGCCGTAGGCCTGAATGCCACGCGGGTCGACGTGGCTCCGCGCATCGCGATCGATGCACAGCCAGCGGATGAGGTTGGAACGAATGGCGCGGTCCGGGCCCCAAGTGTCCGCTTTCGCAGGATTGTTCGAAGGGTCGAAATCCTTTGGACTGGGGCCGCACCACGCGACTTCGCCCGTGGCGGCGGCGGTGAGAAGTTTGTATTCGGCTTCGCGCAACGGTTTGAATCGAGTTTCGGCGAGAGCGATCAGGTGCTGGGCGTCTTCAGGCAGGGGTTGAGGGGCCATGATCCTGGTTTCTTTGCAAGCCTTATATCACGGGAGGAGCGTTCACACCACCGTCATGGAACTGCCAAATTGGACGAGTACGACGGTTGGGAAACCGAGGAAAGGGCCAAGGTCGTGTACCTAAACGCCGTACTTTCGTAGTCTAATAACAGAACACCGAAAAATGCGGAGGAACCAGGGGCCTTCTCCGAACTATGTCACCGCCCCAAGCTATCCGTAGACAGGTAACATTTCGTAATTTATGTGGATCGTTCGATTAGCTCTTTCCAGGCCATATACGTTCATCGTAATGGCACTGGTGATCGTGCTCCTTACCGCCGTGGTGGTGCCGCGCACGCCCACCGATATTTTCCCGGTCATAAATATTCCGGTGATCGCGCTGGACTGGACATATACCGGTCTGCAACCGCAAGAGATGGAACAACGCATCACCAGCAACGTGGAGCGCGGAATCACCACGCTGGTAAACGACGTTGAGCACATCGAATCGCAATCGCTGAACGGAATTGCGGTCATCAAAATTTATTTCCAACCCAATGCCAATGTGCAAACCGCGTTGGCCCAGGTCACCGCGATTTCGCAGACGTTCCTGCGAGCTTTGCCTCCCGGAACCACTCCTCCTCTGGTCATCATTTATTCCGCATCGACCGTGCCCGTGCTGCAGATCGGATTAACGAGCGACCGGCTCAGTGAACAGGCGCTGTTCGACTACGGCAATAATTTCATTCGGACGCAACTGGCGACGGTGCAGGGCGCGTCCATGCCCTACCCCTACGGGGGCAAGCCGCGTTTGATCTCCGTGGATTTGGATCCGACGACCTTGCAGGCAAAAGGGCTTTCGCCGGTTGACATTGTAAATGCTGTAAACGCCCAGAACCTGATTCTGCCCACAGGTACTGCCAAGATGGGCGTGCTGGAATACAACGTGGAAATGAATGCCAGCCCGAAGACCGTGGCGGAGTTGAATAACCTGCCGGTAAAAACGGTTAACGGCTCCACGATTTATCTCCGCGATGTGGCCCACGTGCGCGACGGATTTTCTCCGCAGACCAATGTGGTGCTGGCGAATGGCCAACGCGGCGTGCTGATGAGCGTGTATAAGACCGGGAACGCATCAACGCTCTCCATTGTCGACCGCGTAAAACAGAGGCTGGAGGAGTTCGCGCCCACACGGCCGGAAGGTTTGAAGGTAACTACATTTTTCGACCAATCGCTGTTCGTACGCGCCGCGATTCAAGGAGTGTTGCGGGAAGCGTTGATTGCGGCATGTCTGACCGCGGTGATGATCCTGCTGTTCCTGGGCAACTGGAAAAGCACCTTGATTATTGCGATTTCGATTCCTCTGTCGATCCTGGTGAGCGTGCTTTGTCTGAGTGCGTTGGGCGAAACCATCAATATTATGACTCTCGGCGGCCTGGCTTTGGCCGTGGGGATTCTCGTTGACGACGCGACGGTAGAAATCGAGAACATCAATCGCAACCTGGCGATGGGCAAGGAAACCGTGCAGGCGATTCTGGATGGAGCCCAGCAGATCGCGGTTCCCGCGTTTGTGTCGACTCTGTGTATCTGCATCGTGTTTATCCCGATGTTTTTTCTTTCGGGGGTGGCGCGCTACCTGTTCGTGCCCCTGGCGGAAGCTGTGATTTTCGCCATGCTGGCTTCGTACATGTGGTCGCGAACCATCGTGCCAACCATGGCGATGTACTTGTTGAGCGCGGAGGATGAGTATCATGCCGATCAACACGCCGGCGAGAAAATGGGGTTCTTCCGGCGTTACCAGCAGAGATTCGAGCACACCTTCGAACGCTCTCGGGACGGGTATCGCCACGCGCTGACCATCGCGTTGCAGAACGCCAAATTGTTCGCGGCGTGTTTTCTGGCATTTTGCGTGCTCTCCGCGGGCCTGGCCTTCCTTTTAGGCCGTGACTTTTTCCCTAGCGTGGATGCGGGGCAAATTCGACTGCACATGAGGGCCAGAACCGGGTTGCGCATCGAAGAAAGCGCAAAACTGGCCGATCAAATCAACCAGGTGATCCGGCAAACTATCCCGGAGAAAGACCTGGTCACTGTGTTGGACAACATCGGCTTGCCGTATTCGAGCATCAACCTGACCTATAGCAACTCGGGAACCATCGGAACCGCCGACGGCGAGATTCTGGTCCAACTGAAACCGGAACGCGGGAAGCCCACTAGCGCCTATGTGAATGACTTGCGGCAGCGGCTGCCGCGCGAATTTCCCGGGGTGCAATTTTTCTTTCAGCCTGCGGACATCGTTACGCAGATTCTGAATTTCGGCACGCCTGCGCCTATTGACATTCAAATCGTCGGGCAGAACCAGATCGCCAATTTTGAAAAGGGGCTGAAGCTGGAAAACGAAATCCGTCAGATCCCAGGCGCTGTGGATGTTCATGTCCAGCAGGCATTCGATGGCCCCACGCTTTTCCTGGACATCAATCGCACGCGGGCGCAGTACGTAGGTTTACAGGCGCGCGACGTGGCACAAAACGTTCTCATTTCATTGTCGTCCAGCTTTCAGACTGCGCCGAATTTCTGGTTGGACCCGAAAAACGGAGTGAGCTACAACGTCGCCGTGCAAACCCCGCAGTACCGCATGGACAGTTATCAGGATTTGCAGAACACTCCGGTAACCGGAATTCCTGGCGTCAACGCCCCAGCGCCGCAAATTTTAGGGAACCTGGTGACCACGTCCACTGTCGCGCGGCCGGCTTCCATTTCCCACTACAATGTCCAACCCATGATTGATGTTTACGCTTCCGTGTCCGGCCGCGACCTGGGGTCGGTGGCCAAAGAAGTGACCGAAAAAGTCGACGCACTCCGTAAAGAGTTGCCGCGCGGAAGCACCATCGTGATTCGCGGGCAAGTGCAGACGATGAATACGTCGTTTATTGGTCTAGGCGTGGGCCTAATCGGAGCGATTGTCCTTGCGTATTTGCTGATCGTGGTGAATTTCCAGTCATGGCTGGATCCCTTCATCATCATCACCGCGCTACCAGGAGCTCTTGCGGGAATTTGTTGGATGCTGTTATTCACGCGCACGACGCTGAACGTTCCCTCTTTGACGGGCGCGATCATGTGCATGGGTGTGGCCACCGCGAACAGCATTCTGATGGTGTCCTTTGCTCGCGAACAAATGAATGAAGGAAAAAGCCCCTTCGACGCAGCGCTGGATGCAGGCTTTGTGCGCATTCGGCCGGTGATCATGACGGCGCTGGCGATGATGATCGGCATGGTGCCGATGGCTATCGGTTTGGGCGAAGGCGGCGAGCAGAATGCTCCGTTGGGCCGCGCGGTCATCGGAGGTCTGCTGTTTGCGACAGTGGCGACGTTGTTCTTCGTGCCGTGCGTGTTTTCGATTATTCACGGATTCTTGGAACGCAGGCGTCACCGCGTGGAAGCCTGAGATGTGGTAGGCATTTGGAATTAGGTTTGGATAGGTGAGGAACCTGAATATGAACGAGGTCCCTGGCACGGGAAGGCGTGAAAGCGGCGAGCCGGCGGCGAAAAAAAGCAAACTCTTTTTCGTGTTTTTTCTCGTCGTGGTGGTTTTAGTCATTTTTGGCGTTGTTGTTATGCTGCAACGGCGCTCCCAGTTTGAGGCGCTGGCAAAAAATACCGAAACACTGGCGGTTCCTACGGTGGCAATTATCCATCCGACGCCAGAGGCATCCGGCGAGGATTTGGTGCTTCCCGGAACGTTGCAAGCCTACGTGGAATCGCCGATTTATGCGCGGACCAACGGCTATTTGAAGAAGTGGTATCACGATATCGGCAGCCGGGTGAAAAAGGGAGAGTTACTCGCGGACATTGAAACGCCGGAAGTCGATCAGCAGCTGATGCAGGCGCAGGCGGATTTGAACACCGCGCAGGCAAACGAGAACTTGTCGCAGATCACTGAGACGCGTTACAGCGAACTGCTCAAAACCGATGGCGTGAGCAAACAGGAAGTCGATAACGCCACCGGCGACCTGGCCGCGAAACGGGCTATCGTGGAATCGTCGCAAGCCAACGTAAGGCGATTGCAGGAACTGAAATCGTTTCAGAAGGTGTACGCGCCATTTGACGGCGTGGTAACGCAACGAAACGTCGATATCGGCACACTGATCAACGCCGGCAATGGTGGAACCTCCCAGCAGCTTTTCTATCTTGCGCAGACCGATCCCATTCGCCTGTACGTGAACGTTCCTGAAACGTTTGCGCCTTCCATTCACAAAGGTCTCGGGGCGTACATTGAGCTGGCGCAATATCCCGGCGAGAAATTCAACGGGCAGGTGGTGCGCACCGCGGAAGCCATCGATCTGGCGACCCGCACATTGCTCACCGAAGTGGATGTGCCGAATAAATCGGGACTGTTGCTTCCGGGCGGCTACGCGCAGGTGCACCTGCTGGTGCATGTGAAGACCGAGCGTTTGCAGGTGCCGGTAAACGCGTTGCTGTTCCGGTCGGAGGGTTTGCGCGCAGTGGTCATCGACCAAAATCATAAAGTGCGTTTGCAAGCACTGGCCATCGGGCGCGACTACGGCACTTATTTGGAAGTACTCACTGGATTGAAATCGGATGACTGGATCGTGCTCAATCCTCCGGATTCGATCGAAAACGGGCAAACGGTTCATGTGAAAGAAGTGAACAATCCGTTGGCACCGCCCTCCAACCAACCACCGCCTAGTCCGCAGAAACCAGTGCCACAAGCAACTGCCACTCCGGGAAAAACTCCGGAATGAAGGGCAGGTTGGTTATTGTGAATCACAATAAACTCACGCATGGCCTGGCGGCAGGGCTGCTCGTTTGCTGTGCTGGTTGTACCGTGGGGCCAAATTACAAACGGCCCAGCGCGCCGGTTCCTGCCACCTGGCAGGTCAGCGAACCATGGCGGCAGGCGGAGCCGAAAGATGCGGTGCCGAAAACCGACTGGTGGACACTGTTCCATGATGACGAGCTCAATGGATTGGAAACCGACCTGCTCGCCGCGAACCAAACCCTGCAGGTGGCCTATGCGCACTACCAGCAGGCGCGTGCTTCTGCCGCGGTGCAAAACGCGACCCTCTTCCCGACGGTTGCCGTGAACCCAGCGGCCGACCGGCAACGTTATTCCGGTAACCGGTCAACAGGGTCTACGATTCCCATCGCAGGTCTTCCCGTCACGCAGAATAGTTATGTTCTTCCGTTCACGGTGAGCTATGAGGTGGATTTGTTCGGGCAGCGTCGTCGCACGATTGAAGCGGCGCAGGCGGCGTTTCAGGCCAATGCAGCCGACCTGCAAAACATGCAATTGGTTTTGACCGCGGAGCTAGCCGCCGATTACTTCACCGCGCGGCAACTCGATTCGGAAATTGGGATTCTCAACCGGACGGTGCAAACTCTGCAAAAGGGTTTGGACCTGGTCAAATCACGTCACACTGGCGGAATCGCCTCCGGTTTGGATGTGGCGCAAGAAGAGACGCTGCTGAATACTACGCGCACGCAAGCGACTTTGCTCCAGCAGCAGCGCAAGCAATATGAAGATGCGATCGCCGTCCTGGTTGGCAAGCCCGCGCCGGATTTTCGCCTGACCACCCGTGAATTGAAAGCCGAACCACCGAACATTGATACAACCATTCCCTCGGATTTGCTCGAGCGGCGTCCCGACATTGCGGAGACAGAACGGCAAATGGCTGTCGCCAACGCTCAGATTGGCGTGGCCAAAGCCGCTTACTATCCGTCGCTCACGCTGTATGGACAAGGCGGATGGAATTCCGCGAATATTTCGCAATTATTGAACGCCAGCAGCGGGTTCTGGGCCATTGGCGCGAATGTTGCCGAGGAAATCTTCACGGGTGGCGCACGTCGCGGCCAGGTGCAGTATCAGCAGGCCGGCTATGATGCCACAGTGGCAAATTATCGCGACACCGTGCTGAATGCCTTCCGCGAAGTGCAAGACAATATCACCGGACTGGAGGTGCTGGCCTCGGCACGCCAATCCCAGGCCGACGCCGTGGATTCTTCCCGCCGCCAACTGGATCTGGCCAACTCGCGGTATGTGGGCGGACTGGTGAGTTACTTGGATGTGGTGAGCGCGCAGCAGAATTTGCTCAGCAACGAACAAGAAGCCGCCGTGATTCAAGGCCAGCGGCTGGTGACATCAGTGTTGTTGGTCAAAGCGCTTGGCGGCGGTTGGGACGCGGCCAGCCTGGCCGCCGTCCATGTGAAACCGCAATTGAAAGACATTGTCGCGCCGTAATGGAGTGGCGGGACGCTAGGGATATTGCGCGAGGATCGGTTGAGGTCCTTCGTCGCAAAGGGCGCTCCTCAGGATGACAATGATAGGAGAGGTGCGGGAGAGCACAGGCAGGAGTGCCTGTGCCACGCGTTTGAACGAGACTGGGGCGAGAGGCGGCGGCGTTCTAAAGATCGGCCACAACACAGACGAAGGATAGTGGCAAGACGCGCAGAGCGAAGAGAGATCCCTCGCTACGAAGAGTTCGCTCGGGATGACACAGATTAGGGTGTTGGGCGAGAGAATCTACTTCATCGCGAAATCTGCTTATAAACTCCAGCAAAGACAAGCATTTATGGGAATTTTTGTGAAGTACGAAGATTTTCGTTGACAGTACGAATACCTTCGTAGTAGCTTCCTCCCATGGCTACTCCGTCCAATCGAAAACCAACCGCCTCCGAGTTGGAAATCCTGCACATCCTCTGGGAGCGTGGACCTTCCACAGTGCGCGAGGTCCACGAAGCGCTCCAGGAGAAAAGACCAATCGGCTACACCAGCGTCTTAAAGCTCATGCAGATCATGACCGCCAAGGGCAGCGTGAAACGCAATGAAGAGCAGAGAGCGCATGTCTATGAGGCCGTGCAGCCAGAAGAAAAGACAAAGCGCGACCTGGCCTTGGATATGCTGCAACGAGTATTTGATGGGTCGGCAACCGAACTGATGATGCATGCGCTGGCCGGGCGCAAAGCTTCGAAGGAAGAAATTGACGAGATGCGGCGCCTGCTCAACGAGCACGAAGGGAAAACGCGATGACGCTCCTCATGCAGTGGTTCACGCCTGCGACGCTGCGGCTGCTTGCGCTTTCGTTGCTGCATTTTTTGTGGCAGGGGGCCGCTTTGGGGGCTCTCGCGTATGTGGTGTTGGCGATGTGCCGGAGCGCAGCGGCGCGCTACACCATCGGCGTAACCACGATGGCGTTGATGATGGCAGCGCCGGTAGGCACGTTTTTGGTGTTTCGCTCGCAAGAACGCGCTAGTTCCCAGCAAAAATGGGTAGAGATAATGCCGGGTGCTTCGACGCCTGCCTTATTTGATGAGTGGAATGGTGCGAAAAAATCGAAGCACAGTGGCGGGGACGAGAGCGCTCCAGCTTATTTTGTGTGGCTTGTGGAATTCTGGTTTGCCGGCGTTGTATTCCTGAGCTTGCGTTCGGCCGGAGGAATTCTGCTCATCGAGCACCTGCGGCGCAAAGAAACGCGACCGATTACAAATGAATTGCATGAGCTTTGCCTGGAACTACAGCGGCGTATGGGATTGACGCGGGCGATCCGTTACTGCGAGAGCTTACAACTGGATGCCCCTGCGGTTGCGGGATGGCTGCGCCCGGTGGTTTTGGTCCCGTTCAGCGCATTAAGCGGGCTGAGTACCGCACAACTCGAAGCGGTGATCGCTCATGAACTCGCGCATATCCAACGCTACGATGCGTTCGTCAATCTGTTCCAGGTCGGCGTGGAGACGCTGCTCTTCTATCACCCCGCGGTTTGGTGGATTGGCAAGCGAATCCGAATCGAGCGCGAGCATTGCTGCGACGATGTTGCTGTAGCGCTTTGCGGGAACGCGGTAACTTATGCTCATGCGTTGACCCGCATAGCAGAGAGCAAGCCGGCGCCGCAATTGGTCATGGCCGCGAACCGCAGTCCACTGGTGGAGCGCATCGCAAGGCTATTGGGTGCGGGACGCGCAGCGGAATCGATGCGTGGAGCGAATTTATCGGCGGGCGTGCTGTGCTTATCGGCGGCGCTTCTGGCAGGAAGCGCGCTGTTGGGAAGTGTGCACCACGCGCAGGCACAAACGCCCGTTCCGGCTCGCAAACGGGTGGTAACACCGGCAGTGACCGTCAAAGCGGCGAAACCATCGATTCACGAACACACCGTGGTGCGAGAGCAACTGGCAGTATCAGCACAAACAGTAGCAGCACAAACAACCGAGCCTGCGGTTGCGGTCACGGTCACGCCCAAACTCACCGTAATGGTGACACCGAAACCATCAATCGCCGCGATGCCATCAGTGATTCGGTCGTATGCCTATTCGTATGCGCGGGCACTCGGTTATGACTTTTACAAAACGCCTGCGCCCGCGCCGGCCCCGCGTTCGGCACCTCAAGCCAGCGTAACACCGGCGCCCGCTCCACAAGCCGAGCCGGGAGCCCCGAAGCAAAGCTACATCGACTCGCTCGCTGCCGCCGGTCTGACCAATCTTTCGGTGGATAACCTGATCAGCCTGAAGGTCCAGGGCATCACGGCGGACTACGTCAAGTCCATGAAGGAGCAGAACATCAAGCCAGACGTGGACACCCTGGTTGGCTTGAAAGTGCAGGGGATAACGCCTGAATACGTGAAGGAAATGCGCGCAGCGACTGGCCGCAATCTGGACTCCGATGAACTGATCGAGATGAAAGTACAAGGCATCACCCCCGAGTACATCCAGGGGATGCGCACGGCGACCGGACAGAATCTCGATGCCGACGAACTGATTGGAATGAAGGTGCAAGGCGTCACACCGGAATACGTGAAGCAAATGCACGACCTGGGACTGAAGACCGACGCCGACGACATCATCGGCATGAAGGTTCAAGGGGTGAGCGCTGAATACGTTCGCGAGTTGCGCGCATTAGGAGTGAAGGTCGACGGCGACGACATCATCGGGATGAAAGTGCAGGGCGTGACACCGGACTATGTAAAGGGGTTCAACGATTTGGGAATTCATCCCAGCGCAGATGAACTGATCGGGATGAAAACACAGGGCGTGACCCCCGGCTATTTCAAGGAACTGCAAGCCGCGGGGTTCAAAGTGGATGTGGATGATGCTATCGGCGCCAAGGTGCAGGGCATCACTCCAGAGTTCATCGCCAAAGTGCGCAGCCACGGATTTAAGGACCTTACTCTGGACAAATTAATCGCGCTGAAAAACTCAGGCGTGATGGACGCTGAGCAATAAAGCGGGAGGCAATCATGGAACGACGTGACGCATTAATTGCGTACATTCTGGTGGTGTGCACGTTGCTGGCGGGTTGGGGATCTCGTGCCGCGGAGAACATCGCCGGTAGCTGGACCATCGAACGCAGCGACGAACCCGGCAAAGTCGAGTTCACCTTGATTCACCACGAGCGCGGCAACTCTTCCACACACGCTTCGGCATGGCCCACCAGTGTTTTTGTCGGGCTGGATCTGTCCAAGCAGGGCAAGCAGGAAGTGAAGTTCACGATCAAGCGCGATGCCGGCCGCTTTGATTGCGAAGGTTACGTCAATGACGGGGAAGGCGCGGGTACCTTCCATTTTTTAGCCGATCCGCAGTACGCGTCGGCAATGAATGCGCTGGGATTTACGGGAATCGACCAGGAAAAGCAATACTCGATGGCGGTGATCGACGTTAGCCTGGATTTTGCCCGGGAGATGAAAGGCGAGCATCTGAAAGGGCTGGATACCGACAAGCTCATTGCCTTTCGCATCTTCAACGTGAATGCGGCGTTCATCCACGAATTGCTCGACGCAGGAATCACGGTGACTGATTGCGACAAGCTGGTCGCCTTTCGTATCCATGGAGTCACGCCGGAAATGGTGCGCTTTTTGCGCAAATCCGGGTACCAGCCTGATGAAGACGAATTGATTGCCATGCGGATTCATGGGGCCACTCCGGAATATATCCAGCAGCTCCAGCGCGAAGGCTACGACCATGTGGAACTGGAGAAGCTGATCGCGTTTCGAATTCATGGAGTGTCGCCCGAATTCATTGCGAAGGTGCAATCGCTGGGTTACCAACATCCCAATCCGGACCAACTGATTGCCATGCGCATTCACGGCGTGACTCCGGAATATATCGCCGGGCTGAAATCGCGCGGAATGCAGAACCTGACGATCGATCAGCTCGTGGGTTTGCGAATCCAAGGTATCGACTGAGGCCGTTTCTACATCACACCTGGCGTTTCCTTCGCTTCTAAAACGGGTTCAAATGTCATAGGCTTACGGGCACGATTTGAGGAGCGTGTTCGTGAAAAGCAGAACAAGCCTGTACTTGGTGATTGTGCCGATGATGTGTGTTGCCATGATGCCCGCGCTGGTTGCGGCGCAGCAGGCTAAGACGGATGCAGCTGCGAGCGTGCCCGCCGGGCCTCGCAGTTCGGATGTTGCCAGCCGCGATGCAATCGTGGCGGCATTGTACGATTCCATCAGCGGACCACCGGGTGATCGCGACTGGGCGCGCTTTCGGGCTCTTTTTCTCCCCGAAGCGCAGCTGATTGCCACCTTCAAAAAAAAAGACGGCACCCTCGGGTATAAGGCCATGACGCCACAAAGCTATGCGGATGGGGCCGGTAATTACTTCAAGGAGCACGGATTTTTCGAACGGGAAATTTCGCGCAAAGTTGAGACCTACGGCAGCATCACGCATATCTTCAGCACGTACGAATCGCGGGAAACTGCAGACGGAAAGCCCTTCGAACGCGGGATCAATAGTATTCAACTGTTCAACGACGGTTCGCGATGGTGGGTGGTCGATGTCTACTGGACAGGCGAAACTCCGGACAATCCGCTTCCCGAACGCTATCTCACAAAATCTGACTCGTAGTCGCAGAGTTTGAGCTTAACGGATATTCAACTGGCCAGTACCCACGTGGGCGTGCAAGCGGTATTTCCCGCCGGCGTCGTGCGAGATAGTCCGAAACAAACCGCCTTTGGAATCGCCAAAAATCTCCGCATCCACCTCGCCGGCGTTCACCGACATATCCACGTGGCCGTAGTCCTCGGGTTTGTCTACGGCGATGGTCAATTCTCCGGCGCGCAATTCCACGTCCTTGTTGCCGGTCACGTTCTGTACATTGACATCGCCTGCAGAGATACGCGCGGTAAGGTCGGAGTTCTTGGGAACGTGAATAATGATTTGCATGTCGTTCTTCGGGCCTCCGGTTAAATGCAGATCAGCGACATCTTTGGCCACCAACAGCCGGCCCTTCACGTCCTGAATCTTATCGGCATTCTTACCCGCCAAATCGACGGTAATTTTGTCGTCGTCGCTGCCGACGATGAGGATCTCGCCTGACCGCACGTGCAGACGAAGCGGGACGTTCGCAGGACAATCGAACTCCATGTGCGATTTCCCGGCCAGAACGATTTCTTTGGTATTGCCAGCGAGCACGGGAAGCGCGAGGACCAAAAAGGCAAACGCCAGAGCAAGACGTTTCACAGGGCCACCTCCCCAGTTGGGCAATGATACGCCGTGAAGAGCAGGAATGTTTCCAGTTTTTGGGCCTAGTACCGGGATTTTACAAATCAATGACAGCCGCCGCAGGCCCGCGCCGGCAATGCAAATCTGCGACAATCATTCATTAGCCGAGATGGCCACTCAGGACGAGATTCGTCAAGCCGCAAACATTATCCGCTCTGGAGGGCTGGTGGTGTTCCCGACGGAGACGGTCTACGGACTAGGCGCGAATGCCTTGGACGCCACCGCTATTCGAAGAATCTATGAGTTGAAAGGCAGGCCAGCGGGTAGTCCGTTGATTGTCCACGTGGCCAGCATCGAGCAGGCGCGCGAACTAGCTGCAGAATGGTCCCCGGAAGCGGAGGATTTGGCCCAAGCGTTTTGGCCCGGACCGCTAACCGTGGTGGTGCCAAAACAGCCGATCATTCCCGCCGAGGTGACCGCCGGGCTTAACACTGTGGGTTTGCGCATGCCGCGACATCCCGTGGCGCTCGAACTTCTGCGCCTGGCGGCAGTGCCGATCGCAGCCCCGAGCGCCAACCGCTTTACCCAGCTTTCCCCCACGACGGCTCAGCATGTGCGTGAGGCTTTTGGCAGCCAGACCCCTTTCCTCCTCGACGGCGGTCCCTGTGAGGTGGGACTGGAGTCCACCGTAGTAGCAGTGACCAAGGATGCCTTGGAAGTTCTTCGACCAGGCATGGCGCTGATAGCGGACGCCAGCGACGCAATGGAAATCGGGCAAGGGGCTCATCGCTCGCCTGGACAGCACAAAAAGCACTACAGCCCGCGAACGAGGGTATTGCTCGTCAGCCACGGGAAACTGCCAGACCAAGGACGCGGGGCATACCTTTGGATTCACCGGGAAGCGGAAGCGGCGCGTAGCATCCGCATGCCGGCCCAACCCGAATCCTATGCCGCGGAACTGTATAGCCGGTTGCACAGCCTGGATTCCGAGGGTTTCGACTGGATTGCCGTAGAACTGCCTCCGCAGACGCAAGCTTGGGTGGCAATTCGAGACCGTCTATCGCGAGCGGCGTACTGAGAGTAGGGGCCGACGCGGTACCGTAAACTCGCCAGCCATCCGTGGCCGGAACGAGCTACAATCTTGCCATCCGCAAACAACACGAGGACATCGCCATGCAGCAAGCTTCCTGGGTTCGCACTGCACTTTTACTCGGCCTGCTGATCGCCGCTGCCGTTTTGGCCTTCGGCGTCATCGGCCACGCCCGCGCGCAGAGTAGTTCTGCGACGGAGAAGCCGTTTGTCGTGGAGTATTACTACAAGACGAAATGGGGGCACGCGGACGAATTTATCACCCTGTTCAGGAAGAACCACTATCCGCTACTGAAGAAACAAGTGGAGATGGGAAGGATGTTAAAAGTTTCCGGGGTCGCTCCGGTTTATCACACAACCGAGGACGGCCGATGGGACTATCGCGTGACCATCGTTTTCAAGAACGCTGCAGTGGCCAATGATGGATTTGATTCGGCAGCGCTGATTAAACAGATGTACCCGGACCAGGACACGTATAAGAAGGAAGAGCAGCGGCGGTTTGAAATCTTAGAGGCGCACTGGGACTTGCCCATCAAGGAATTGGACCTGGAAAGCAAATAGGCAGCCCTCGCATCACTCCAGACTGATTCTGAGGGATACAGGCTTACAAATTATCCACGAAGAACTGCGTCACCCGCGTGAATACAATTTTGCGAGCTGGCGGATCGCTTACGCCATGACCGCGGCCGGGAGCGGCAATGACTTCCACATAGATACCGCGAGCGATTAGGTCGTTGATGACAGAGAGCGTGTTCGAATAGTGGACGTTGTCGTCCCCGGTACCCTGAGCGATCAGCAATTTCCCCTTGAATCCCTCGACGTGACTGACCGGGGAGGACTGCTTGTATTCGCTCTCGTGCTGCTGCGGAAGGCCCATATAGCGCTCGGTGTAGATGGTGTCATAGTAGTGCCAGTCGCTGACTGGGCCACCTGCAAAGCCCACCTTGAAGAGATCAGCCGCTTCGAACATGGCGTGCAGTGTCATGTGCCCGCCGTAGCTCCAGCCCCAAATCCCGATGCGGTTTGCGTCTACCCAAGGCTGTTGCTGAAGCCAAGCCACTCCATCTCGCTGATCGGAAAGTTCCGGGCCGCCAAAGTGAAAATGAATGGGCTCCTCGAATACGTGACCGCGCCCAGCCGACCCACGATTATCGAGCGCAAAAATGATGAACCCCTTCTGCGCCATCATCTCGTGCCAAAGCAGGTTCGAACCTGTCCACGCGTTCACCACCACTTGCGCGTGCGGTCCACCGTACGTGTAAACGATGACCGGATATTTTTTCGCGGGATCGAAGTTGGGCGGCTTGATCAAAAAGCAGTTCAGCGACACGCCATCGTGAGCCTTGACCGTCGAGAATTCCACGGGGGAAAGATGGAATTGCGTCAACGCGTCCACTTTATTTTCGTTGATGGCGGCCGACTTTGTGCCGTCAGCGCGATACAAATCCTGACGCGGCGGCGTCATGGCATTCGAGTAGGTGTCCACGTAGTGAGCCGCATCGGGCGAGAAGTTCACGTTGTGGAAGCCGTCTTCCTTGGTGATGCGCGCAAACCCGGTGCCATCGAGGCCGACGCGGTAAAGATGCCGCTCCGTCGGGGATTTTTCCGTGGCGGTGAAGTACACGATACCTTTGGCCTCGTCCACGTGATCCACGTGGCTCACTTCCCAATCGCCTTTCGTGAGTTGAGCAAGCTGCTTGCCATCGAGGTCGTACAGGTACAGATGGCGATAGCCGCTGCGTTCACTGGACCAGAGAAGCTTTGTGCCATCCTTAAAAAAGTATAGATCGTCGCTCACATTGATCCAGTAGGGGTCTTTTTCACTCACCAGCACGGTCGTAATTTTGCCCGTTGCCGGATCGGCATCCAGCAAATCAAGAACGTTCTGGTCGCGATTCAAGCGTTGAATCGCCAGCCGGTGAGAGCGCGGCAACCAGTTCACGCGCGGAATGTAAATATTGGTGTTTGTACCGAGATCCATCACACACGGGTCGCCGCCGCTTACCTTGCCGACTAGAACGCGAACAGTGGGATTCTCGCCGCCCGCTACAGGATAACGCTGCATGTCCGCTTCGCCGGTATACGATTCGAAATTCACCAGTGGAAATTGCGATACCTTGGACTCCGTCATCTCCAGATAAGCGATGGAGGAAGAATCTGGCGACCACCAATACGCTGTGTACAAATCCAGTTCTTCCGGATACACCCAGTCCAGTTCGCCTTTACGACCCTGCTCTGTGCCACCGGCGGTAAAGGCTCGCTCCTTGCCATCCTCCGTGGACACCAGCCAGATGTTGTGATCGCGAATGAAGCTCACGTATTTCGAATCCGGGGAGATCTTTACGTCGGTCAGATCTTCCTTACCCGACACCAGAACCCGCCCGGTTTGCGTTTTCAGGTCGTACCATGCCAGCGCGTCGGACCCATCGAACAATAGCGCTTCACCGTTGGGTGCCCACTGATATTGCGAAGCGGCGTGCCGGCCGGCGCCCGTAGCTTGCGATTGCTTGGCCGGGGGCGCCGGGAAAATGGATTCGAGTTTATCCGAAGAGATCAGCATGGAGCGTTCGCCGGTGGCGGGATCGAGGGTCCAAAGCTCCGTCTTCGCCTCTTTCCCGGCGCCTTTTGTATTCAGATAAGTGAGCCGTTTTCCATCCGGTGACCAGGCGATACCCCGCGTGGGCCGACCGCTCAGACTGGGCTGTCCATAAATGCGGTCAATGGTGAGTTCACCAGCTTGTGGCGCGGGTGCTGCTGCGGCTTTTTGTCGCGCATGAGCTGGCGGTGTTGTAATCGCCGGAACAGCGATCAGCGCTGTCAGAATGGTGATGCGAAGGGCTGGACGAAATGGCATGAATCCTCCACGGAAGACCGAATCGGGCAAGCATTACGCACAAAAGCGACAAACACGAAAGACTTTAGCCGGGAGGCCAGCGAAAATTACGCCCGCCCAGCAGATGCAAGTGCAAATGAAAAACGGATTGTCCCGCACCACTGCCATTATTGAGTACGGTGCGATACCCGGACAGCAGATTGCGTTCCCGGGCGAGTTTCCCTGCTACAAGCTGCAATTTACCGAGCAGCGCTTCATCCTCCGCGGAGGCGTCATGGAGGGCGGCGAAATGCTTGCGTGGACAGATCAGAATGTGCGTGGGCGATTGAGGAGAAATGTCTTCAAACGCGAAAACATCGGGATCCTCATAAACCAGTTTCGACGGGATTTTTTTCGCGCCGATTTTGCAGAACAGGCAATTTTCATCCATCAATTGGCTCCTGCAGATTTCACGTCATCCAGCCGAAAGACCAGTGTGGTGAATCCTTCTCTGCTGCGCAACTGCTCTGCAAGTTCCTTCGCGGCGTCCTCGCCGGAGACTTTGCCCACCCGCAAACGGTAGAAGGTTCCTTCGGGGGAATCATACTGCTGAATGAAGATGGGAGAATAGCTCACCGCCAAACGATCGCGAAGCCGCTCGGCGTTCGAGCGCTCCCGGAAGGCGCCCACTTGCACAGTGAAAAAGCCGTCTTCTATATCGACATTGCCGAGAACTTCCAGCCGCACGGGAACTACTCCGGGACCCACAGACTCGATTTCCCGAGCCGCGGCCAGCGACAAGTCGATAATACGATTTTCGACGAATGGACCGCGGTCGGTGATGCGCACCGTTGTGGATTTACCGTTGTTCAGATTCGTGACGCGCACCATGGTATCGAAGGGAAGCGTTCGATGCGCGGCGGTGAGTTTGTACATGTCGTAAATTTCGCCGTTCGACGCGCGGCGGCCGTGGAAGGGGTTGCCATACCACGACGCGTTGCCTTCCTCGAGGTACCCCGGCGGCACCGGTGCCGATGGATTTTTCGGATGTCTGGGAGGCGGGGGGGGCGGAACGTTGGTGGAATTCTTCGCCGCCTCGGAGGTGGCATTCGGCGTCGTCGAGGGTTGCGCCGGCGGTGCCGCAGAAACGCGCCGTCTGGAGGCGCAACCGCAGACGAGCACAACGAACACACCGGAAACCGCAGGGAGAAGGAGCCGCGTCCGGTTCACGATTTCGGCTGCTGATCTGAGTTTTGCGTTTGGCGCGCCGCGACCCGCGATTCCAGTTTGCGTGAAGCTTCGGCGAGCTTCTCGGAAACCTCCCGCAGAAACTGGGCGGTACGTTTTTCGGTTTCCGGGGCGACTTCGCTTTCCACGTACTTGCGAAGGCGGGTCAACTCTTCATCGAGACGGCGTCCCAGTTCTTCAAATTTGTCCATAAGGTGTGCCGCGCCGCAACGAAAGGCGCGATTCCGGTATTATAGAAACGCCCGAAACAGGCTGCAAGGAGGAGTGTTGGCCCTTCCCTATCAGTGGCAGATGCGCGCAGAGCGCTTGAAGAAAATGTTTGGAGGAATGTTTGGCCGCGGCGAGCGGCGCCCGCAGCTTTGCCCGGCCTGTGGCGCGTTGGTGGGAATCAATGCCACGCGCTGCCATCAATGTGGCACAAATTTGCGTTTTGGATTGGCGGCATGGAGCAAAGGACTCACCGAGTTTTTTGGCGGGCATGCTCCGGCGACAAGCGCCTTACTGATCGTGAATCTGGTCATGTTTGCCGCGGAGCTGATGGGCACCATGCACGTGGGAAAGCTGGGTGGATTGAGCATCCTTTGGGGCCTGGACGGGGAGACGATGTACCGTTTGGGAGCTTGCTTCGCTCCCAGCATTTTTGTTGGTCATGAATGGTACCGGCTAGTGACGGCCAACTTTTTGCACGGTGGCCTGATTCACATTGGGTTCAACATGATGGTGCTGCTCGATATTGGGCCCATCGTTGAGGAGGTCTACGGATCAGCGCGCTATTTGTTCTTGTACGTGACCATGGGCGTGGTCGCCTATCTTGTGAGCGCGTGGGCTGGGCATTTTTCCGTTGGCGCTAGTGGCGCAATCATGGGAATTATCGGCCTGCTGATTGCGCTGACGACCAAACGGGGCGGCATGCAGATGAGAGAACTTCGGTCCCGACTCATCTCTTGGGTGGTCACGATCTTTGCCTTGGGCTTCCTAGTGGGCGGGCTGCGAACAGATAACTGGGCGCATTTTGGCGGGCTGGTGGCTGGATTCGGATTGGGCAAGGTCTTCGCCGACCGCCTCCCGCAGCCAGGCAAAGAGCGCACCCAAGCGTACGCTTTGGGCTGGTGCGCCGGAATTGTTCTGATAGCGAGTTTCGCGTTGATGGTGCTGCACTACTCGGACCCAGTGCCTTGATTCAAAACCGGCATGGCCGTTTGGCCGCATTCACGTGAAGTGCAGCCGGCGCGCGACTGAAAACGCGTAGTGGAACCCGGAGACCACCACGAACGCGGCCACCACAAACGACAAATAGTGAATCAACAGCGGCGCGCGGTCGTTGGGATAGGCCGCCGCAAACACCACAAAGAAGACCAGAGCAATTTCGAAAAACGTAGTGGCCTTGCCGAGCAGGCTCGGCGGAAACGGCCGATAGCCTTGCACGATCAGGATCACCGCGGCAACCACCAGCAACAGCACGTCGCGGCTGAGCACCATGATGGTAAGCCACCACCCTATCTTCTTGCCCATAGACAGGACAATAAACGATGAGGAGAGCAGCAACTTGTCGGCGATTGGGTCGAGATACGCGCCCAGCGCGGATTTTTGATGCAGATGCCGCGCCAGAAAACCGTCGATCGCATCCGTGAGTGCTACGAAGACCAGAACTGCCAGAGCCCAGCGATACTCTTCATAAAAAACGAGGATCAAGAAGAACGGCAGAAAGCCCAGGCGCAGAAGCGTGATTTGATTGGGAACCGTCCAGATGCGAGCTTTCATTTGCATAGAGTGTAAGGGCAAAGCTGGAAAGCGCAAAGGTTGGGAACCTGCTGACGGCTGCACGGGGCACACTCGAGCAACGCTCAGAATTGTATCCACTTTTTCGCCGATTTCAGGCGAACTGGGCCAGGTAATCGAACAGGGAGCGGCCAATTTTGCGTTCGAAGATTTCCGCCATGCTGGGAATCGAGCCGGATGGCTCATCGAGCGAAATGCGCTCCACTCGCGTCATCGGGAAGAAAACCGTGGGCAGCCCGACGCGTTCGGCATCGAGCTGATTGATTTCGTTCACGAAATGATCAAAGGAGTTCAGATCGATGCCGCGTACGGTAACGCCACTGGGATTAATGTCCAGCAGAATGCCCCAAATCTTTTCTTTGGGGGAGTGAAGGCTGACAATGACGATGGAATTGGGCTTCATAACGATGCGATTCTTCTCTGCTCCAGAGTACCGCACCACCGCGATAGCGCAGCGCCGAACACGGCGTGACGTTTCCTATACCTCAATGCGGGGGGAAGAAAATCAAACCGGCATCCTGCTTGGGCCGTCGGGAGGAAGAAGCAGAACCGGCTCAGTGAGGGACTGCACCTGCTCGATCGTGGTGTCCGGGGCAATTTCGCGGAGTAGAAGGCCTGCTGGGGTCACGTCGATGAACGCGAGTTCCGTGACAATGTGGTCGACCACTGCCACACCTGTCAACGGCAGAGTACAGCGCTTCAGAATTTTGGGTTTGCTCTCCCGCGTGGCATGCTCCATGGCCACGTAAACGCGTTTCGCTCCGGCCACCAAGTCCATCGCCCCGCCCATGCCTTTCAGCATTTTCCCGGGGATGGCCCAATTCGCCAAAGTGCCCTGTTCATCCACTTGCAGCGCGCCAAGAACCGTAAGGTCCACATGGCCGCCACGAATCATGGCAAAGGAATCAGCGGACGAGAAATAAACGGTGCCGGGAATTTCCGTGACGGTTTCTTTGCCGGCATTGATCAGGTCGGGATCAACTTCGGATTCCAACGGATAAGGGCCGACGCCCAGCATGCCGTTTTCGGATTGCAGAATTACGTCCATGCCATGTGGGACGAAATTCCCTACCAGCGTGGGCATTCCGATGCCCAGGTTGACGTAATAACCGTCGCGAAGTTCAAGTGCGATACGCCGAGCAATGCGCTCGCGTTTCTGTTCGTCATTCATGCAGACAGTTTACCGCTGACGTGCGGGAGCCGACAGCACAAATCCAAGGTAAGTGCTAGTGATTCAGCGCTTGAAGGCTATTCGCGGACCAAATACAGCGCCCGCTCCAATTCCAGTTCCAGCTTCGCTCCTTGCGGGAGGTCCAGTTCCTGGCCTCGTCCTGCTTCGATCAAATAAGCTTCCAGTGCTGCCATAGCCGCGCCTTCCGCTGCTTCCTTTTTATCTTTATCCTTGACGCCCTTTACCGCGCCCATTGCCGCGCCGGCAGCGGCGGCTTGCATCGCGTCTTTCTGGGTACTGCTGCGGCCTTCAATCACGCCATTTGCGATCGGGTTCGCCGAAATGCTGTGGTCTCCCGGCATGCCCGCGACTTCCGCCACAATCGGCAGGCGGCCGAAGCGCGTGCGAATCTCGTCGAAGGTCAACCACAACTTGGCTCGTCCCGTGGTTCCCGCAGAATCAACGCGGCTGACGTGGCCGACAATTACCGCGCCCGCAGGCAGATAGATCCCTTGGCCGGCCTGAAGCGGTTCCACGGTACGCACACGAAAAACCTGATTTTTGCGAAGCGCCTTGGTGTTCATCTCGTCTTGGAGACTCACCAGAAACTTCGTGCCCGGTGCCACCGCCAGAACTTCTTCGGGCAATCCGTGCCGCTGGCCGTCCGCCACATGGGGCGAATAGACTTGGCTCGGTTGCGTCGGTTGTGCCGGTTCGGATGACCCATTCGGTGGAGTTTCGTTCGGCACATTTGGCACAATCACGTCGCGACTGGTGACCGCACCTTGGTCACTTTCTTGCGCCGCAGAATAAGCAGGCATGCTCAAGCCGCAAACTAAACAGAGCGACAGCAGAAACCAAGTTTTGATTCGTTCGTCTTGCATACAGACCCCATCCTCCTGCTCAGTAAAAGGAGAATGCACATGACTAGCCACGCGCCAGGTAGACCAGCGCGACCTATCGTTCGCAGAATGAGATGCTTACAAGCAGGGGGAAACTCCGCGATGCACCAAAACGCAGGTTCTGCACTCCATGGCTGCCAGCCTTCTCTGGCAGCGCCGGCCTTGGACGCTCTCGTGGTCGCTGCTCTTCTTCTGCTCGCCCCTTTCGGGAGTGCCCCAGCTCAACAGCCGCCGAGTCACGACCACTCGCAGATGAACGACCGCGGAGAGAAGGGCATGGGCTTCTCGCAAACTACCACCACCCATCATTTCTTATTGAAACCGGACGGCGGCACAATCCAGGTGCAAGCCAATGATCCCAATGACATCTCGACCCGGGATTCCATCCGCTCCCATCTGAGCCAGATTGCTCATGCCTTCTCGGAGGGTGACTTCGATATTCCGATGTTCGTGCACGACACCACTCCGCCCGGAGTGACGGACATGAAGCGTCTCAGGAAAAAGATCACCTACGCGTTTCAAGAAACTCCTGCGGGCGGCCGGGTTCTGATTACCACAGCCGACCCCGAAGCACTTGCCGCCATTCACAAATTCCTTCGCTTTCAGATCGAGGAGCACCAGACGCACGACCCCACGGCGGACCCATAAACACTGGTGTGGTTTGGCTGGTTCTGACTTGATTTGAAAATTCTAGGTGCTATTCAAGACCTGCCGAATCCGCTGCAACACCTTCGCATACATCGCTTCAGTGACACGGCCTGTCTGCGTGTTTTGTTGACTCGGATGGTAAACGCCGAAGAGCCGCGGCAACTCCGGTCCCAGGTCCACTTCCGCTCCATGCGCAAACACATATCCCGAGCGCGAAGCGATCTTCCCTTCACTCTTCAGATAATTTAAGTAGGCATCCCAAGCGATTTTGCCCAGCGCCAGCAGTGCCGTTGGCTGGAGGACTGCCAACTCGCGTTGAAGATACTCCCGGCAATTTTCGATTTCGCTGGGCAACGGCTTGTTTTCCGGAGGCGCACAACGAGCGGCCGCCGCAATATACGCGTTGCGCAACTGGAGCCCGTCGTCGCGCCGCACGGACGTTGGTTGATTCGCGAATCCGGCGTCGTACAGCGCTTTGAAGAGAAAATCTCCTGAACGGTCCCCGGTGAACACTCGTCCGGTGCGGTTTCCTCCATGCGCCGCGGGAGCAAGCCCGAGGATGAACAACTTCGCGCGCGCATCGCCAAACCCGGGCACGCCACGTCCCCAATACTCCCATTCCCGGAACGCCCTTCGCTTTTCCCGCGCGACTTGCTCGCGATACTGCACCAGGCGGGGGCACTTGCGGCAAGCACTCACCTCGTCCGCAATAATTTGCAGGGCCTTCGAAGGATTCACCTTGATTCCTTTGGGGTGCGAAACGGAAATTTCTGAGCTGAGTCTGGGATCACTTGGAACTTCGCAGGACCTGAGCCAGAACGACCGCTTGGTTCTGCGTCTCGTCCTTGCTTCCATATAGCAGCGAGATAGTCTTGTGCTCGGCGTGCATGCTTCTAAGCTCGCGCAGCAAATCTTTTTTCTTGGCCAGCTCCGCTTTGTATTTCTTGACGAACTCGCTCCAGTTGGGATCTTCGTGATGAAACCATTTCCGCAACTCATCACTTGGGGCAATTTCTTTCATCCACAAATCCACGTGGGCCTTTTCTTTGGTCAAGCCCCGAGGCCACAAGCGATCCACGAGCACACGGAATCCATCTTCATTATCCGGTTTGTCATAAACGCGTTTGATCTTGATCACGCCGCATCTCCTTGCAACAGGCGCAATACCGCATCGTGCAAAATTCCATTGGTGCTCACAAACCTGCCTTTGTAGATGGTGCGCTCTCCGTCGATGGTCGTGGACTTTCCTCCGGCCTCCTCCACAATGATCCCCAACGGCGCCAAGTCCCAGGGCTTCGATACCCAATCCACCGCGGCTTCCACCGCGCCTTCGGCCACCAGCATGTGTTGCCAGAAGCCGCCGATGGAACGGCTGCTGCGCGCCGCATCCGCCATTCTGCGCATGCGCGTCCTGGCGTCCATATTTTTCGCCCAACCTGTCCCGGTGGTGAAGAACATCGCGTCTTCCAAGCTTTTCCGCTGGGAAACGCGGATTCGCTTGCCGGCACGGTAAGCGCCCTCGCCACGATACGCCCACCACCGCGTTCCGGTCGACAGCGCCGGAGCGCTGACGATTCCCGCCACAATTTCTCCGTTTTCCTCTATCCCAATCAGCGTGCCAAACGTGGGAATGCCGCGCGTGAATTCTTCCGTGCCGTCAATCGGATCGATAATCATCCGCGCTGGGCCATTTTTTGCCGGGCCTGTCGGAACTTCGCTGCCTTCTTCTCCGACGACGTCAATCGGCAACCCGCTTTCTGCCACTCTGCGAAGCGCCATGGCCTCCACGGTTTTGTCCGCGATGGTCACTACCGTGCCGTCGCCCTTCTTCTCAGTCCCCATTTCACTGCTGCGGAAGTACTTCATTGCGATGGCGTCCGCTTCATCCACAATCGCTTGCAGAAGGCCACCGTATTTCTGCCCGTAAGTCATTCTCGCTCCCGATATCTGCTATCCTCCCTAGAATACATGAACACTTCGTCGAACACCGGCACGGTGCTGGATCGCATTCTGGAAGCACGCCGCGCCGAAGTCGATCACCGCAAACGCGTGTTGCCCGAAACCGCTCTGAAATACGGAGTAAAAGCCGCGTCCCCAGTGCGCGATTTCACCGCCGCCCTATCGCGTGATGCTCTGAATGTGATCGCGGAGCTTAAGCCTGCTTCGCCTTCCCGCGGCGTCATTCGCGACCCCTTCGATCCGGCTGCGCTTGCCCAATCTCTTGAGGCCGCTGGCGCCGCTGCTCTTTCTGTCCTGACCGAGGGCGAGTTTTTTCGCGGCTCGCTGAAAAATCTGCGCGACGCGCGCAAGCACGCCGCCATTCCGGCTCTCCGCAAGGACTTTATTTTCGATCCTTGGCAGGTGTGGGAAAGCCGCGCAAACGATGCGGACAGCTTCCTGCTCATCGTCGCTGCCCTGGAAGATTCGCTGCTTCGCGACCTTCTCGCGCTAGGGCGTGAACTTCAGATGGAGCCGTTGGTCGAAGTTCATACGCGAAGTGAACTGGATCGCGCACTCGCGGCCACAGCGCAAGTCATTGGGGTGAATAATCGGGACCTCAAAACCCTTACGGTGCGCTTGCAAACGGCATTTGACCTCATCGAGCACATTCCGGATGAATGCCTGGCTGTCGCAGAATCCGGCTTGCGCATCCATGCCGACCTTCGCGAGTTGCGCTCCGCTGGCTTCGACGCCTTCCTCATTGGAGAACATCTGATGCAAGCGTCGGATCCCTCCGCGGCGCTTTTCCATCTGCTCACCCCTCCGCAAGCGTGATCGAATCATAAGAACCGCTCGCAGATCATCACCCGATCCGCGCCGGCAACGGTAAACTGTTACGTGCAAATCGATATTCCGCTAAACTGTGCAGCATGGTCCGCATCAAAATTTGTGGCATCACGAAACCGGAAGACGCCAAACTCTGTGCCGATCTCGGCGCCCATGCCATCGGACTCAATTTCTATGAAGCTAGCCCTCGTTGCCTCACGCCGTTTGCCGCGTCCGAACTGATTCGCCGCCTTCCTCCCTTTGTGGCTCCCGTCGGCGTTTTCGTGAACTGGGCCCCCGCCCCCATCGTGGCACTTTGCAAAGCTCTCCGTCTCGCCGCCGCTCAACTTCACGGGGACGAAACAACCCAGGTGGTCGATGCGGTAGCCCGTCGTCTGCCCGTGATTAAAGCTCTCCCCGTAGGGCAAGGCGCCGCCGCCCCGGACTTTTCCCGTTTTCGTGGAGCTTCCGCATTCCTCCTCGATTCCGCGCTCTCCGGGCAGTACGGGGGCAGCGGCATCACTGGCAATTGGCACGCGGCCCGCGCTTCCGCGCAGACGCAACGGATTATTCTCGCCGGCGGCCTCACCCCCGAAAACGTTGCCGAAGCCATTCGCATCGTTCGTCCCTATGCAGTTGATGTGACCAGCGGAGTCGAACAGCGTCCGGGCAAGAAAGACCCGGTGAAGCTGCGCGCGTTTTTCGAGGAAGCGAATCGCGCCTCGCGCGAAATCTCCTGATTGTCACTTGTTTCGGACCCTTTCCGAATCCTGCCCCGCGCGGGGTACAATAATCGACTTACCCATGGCGACGCAGCTCACCATTCCAGCCTCAGTTCCCGGACGCTTCGGCCCATACGGCGGCCGCTACGTGCCGGAAACGCTGATGGTGCCGCTCTACGAACTGGAGCGGGCCTATCTACAAGCCAAACTGGACGATTCGTTCCAAGCTGAGTTTGCGTCACTTCTGAAGAATTTCGCGGGACGCCCCACTCCCCTGCAGTTCGCTTCCAGGCTGACTGAGAAATTCGGGGGCCCGCGCATCTACCTGAAGCGCGAAGACCTTCTGCACACTGGCGCGCACAAAATCAACAACGCTCTCGGCCAAGGTTTGCTTGCGGTAAAAATGGGTAAGCCGCGCGTCATCGCCGAAACCGGCGCTGGCCAACACGGCGTTGCTTCCGCCACTGTAACCGCTCATCTCGGTCTGCAGTGCACCGTCTATATGGGCACGGAGGATATGGCCCGCCAGGCCCTCAATGTTGCCCGAATGCGCATGCTCGGGGCGGAAGTGATTGGCGTGGAATCCGGCAGCAAAACGCTGAAGGATGCCATTAACGAAGCCATGCGCGACTGGGTCACCAACGTTCGCAATTCCCACTATCTGCTCGGCTCTGTGCTTGGCGCGCATCCCTATCCCACGATGGTCCGCGATTTTCAATCCGTCATCGGCCGCGAAGCCCGCCAACAAATCCTCGCGGCGGAAAAACGGCTACCCACGCATCTTTACGCCTGTGTTGGCGGCGGCTCCAACGCCATCGGGCTGTTTCACGAATTTCTGAACGATGCGGATGTGAAGATGGTCGGCATTGAAGCGGGCGGGCGCGGCAACGGTCTGGGCGAACACGCCGCGCGCCTTGCCGCTCATCAAGGGTTCACCGGGGCGCGTCCCGGCGTGCTCCAGGGCACGTACACGTACGTGCTGCAAAACGAAGACGGCCAGATCGCCACGACTCACTCCATTTCCGCCGGACTCGATTACCCCGCCATTGGTCCCGAACACGCCTGGCTTGCCGATCAGCGTCGCGCTGAATACGCTGCTGTTTCGGACGACGCGGCACTGGAAGCCGCGCGCCTGCTGTCGCGTACCGAAGGCATCATCCCCGCTCTCGAATCCGCGCACGCGCTCGCCGGACTGATGGAACGGCTACCCGAGTTCAAATCCAGCGACCTCGTCATCCTCAATCTCTCTGGCCGCGGCGACAAAGACATGGACACGTATAAACGCCTGCTCTAATGTGGCCAAAACCGATGAGTGCTCCCGCCCCCAACGCGACCCGCATCTCCACTCGTTTCGCCGAACTTCGCGCGGGTGGAGAGCTTGGCATTATTGCCTACATCACGGCAGGCGATCCCACTCTCGATGCCACGCATAAATTCGTCCTCGCGCTTGCAGATGGGGGAGCGGACATTATCGAGCTTGGGGTTCCCTTCAGCGATCCTTTAGCTGACGGCCCGACCATCCAGCGCGCTTCCGAACGCGCGTTGAAATCCGGCACCACTCTTCCTGGCGTCCTGAATCTCGTGCAACGCATACGGGTTAGCAGCCAAGTTCCTCTCGTGTTGTTTAGCTATTACAACCCGATCCTGCAGATGGGACTCGAGAAATTTGCCTCCGCAGCTTCGCAAGCGGGCGCGGATGGCGTCCTCGCCACCGATCTCACGCCCGAAGAGTCCAGCGACTATCGCAGTATTCTCCGGGCGCACAATCTGGATACGATTTTTCTCGCCGCGCCCACTTCCAGCGATGAACGCCTGCAGAAGATCGCGGCCGCAACTTCGGGCTTCCTGTACGTCATTTCGCGCACCGGAGTTACCGGAGCAAAAGACTCGCTTTCCGACGAACTGCCCGCGCTGGTGCGCCGTGCCCGTCAATTCACTGAGCTCCCGGTCGCGGTGGGCTTTGGCGTTTCGCTGCCCGGCCACGTCAGCCTGCTCGGCGGCCTGGCCGATGCCGCTGTGGTGGGCTCCGCGCTTGTCTCCGAGATTGAGCATGCCAGTTCGGTCGATGCAGCGGCCTTAGCTCTTCGGGAACGCGTTCACAAGCTGAAGGAAGCCGCCCGTCACGGCCTGTCTCGCCGCGAGGCCCTTCCATGAACATCGCGGACTGGCGCAAGCGCATGGACGAGATCGACAAGAAACTCGTCGAACTGCTGAACGAACGCTGCCGGTGCGCTCTCGAAATCGGCCACATTAAACAACAGTCCAAGATTCCCTTGTACCAACCGGCCCGCGAAAAGGAAGTTATCGCCAACGCGGAAACCAACAATCAAGGCCCACTTTCCCACGCCGCCATTCGCCGTCTGTTCGAGCGCATCATTGACGAAGCGCGGTCAGCCGAGCGCGTTGCCATGTACGGCGAATCCTCCACCATCGATCCCGAGGATTCGAAGTGACTCGCACGGTGGCAGCGCTTTGCAATATCCGGTGTTTAGGCCGGAACTTTTCTCGAATCGCACACGCTGAGGCCCAACCATGGTCATAGTCATGCACGAAGATGCCACCGACGAACAGATCCAGCGCGTCATCGATCGCGTAGTCGCCAGCGGTTTCGACGTTCATCGTTCCACAGGCGCCACGCACACCGTGCTGGGCGCGGTTGGCGTTCATCGCGACTTCGATCATCGCGATTTCGAATTGCTCGAAGGCGTTCGCGAAGTCATTCGCATTACCCAGCCGTTCAAGCTGGCCAGCCGTCATTTCAAGCCGGAAGGGACGATCATCGATCTCGGTCGCGGTGTCACCATCGGCGGGGAGGAATTGGCAGTCGCGGCAGGGCCCTGCTCGGTGGAATCTCCGGAACAAATTAACGCCGTCGCCGAAGCCGTGGCAAAAACAGGCGCGAAGATTATGCGCGCGGGCGCGTTCAAGCCGCGTACTTCTCCTTACGCGTTTCAGGGCCTCGGCGAAAAAGGTTTGCAGATGCTTCGTCAAGCCGCCGATAAGAACAACCTTTTTGTTGTCAGCGAGGTTATGGATCCGTCGCAAATTCAAATGATGAGCAACTATGTCGACCTCTTCCAGGTCGGCGCACGCAACATGCAGAATTATTTCCTGCTGCGCGCCCTGGGTGAACAGCAAAAGCCAGTTCTTCTGAAGCGCGGCATGTCCGCCACGATCGAAGAACTTCTTCTCAGCGCCGAATACATTCTGTCGGGCGGGAACTATAAGGTGGTTCTCTGCGAACGTGGAATTCGCACCTTCGAAAATTATCTCCGTAACACTCTCGATATCGCAGCCATCCCTGTGATCAAGAAACTGTCGCATCTTCCTATCGTCGCCGACCCTTCCCACGGTACCGGCCGCCGCGACAAGGTTCCTCCCATGGCCCGCGCTGCGGTCGCCGCTGGCGCAGACGGCCTGCTCATCGAAGTTCACAATGATCCCGACCACGCGCTTTCGGACGGCGCTCAATCGCTCACTCCAGCGGAATTCAGTCAACTGATGGGTGAACTGCGCATCATCGCGCAGGCTGTAAATCGCCACCTTGCTTGATGGCATCACGACTGCACTCAATTTCGTTTCGAGGCGAATTCTGCGCCTGGTGGGTTAATCCTTTTCTTTCTTTTCGCAGTCGGCGGTAGACTGTCGGCTAACGGCTAGCATGCCTCATCTCATTCAGCGCGTTACGGTGCTTGGTACGGGCTTGATCGGCGGCTCGTTCGCCCTGGCCCTTCGCAAATACACGCCCGATATGTACATCGTGGGCTGGGACCGCCCGGAAGTCATTCTGGAAGCGAAGAAATGCGGCGCCATCGATGAGGGCTTCTTCGAATCGTTGGAGCCTGCCATTCGACGCGCGGATCTGATCTACGTGGCACTCCCCATCGGCCACACTCTCGATCTGTTGCCAGAACTGGCCCATCATGCTCCGGCCCATGCACTGGTCACTGATTCGGGCAGCACCAAGCAGCGGATCCATCAAGCCGCCTCCGAACTTTTCGTTGAAGAAGTTGGCCCCATTTTTCTGGCCGGTCATCCTATGGCTGGGCGCGAAACCACCGGCATAGCGCACGCCAAGGCCGACCTTTTCCAGAACGCTACCTACGCGCTGGTCGGCAATTCGGAGGACACGCACGACCCGCGCATCAACGCTTTCGT
>Ga0335076_10000491_pt1 | contig 36522 bp, 31 predicted proteins | sample Lox_Sample_25_FD_206717 | JGI IMG/M metagenome (GOLD analysis project Ga0335076, IMG submission 206717) | Soil microbial communities from Loxahatchee National Wildlife Refuge, Florida, United States - Lox_Sample_2.5 | ecosystem: Environmental > Terrestrial > Soil > Wetlands | place: USA...
CGTTTCGTTGCGATCCGACCCCGGCTTCGTTTCCACCGTCTGAATCGGCTCACCCCCGAGGGAACTCGCGCGGCACCGCCTCGCGGGCGCGTGTTTGGGGTGAACGGAAAGTGGCCACGGCCCGGGCTCGGTCTCTTTCCGTGAGGAGAACTCCCATGACTTTTGTAACCACGCATCCGCAAGCGCTGGCTACGGCCGCCGGTCACCTGAATGGTCTCGGGTCGGCACTGGCCGCGCAGAACTTGGCCGCGTCCGCCGCGACTACCGGGTTGGTCCCGGCCGCCGCTGACGAGGTATCTGCCCTGACCGCTACACAATTCAGCGCCCACGCCGCCATGTATCAGGTAGCGGGCGCACGAGCGACGGCCGTTCACGAGCTTCTCACCGCGACCTTGTCCGCGAGCGCCGGCTCATATGCGACCACCGAGGCAGCCAACACGATCGCAGCTAGCTAGGGAAGGGGGCTGACGATGACCGCTGCACTGGACTTCGCGATGCTTCCGCCCGAAGTCAACTCCGGCCGGATGTATTCCGGGGCGGGTTCCGGCCCGATGCTGGCCGCCGCATCGGCGTGGTGCGGGCTGGCCGCCGAATTGCGTTCCACCGCATTGTCTTACGGATCGGTGCTTTCGGCGCTGACCGGCGAGGAATGGCACGGCCCGGCCTCGGCGGCGATGGCGGCTGCGGCCACACCATACGTGGCGTGGTTGGCCACGACCGCTGAGCAAGCCGAGCAGACCGCCGCACAGGCCGAGGCCGCCGCGGCGGCTTATGAGGCCGCGTTCGCAGAAACGGTGCCCCCGCCGGTGATTACGGCCAACCGGGCCCAGCTGATGGCGCTGATCGCCACCAACATCCTGGGTCAAAACACCCCGGCAATCGCCGCCACCGAGGCCCAGTACGCCGAAATGTGGGCCCAAGACGCCGCCGCAATGTACGGCTACGCCGCCTCGTCGGCAGCCGCCACCCAACTGAGCCAGTTCATCGAGCCGCAGCAGGCCACCAACCCCGGCGGGGTGGCCACCCAGTCGGCCGCGGTGGCCCAGGCCGTCGCCACCCCGGCCGGAACTCAGCAGGGCACGCTGTCGCAGCTGATGTCCGCGCTGCCCACCACGCTGCAGGGCCTGTCCTCGCCCGCGTCGTCGCAGACTACGGGTTTGGGCAGCATTGTCGATGGGCTGGGCGGGCTGGATCCCTTTGCCGCCGGATCGGCGAGTGACACCACCGGACTGAATGGCCTGCTCAACATGATCGGAGGTGACAACACCACCGTCGGACAGCTCCTCAACGCGAACATTTGGAACACCATCTTCTCGTCCGGCTTCTACATGCCGAGCAACACGATCGCTCCATTCCTGAGCCTGCTGGGCCAGCAGGCCGGGAGCGCGGCCGGTGACGCGGCCGGCGCGGCGGGTCAGGCTGCCAGCGGCGCAATCGGTGAGGCTGTCGCCGGCCCCGCCATCGGCGGACTCGGTAACGCCGTCTCGGCCGGCCTCGGCCACGCACCGATTGTCGGCGCGTTGTCGGTGCCGCCCAGCTGGACCGCGCCCGCCCCGCTGGCCGGCCCGCTGGCCTCGTCACTGGGGGGTACCCCCATGGTGGCGCCCCCGGCGATGGCGGCCGGCGTGCCCGGAATGCCGATCGGAGCCACGGGCGCACAACCGTATGGCCGGGCCGTGCCGCAGTACGGCTTCCGTCCGACCTTCGTCGCGCGCCCTCCGGCCGCCGGGTAGGAGCGGTCACTGTACGCCACCTCACACTCGGCCCGGCAGCGGATTGAGCTTTCCGCAACGTCCTGAACAAGCCGCGCGGGTCCTCGGAGCGGGCCGGTCCGCGGTGGTCACCACCGTGAACAGTGTGAATGGGGTTCACAGAAAACTTCCAGCAGCTAATCAGCATTGTGCCAGCTAGCGATGCATACGCTAGGTGAAATCTAGGGGAGCAGCGCATGACGATTAACTATCAATTTGGTGATGTGGACGCCCACGGCGCGACCATCCGCGCGCAGGCCGCGTCGCTGGAAGCCGAGCACCAGGCGATCGTTCGCGATGTGCTCGCGGCAGGGGATTTTTGGGGTGGCGCCGGGTCGGTGGCCTGCCAGGAGTTCATCACCGAGTTGGGTCGCAACTTCCAGGTGATCTACGAGCAGGCCAACGCCCACGGGCAAAAGGTGCAGACCGCCGGCAGCAACATGACGACCACCGATAGCGCCGTGGGCTCTAGCTGGGCTTAATCGCGTTTCGCAAGAATGGCAATGAATGTACGAGCCAAGCCGCGCGACAGGCACGGGCGAACTCAAATGCGCCGCCGCGTCCCGCGACGTCGCATATCAAATTTCGAATTGATGGCAAGAGTGCAATAACGGATTGCTTTTCACGCCGTGATTAGTGCGGCTTGGTAGCCGATGCCGGACGCCGGATTGGGCGGATCCGGCCATAAATGTGCCCGAACCATGACAAAAATAGAGGCAATTTCTGCCCGGTTGCTGAAAGTTACCTATGAAACTGCTGAAGAAGCACTTCCGTGTGACAATGTGTTAGCTGATGAGCAGCATTCTCACAGGGAACGCGACCCTCTGACACCCATCGTTTACATTACTATTACACCCCGGGAACGCTATACGAATACGTTTCGATCACGATGATCGATACGTTAGGCGGTGGCGCCCGAACGTTGGGCGGGCCGCGGCCTCTGACATTTTTCGGCTGGGAGCGTGGGGGTCTGTTGTCTCCAAACACGTGGGCGCACCACGTGAATTCGACAGTGGATTCAATGGATTCCATTAGAGCTGCGGCGCGAGTGCGGACTGGGTTAGCAAACCCCGCCTACCATGGCGGCCACTTAGGGGACCGGAGGAAATAGATGTTCGATTTCGGGGCGCTACCACCGGAGATCAACTCCGGCCGGATGTATGTCGGCGCCGGGTCGGGGCCGATGTTGGCAGCCGCGGCGGCCTGGGATGAATTGGCGACGGAGTTGCAGTCGACCGCGGCCTCTTATGGCTCCACGATTCAGAGCCTCGCCGCCGGGCCCTGGACGGGGCCGTCCTCCATCGCGATGGCCGCCGCGGCTTCCCCGTACGTGGCGTGGATGAGCGCCACCGGCGCTCAGGCCGAGCAGGCGGCCAGCCAGGCCAAGATCGCCGCCGGCGCTTACGAGACGGCATTTGCGGCCACGGTGCCGCCGCCGGTGATTACGGCCAATCGCGCCCTGCTCATGGCGTTGATCGCCACCAACTTCCTGGGCCAAAACACGCCGGCGATCGCGGCCACCGAGGCCCAGTACACGGAGATGTGGGCCCAGGATGCCGCCACGATGTACGCCTATGCGGCGTCATCGGCGACCGCGTCGCAGCTAACGCCGTTCACCGAGCCGCCGCAGACCACCAGCACCGCCGCCGCGCCGGCGCAGGCGGCCGCGGTTTCGCAGGCCAGCAGCGTGAGCGGCTTGAACATCGGCACGCAGCTGTCCCAGCTGATGAACTCGCTGCCGACCGCGCTGCAGAGCCTCGGCAGCGGCCTCCTGAACTCGCCGACAACGGGGTCAACCAACCTGTTGTCCGGGCTCGCCCTGCCGCAACTGCTCAACCTGCCGTCAACGTCATCCTGGCCGGCGGGTCTCGGAACCGACCTGACGAACTGGAACACCATCTGGTCGACCCTCACCGGGTCGTACTCGCTGCAGGGATGGACTGCGATACCCGGCGGCCCATTCCTGTCGTTCGGGCAGGCATACGCGTGGGGTCAGAACGGGCAGGGGGCCGCCGCCTATCTGGCGGGCCCGAAAGCCATCAGCGGGGCGTTGGCACCACTGACGCAAGGCGCCAGTGCCGCGAAGCCGATGCTCAGCTCCGCCATCGGTGCGCCCGTATCGGGCGCTATGGGCAAAGCCGCACTCGTCGGCAGCATGTCGGTGCCGCAGGGCTGGACCGAAGCCGCGCCGGCGATCAGAACGCTCGCCCAGGTGCTACCCGCTAACCTGGCGGCCGCGCCGGCCGCCTCGCTAGCCGGCGGGGAAGGCGTCTTCAGCCAGATGGCCCTGTCAAGCCTGGCGGGCCGCGCCGTCGGGGCCGCCGCGTTCCAGTCCGCGGGTACCGGCGGTGCCGCGGCGAGCTCGCTGGGCGGTGTCGTCGCCGAGGCTGACCCCGCCGCCGCCACCATCATCGTCATTCCGGCGCTGGAGGACTGATGGCCATGACAGACACCAACTCAGCACGGTCCGCTCGGGCGCAGACGACCAGGCAAGGGGAATAGACGATGTTCTACGCAGCGTTTCCGCCGGAGTTCAACTCGGGCAGGATGTATGCCGGCCCCGGATCCGGGTCGATGCGGGCGGCCGCGACGGCCTGGGAGGGCCTGGCAAGCGAACTGCAGTCCACCGTGTCGTCGTATTCGTCGGTGATCGACAGCCTGATCAGCGGGGCGTGGGTGGGTCCGTCCTCGGTCAGCATGGCCGCCGCTGTCACACCGTATTTGGTCTGGATGCAGGGCGCCTCCGCTCAGGCCGCCGAAGCCGCCACCCAGGCCACCGCGGCGGCCACCGCCTACGAGACGGCGTTTGCCGCGCACGTGCCGCCGGTGGAGATCGCGGCCAACCGCGGCCAACTCGCGCAGCTGGTGGCGACCAACATTTTCGGGCAGAACACCCCGGCGATCGCGGCGACCGAGATCCAATACGCCGAAATGTGGGCCCAGGACGCCCTGGCAATGGACGGCTACGCCAGCTCTTCGGCGGCCGCCTCCAACGTCACGCCATTCACCGCGGCGCCCCAGATCACCAACGCGGGCGGGCTGGCCAGTCAGGCGGCCGCGCTGACCCAAGCCGCCGGCACCTCGGCCGGCAGTGCGCAGTCAATCGTGTCGTCCCTGTCGTCAGCGTTGACGACCGCCGGCGGCCCGTTGTCCTGGCTGCTGGAGACCGGCGCAAACCTCAGCACCTCCTACAACACCACAATCACCGGCCTGCTGAACAGCCTGTTCGGGCCAGCCGGGGCATCGACGTTCACCGCCCTGTATTCGGCGGTAAAAGTTCCACTTGGCCTTACCACGCAGTTCAACGACATCGGGCTGCTGATCAACTTCCCGGTGTCGCAGTTCCTCAAGTTCGCCCCGGCCGTGCCGTACGGGGCGCTCCCGAAGGACGCGCTGGGCGCCGGACTTGGGGCGTTGGGCTTCGGCCGGGGCACGCTCTACAACGCGGTGTCGGCGGGCATGGGAAATGCCGGCACCCTGGTCGGGAAATTGTCGGTCCCGCCAAGCTGGGCGACGAACACCCCGGCCGTCCGGATGGTCGCTTCCGCGTTGTCGGCCGCCGGGCCGGACGCGGTGCCCGCGGCCGCGCTCGGCGAAGGAGGGCTGCTCAGTTCGATGTCCGTGGCGGGGATGCTCGGCAGCGCGTTCGGTGCCGGGGCTCCCAGCGCGCTGAGCCGCACCGGTGTCCGCGGCCGCATCAAACCGCTCAAGGAGCTCAAAGACGCCAACTCACCGGAAAAACTCAAGCGTCTGGTCGCACAAATATCGGAGAAACCCGAGAGCGTGCAACACCACAATGTCGATCAAGATGGTCTCGACACGCTGCTCGAGCAGCTTGCGAGGAAGCCCGGCATTCACGCGGTGCACCTGAGGAAGGGCGACAAGCCACAAATCGTGCCGTCCGATGCGCAGTTGGGTTAGGGCGCAACCTAAATGGGAGAGTGATCAATGATGAGACGGCTACTGGCGATGGTCGGCGTTGCCGCCATGATCGGCTTCGCCGCGCCGGCGTACGCCGATCCGCCTCCGACACCGGAGGGTGACGACGCTGGCTTCCTTGCGGCCCTACGCCAAGTCGGCATCAACTACACCAGCCCGGATGCGGCCATCGCGTCCGGCAAGGCGGTGTGCACGTGCCTGAACAACGGCGAGTCGGGCCTGGAGCTAGTCCACGACGTGAAGGCACATAATCCCGGAATGGATATGGAGAACGCATCCAATTTCGCCATGATTGCTGCGAAATTCTATTGCCCTCACCAGCTTTCAAAGGCGTAGCGCCTTCCGTAGCGCCTTCCAAGGCCGGCGGCTGCGCATTGGTTGGCTCCCGCACGACCCAGCGGTTTCCCCGGTGTGACCACAAGGCGACCGGTTGGGGTGCGGTCCACTTGCTGTTCACCTAGGCGTGCTTAGCTGCCGCCGACCGGCGCCGCGCCGGTACTCGGCGCCGCGGGCGGGGGAAGGAGTGCGGTGTCATAGAGACGTTGAGCGTCGCCGATTTCGCCCTCCGGCTTGCCGTCGGGGTGGGTTGTGGCGCGTTGATCGGCCTGGAGCGGCAGTGGCGGGCGCGGAGAGCCGGCCTGCGCACCAACGCGCTGGTCGCCGCCGGTGCGACCCTGTTCGTCCTGTACTCGGTCGCCACCACGGACAGCAGCCCCACCCGGGTCGCGTCATATGTGGTGTCGGGCATCGGGTTTCTTGGCGGCGGGGTCATCCTGCGCGAAGGCGTCAATGTCCGGGGGCTCAACACGGCGGCCACCCTGTGGTGTTCGGCGGCGATAGGCGTGCTGGCCGCGTCGGGACACCTAATCTTCACATTGATCGGCACCGGCACCGTCATCGCCATCCACCTGTTCGGCCGTCCACTCGGCCGGTTAATCGACCGTGACGACACAGACGATGAAGACGAAAGCGCGCGGCCCTTCCTGGTGCAGGTAATTTGCCGCCCAAAGACGGAAAAGTACGCGCGCGCGCAGATCGTGCAACACGCCAGCAGCAACGACATGACGCTGCGCGGTATCCACACCGGGCCGGCCAGCGACGACGAGACCACTTTGACCGCGCATCTGCTGATAGACGGCCATACCCCGGCAAAACTCGAGCGGTTGGTGGCGGAACTGTCCCTGCAGCCAGGGGTTCGCGCGGTGCACTGGTACGCGGGCGATCAAGCCCAGCCGTAGTGATCGTCATCAAGGGCGGGCCTGCAGGTCCGGGGCGGCGGCGGCCAGCAGGTCGGCGCGGCTGCGGGTCAGCGGTGGATAGATGCGGCGGGTGTTGATGGTCTGCTTGGTCTCCTTGGCCTGGGCGCCCACTGACACCACGGCCCGATCCCACCCCTCGGTGTAGACCGCACCGGCCGGTCCGAGATCGAGAACTGTGACATACCAAGGGATTCGAAGAGCCAGCATCGGCTCGTGGAACAGGTCGCTGATGACGTTGTAGCCGGCATAGCGGCCCATCGGGCGCCCGTGTTGGCACGACATCACGGACAGGTGCTCGTCGTCCATGCGGGCGGCGGCCACGTCACCCGCGGCGAAAACCGCGGGCGCGGCGACCACCCGCAGATAGTCGTCGACCTCCACCCGGCCCAGCCGGTCGCGCGGCACCGGCAGCTGCTCGGTCAGCGAGCTGGCCCGCATGCCCGCGCACCACACCACGGTGGCGGCCTGAAGTTCCTCACCCGAAGACAGCGACACGCCGCGCTTGGTGACGTCGGTGACGCTTACCGCCGTTCTGGTCTCCACGCCGTTGTGCGACAGGGCACGCTCGATCACCGGACGCGCCGAGGACCCCATGTCGGAGCCCACCATGGGATTGCGGTCGACGAGAATCACCCGAGGCGTGACGCCTGCGGCGGAGAACAACGCACGCAGCCGCTTGGGCAGCTCGCAGGCCGCCTCAATGCCGGTCAGCCCGGCACCGACCACGACGACGGTAGCCGCCGCCTGCGTCGGCGCCTCGTCGGCGAGCTTTCGCAGGTGTTGCAGCAGTGCGAGGGCGCCGTCATAGGTGTCGACGTCGAAACCGAACTCGCGCAGACCCGGGATTGCGGGTTTGAGCACGTGGCTGCCCGATGCCAGCACCAGCCGGTCGTAGCCGCATGTCACACCGCCCGACGTGGTGATTGTGCGGGCGCCGCTGTCGATACCGGTCACCTCGGTGGCGACATGCGCAACTCCGACGGGATCGAGCAGGTCGGCGAGGGGGATGCGGCAGGTGCTCAAATCGGCTTCATAGTTGCGAACCCGGATGTCGTGGAAGGGTTTGGCGCTCAACACGGTGATATCGACCGTGCCCGCCGGCACCGCGAGCTCGTCGAGCCGCCGGGCGGCGCCGAGCGCCGCCCACAACCCCGCAAACCCCGAGCCAATTACCACCACGGCGGTCAACCGCTCAACACCCCTTCGATCGCGCCGGTCACGAGCCACAGTGTGCGCCGGCTGACGGACCACGGCGACCGCATCGGCCCGATGGCCCCGACGGTGGATGCGCGGGTGGCCGTAATCTATCTGTGTGCACGCCTTCGCCGGGTTCTTGTCCGCGCTACCGCCGCCTATGCGGGATCCCGTGCTGTTCGCGATCCCGTTTTTCCTGTTGCTGCTGACCATGGAATGGACGGCGGCCCGCAAGCTGGAACACATCGAGGCCGAAACGCGGCCCGGGTCCGGCGCGTACCTCACCCGTGACGCGGTCGCGAGCGTCTCGATGGGGCTGGTTTCGGTGGCCACCTCGGCGGGCTGGAAGGCCCTCGCCCTGTTCGGCTATGCCGGAATCTATGGCTACCTGGCGCCGTGGCACCTCTCTTCGACGCGGTGGTACACGTGGGTCATCGCGATCCTCGGTGTCGACGTGCTGTGGTACACCTACCACCGCATCGCTCACCGGGTGCGGCTGATCTGGGCGACACACCAGGCCCACCACTCCAGCGAGTACTTCAACTTCGCGACCGCGCTGCGCCAGAAGTGGAACAACAGCGGCGAGATACTGATGTGGATTCCATTGCCGCTCTTGGGGCTTCCCCCCTGGATGGTGTTTTTCAGTTGGTCACTGAACCTGATTTACCAGTTCTGGGTGCACACCGAGCGGATCGACAAGCTGCCGCGGCCATTCGAGTTCGTCTTCAACACCCCGTCGCACCACCGAGTGCACCACGGGATGGACAAGTTGTACCTCGACAAGAACTATGGCGGCATCCTCATCATTTGGGACCGGCTGTTCGGCAGCTTCCAGCCCGAGCTGTTCCGCCCCCATTACGGCCTGACCAAGCGGGTCGACACGTTCAACATCTGGAATCTGCAGGTTCGCGAATATGTCGCGATCGCCCGCGACTGGCGATCGGCGAGCCGCCTGCGCGACCGGCTGGGCTACGTCTTCGGGCCGCCGGGCTGGGCGCCCCGCATGGCCGGCCAAACCGGCGACCCGGTCCCGTTGGCGGCGCCGGGGTAACGCCCGGCCCGGACGGCGCGAAAAGATCAACGTGGGGAGGGTGTTACACCGTAACCTCAACCTGCGGACGGAATTTTCCCCGACGGATCGGAGTTGATGGTGCGCCGCATGGCAATACGCGCGTTCGCCGCGTCCGTTTCCGTCGCGGCACTCGCGTCCTGGCTGCCGTCTGTGCCGGCCAAAGCGGACCCGCCATTGGTATTTCCGGGCATGGAAATCCACCAAGACAATCGCGTCTGCACGTTGGGCTACGTCGACCCGGCCCTGAAGATCGCGTTCACCGCGGGGCATTGCCGAGGTGGGGGACCCGTCTACGACCGCGAGCACAACGTCATCGGCCGTCTTGCGACGTTCCGAGACAACACGCCCAGCGGCACCACCGTGGCCACCGACCAGGTGATCTCCGACTACGAGGCGATAGTGCTGGACAGCAGCGTGACGGCGAGCAACATTCTGCCGGGCGGACGTCGTCTCGACTCAAACCCATCCGTGGCGCTTGCGCCCGGACAAGCGGTCTGCCATTTCGGCGTCATCACGGGTGAGACCTGCGGGACCGTCGAAAGTGTCAACAACGGGTGGTTCACCATGTCGCACGGCGTCCAGAGCCAGAAAGGCGATTCCGGGGGACCGGTGTACCTGGCACCCGATGGCGGCCCCGGGCAAATCGTCGGCATTTTCAACAGCGTGTGGGGCGATCTTCCGGCGGCGGTGTCGTGGCGGGCCACCTCCGACCAGGTGCGCCAGGATCTCGGGGTGACGTCCAACCCCCATTGACGCGGCTCAGCGGGCGGGTGCGAGCACGAACACCGGGATCGCGGGTGCCCCAGCAAGCAGCTGTTCATCGGTGGAGTCAGGTGTCAGTCCCGCGACATAGCCCTTGACCTGCCAGTACCACCTGGCCAAATAGCGCCTCAGCAGTTCGGGCTTGGCCGCGTCGTCCAGCTCGCTGACTCGAGCCTGTCGCCTGCGCCAGCGTGGGCCCACCTCGACGACGCCCGCAGCCCTCACGTTGCGCGCCCACTGCGTGTTGCCACGCGGTGAGACGAGGTAGTCGACCCCGTCGACGGTGAGCAGGTTGATCACCACCGCCCGCGGTTTCCCGGTCTTGCGGCCACGAACGCGCAGTGCCCGGGTCCCGGCAATGCTGATCCCCAGCTCGGCGAGCCATCGGATGATCGTGTTGGCGGCGCGGGCCGCCCGGTTCGGTTCTTCGTAGCGCGTGGCCATCGTGCGTCCTCTCTGGCGAGTTTCGAGAGCGGTGCTCGCATTGCCGGACACGCTGCCACAGCACCCGCCAGAAAGCAAGAGCGGTGATCTCGGTTGTGTCAGACTGGCCGCGTGGGCAAACGCCAGGAATCGCGGGAGCAGATCGAGGCGCGAATCGTCGAACTCGGGCGCCGCCAACTGCTGGATCGCGGCGCCGCCGGGTTGTCGGTGCGGGCGATAGCCCGCGACCTGGGCATGGTGTCCTCGGCCGTGTACCGCTACGTGTCCAGCCGCGACGATCTGCTGACCTTGCTGCTGGTCGACGCCTATTCCGACCTGGCGGACGCCGTGGACAGGGTTCGCGACACCGGTGATGCGTGGAGCGACGACGTCATCGCCATCGCGCGGGCGGCCCGGCGCTGGGCCGTCGCGCACCCCGCCGGCTGGGCCCTGCTGTACGGCAGTCCCGTGCCCGGCTATCACGCACCGGCGGAGCGCACGGTCGCGGTGGGCACCCGCGTCGTGGGGGCGTTCTTCGACGCCGTTGCCGCCGGGATCGCCACCGGAGACATCCGGTTGACGAATGACTCGGCGCCGCAACCGATGTCGTCGGACTTCGAACGCATCCGCCAGGAGTTCGGGTTTCCCGGAGACGACCAGGTGGTCGCCAAGTGCTTTTTGCTGTGGGCGGGCGTGCTGGGCGCCATCAGCCTCGAGGTGTTCGGGCAATACGGCGCCGATACCCTGACCGACCCCGCGGCGATGTTCGACACTCAGTGCCGGCTGCTGGTGGATGTGCTGAGCCAGCACTGATCGTTGAGAATTAGAACGTGTTCATCGCGCCTTTGCGCGTCACGGGCGGCCGCTTGCGGCAAAGCCTTCCTTGGCCCTTTCTGGCGGCTGGCGGCCTGGGCTATCCTGCCAGACAATGACCGTTCCTCTTCAATCGCCGACGCAGATCGCGTGGGTTACCCCCGACCTGGATGCCACAGAAGCGGCGCTCACCGGCCTGTTAGGCGTTCGGAAGTGGGTGCGGATACCCGACGTCCACTTTGCTCCGGACAACTGCAGCTACCTTGGAAAGCCGGCCGATTTCGTCGCCAGCATCTCCCTGAGCTACCTCGCGGACATGCAGTTGGAGCTCATCTCACCGGTCCGCGGGGAGAACATCTATAGTGACTTTTTGCGCGAATCGGGGCCGGGTTTGCACCACATCTGCATGGAGGCACCGAGTCCCGAAAGATTCGACGCGGCGCTGTCGGAGGCCGCGGAGCAAGGAGCCCCGGTGGTGCAGCAGGGCGTGATGCCCGGCGGAATCCAGTTCGCCTACGTGTCCGCGCCGCAGGCGGGAGTGCCGTTTGTGGAAATCGCCTACGTCCCGCCCGCGATGAGGGCGTTCTACGACTACATCAAACAGGAGCAGCGGTGAGCACCGAGATCCCGGCAACGGTCAACGCGGACGCGGTTGCGTCCTGGTCGGATGACGTCGACGTGGTGGTGATCGGTTTCGGCATCGGCGGTGGGTGCGCGGCGGTCAGTGCGGCCGCCGCCGGCGCGCGGGTGCTGGTGCTCGAGCGCGCGGCCGCGGCGGGTGGCACGACTTCGCTTGCCGGAGGGCACTTTTACCTCGGTGGCGGGACCGCCGTGCAGCAGGCCACCGGTCACCCCGACTCGCCCGAGGAAATGTACAAGTACCTGGTCGCCGTGTCGCGGCAGCCGGACCACGCCAAGATCCGGGCGTACTGCCAGGGCAGCGTCGAGCATTTCAATTGGCTGGAAGACTTGGGCTTTCAATTCGAACGCAGTTACTTCCCGGGCAAGGCGGTGATCCAGCCGAACACCGAGGGGTTGATGTTCACCGGCAACGAGAAGGTGTGGCCCTTCCTGGAGAAGGCCCTGCCGGCGCCACGCGGCCACAAGGTGCCCGTACCCGGGGACACCGGCGGCGCCAGCATGGTGATCGACCTGCTCCTCAAGCGTGCGGCGAGCCTGGGCGTGCAAATCCGATACGAAACGGGCGCCACCCAGCTCATCGTCGACGGTTCGGGCGCGGTGACCGGCGTGCTGTGGAAGCATTTCTCCGAAACCGGTGCGATCAAGGCAAAGTCGGTGATCATCGCTGCCGGGGGATTCGTGATGAATCCGGAGATGGTAGCCAAGTACACCCCGAAACTGGGCGAAAAGCCGTTCGTCCTGGGCAATACCTACGACGACGGCCTGGGCATCCGGATGGGTGTATCCGCCGGCGGCGCCACCCAGCACATGGATCAGATCTTTATCACGGCTCCGCCGTACCCGCCGTCGATCCTGCTGACCGGGATCATCGCGAACAAGCTCGGACAGCGGTTCGTCGCCGAAGACTCATACCATTCCAGGACCGCCGGGTTCGTCATGGATCAGCCCGACAGCGCTGCGTTCTTGATCGTCGACGAGGCGCACTTGGAGCACCCCAAGATGCCGCTCGTACGGCTGATCGACGGCTGGGAGACCGTCGCCGAGATGGAAGCCGCGCTCGGCATCCCGCAGGGCAACCTGGTCGCGACGCTGGACCGCTACAACACCTATGCAGCGCGCGGCGAGGATCCCGATTTCCACAAGCAACCGGAATTCCTTGCGCCGCAAGACAAAGGACCCTGGGGCGCCTTCGATTTGTCGCTGGGCAAGGCGATGTATGCCGGCTTCACCGTTGGGGGACTGGCCACGTCCGTGGACGGACAGGTGCTGTGCGAAGACGGCTCCGCGGTGCCCGGCTTGTATGCGGTGGGGGCGTGTGCGTCGAACATCGCCCAAGACGGCAAGGGGTATGCCAGCGGCACGCAGCTGGGGGAAGGCTCGTTCTTCGGTCGCCGCGCCGGAGCGCACGCGGCCCGAGGGGCCGTGGGCGCGCAGGCGCGCTAAGGCACCGCGCCGGAGCGCACGCGGCCCGAGGGGCCGTGGGCGCGCAGGCGCGCTAATCGCGTCGAGACTGTAAATGCGCAGGGAAAGTGCGAGTAGACGGCTGCGCATTTACAGGTTCGCGGCAATCACGGCCACACGCGCGTTAAACCCCCACCGGCTCCTTTTCCACCGGGCCCAGCCGCCATTCGCCGCCGCCCAGCAGGTGGAGCTGTTGTGCATGGTGCTGCTCGACGGTCGGTCGGTGACTGACGCTGACCAGGACGCAATCCGGCAACTCCGTGCGCACCAGCTGGTAGAGCGCGAATTCCAGCCCCTCGTCCAACGCGGAAGTGGCCTCGTCGAGGAAGACCGCCTTCGGCTTGGTGAGCAGGATGCGGGCGAAGGCGACACGCTGCTGCTCGCCGGGGGACAGCACCTTGGCCCAGTCCTGCTCTTCGTCGAGCCGACCGATGAGCGGCGCCAGGGCCACCTTGGTCAGCACGTCCTGCAGCTCACCATCGGAGACCTCACCCGGCTCGTTCGGGTAACACACCACGGTGCGCAGGCTGCCCAGCGGCACATACGGCAATTGCGACAAGAACATCGTTGCGTGATCGCCGTCGGGACGGCAAAGGGTCCCGGAAGCGTACGGCCACAATTCGGCCAGGCTGCGCAGCAGCGTGGTCTTGCCGGCCCCCGAGCGTCCGGTGATCACCAGCGAGTCGCCGTCGTCGAGCTGCACATCAAGCGGATCGACCAGCCGGTCTCCCGCCGGCGTGCGCACTTCCACATTGCGAAGCTCGACGGTGGACTCTTCGCTCGGCTTGACCAGGATCGTCGGCAGCGCGCGGCCCTTGCTGTTGGCATCGACAAGCCCGTGCAACCGGATGATCGCCGCCCGAAAGGCCGCAAACGCGTCGTAGTTGTTGCGGAAGAACGACAGCGAATCCTGAATGTTGCCGAATGCCGTCGCACTCTGGCCCACATCGCCGAAGTCGATCCGGCCAGCGAACAGCCGCGGCGCCTGGATCACCCACGGCAACGGAACAATTGCCTGTGAAACTGACCAGTTCCATCCGTTGAAGATGATGGTGCGGCGCACGAACTTGCGGTAGTTGGTGATGATCGGGGTAAAGCGCCGCCACAGTTGCGCCCGCTCGACTCGTTCACCGCGATAGAAGCCCACCGCCTCGGCCGCGTCCCGTAACCGGACGAGGGCATAACGGAATGCGGCGTTGAGTTTCTCGTTGTTGAAGCTGAGCCAAATCAGCGGATGGCCCAACCAGACGGCCACCACCGTCGCGACCAGCACGTAGACGAGAACCGTCCAAAACATCGCGCGCGGCAGCTCCAAGCCGAAAACATCCAGGTTTCCGGAGAGCTGCCACAAGATCGCCGCAAACGAGATCACCGAGGCCACCGCGTTGACGGCCCCGAACAGCAAGGTGCTGCCCGTCCCATTGGACGGGATATTCGGGGTGCCGCCGGCATTCGTGGTGAAGATGTCGATGTCCTGCTGGATGCGCTGGTCCGGGTTGTCGATGGTGTTGTCGATGAACAGGTCCCGGTAATAGGCCCTGCCGTCCAACCAGTCATCGGTGAGGTGAGCGGTCAGCCATATGCGCCAGGCGATGATGAATCGCTGTGTCAAATAGATGTCGATCATGAACCGGATGACATACAGAACCGCTAGCACGCTGAAGATCGCGATCGACATCCAAAAGCCATGAATCCCGGATTGTTTGACATCGTCATCCCCCGCTGCGATCCCCTGGACGGCCTTTTGCACCGACGTGTACAGGTCGTTGCCCTGGTAGCTGAGCAACACGGTGAGCCGCACCGAGAGGAGCACGGACAGCAACAGCACGCCAAGCATCAGCCACACCTTGACGCTCGCCGGGCCGACGAAGTATCCGCGGGTGATCCGCCAGAACTGCCGGCCCCACGGCGTGAAAAACCGGAACGCGAGAAGCACGGCCAGAAGACAGACGGCCCCGATCACCCAGGCTATGGCGAGCCATCGCAGCGAATCCATGGGTGCCGCCGACCAGTCGATCGACGGTTTGAACGGCTTCGGGCCCATGGTCGATGTCTCCTCACGGCCGAGTTGTCCAGCCTGTGCTCAACAAAAATCCTCCGGCGAAGGTACCCGAAGGATCTGGCTAGGCTGCGGTTATGAGTACCGACGCCATCCCCACCCAAACATTGCACGCCGGCAGGCTCATCGCGCGGCGGCTCAAAGCCAGCGGCGTCGACACCGTCTTCACGTTGTCGGGCGGCCACCTGTTTTCCATTTACGACGGGTGCCGTGACGAGGGTATCCGGCTGATCGACACCCGGCACGAGCAGACCGCCACCTTCGCCGCCGAGGGCTGGTCGAAAGTAACGAGGCTGCCGGGCGTGGCCGCGCTCACCGCCGGGCCGGGCGTGACGAACGGGATGAGCGCGATGGCGGCCGCCCAGCAGAACCAGTCGCCACTGGTCGTGTTGGGCGGCCGGGCTCCCGCGCTGCGGTGGGGGATGGGCTCGTTGCAGGAGATCGACCATGTGCCGTTCGTGGCCCCGCTGGCGCGGTTCGCGGCCACCGCGCAGTCGGCCGACGACGCCGGCCGCTTGGTCGACGACGCATTGCGGGCGGCGGTCGGTGCCCCGTCCGGTGTGGGTTTCGTCGACTTTCCGATGGATCACGCCTTTTCGATGTCCGAGGATCCGGATGTCCCCGTCCGGCCCGGTGCCTTGACCGCGGTGCCGCCGGGTCCGACACCGGATCCCCAAGCCCTCGACCGCGCCGCCAGCCTGCTATCGGCGGCGCGCCGGCCGGTGATCATGGCGGGCACCAACTGCTGGTGGGGACACGCGGAGGCGGCGCTGCTGCGCCTCGCCGAGGAGCGGCAAATCCCAGTGGTGATGAACGGGATGGCTCGCGGTGCGGTGCCCGCCGACCACCCGATGGCGTTCTCGCGAGCCCGCGGCAAAGCACTGGGCGGGGCCGACGTGGCGCTGATCGTCGGCGTGCCAATGGATTTCCGCCTGGGCTTCGGCGGGGTGTTCGGGTCGGACACCCAGCTCGTCGTGGCGGACCGTGCCGAACCCGCCCGCGCGCATCCGCGTCCCATCGCGGCCGGGCTCTACGGTGACCTCACCTCGATCCTCTCGGCCCTGGCGGAAACGGGTGGCAGCGACCATCGGGCCTGGGTCGACGAACTGCGGACGGCCGAGAGTGCCGCGCGCGGCCAGGAAATCGCCGAGTTCGCCGATGACCGGATCCCGCTGCATCCGATGCGGGTGTACGCGGAGCTGGCGCCGCTGCTGAACCGCGACGCCATCGTCGTGATCGACGCCGGCGACTTCGGGTCCTATGCCGGCCGAGTGATCGACAGTTATCTGCCGGGCTGCTGGCTGGACAGCGGCCCCTTCGGCTGCCTCGGTTCGGGCCCCGGTTATGCGCTGGCCGCCAAGCTGGCGCGTCCCGACCGTCAGGTCGTGCTGTTGCAGGGCGACGGCGCGTTCGGCTTCAGCGGCATGGAATGGGATACCCTCGTCCGGCACAACGTGCCCGTCGTGTCCGTCATTGGCAACAACGGCATCTGGGCACTCGAAAAACACCCCATGGAAGCGCTATACGGCTATTCGGTGGTGGCGGAGCTGCGTCCGGGCACCCGCTACGACGAGGTGGTGCGCGCCCTGGGTGGCCACGGGGAGCTGGTGGGCGCGCCCGCCGAGTTGCGGCCCGCGCTGGAACGTGCCTTCGCCAGCGGCCTGCCCGCCGTCGTCAACGTGCTCACCGACCCGAGCGTCGCCTATCCACGCCGGTCGAACCTCGCCTGATGAGCAAACACGCACCTTCGGGCGGATTGGGAGGTCGCGTACCGTTGACCTGTGTCAAAGACCACCCGCACTCAACCCGGGCGCCTGAGTAGCCGATTTTGGCGACTGCTTGGCGCCAGCACGGAAAGAGATCGAAGCCGGTCCCTCACGGACGTCACCGCCTCGTCGGAGTACGACGAGGAAGCCGCCGACCTCAGCGACGAGAAGCTGCGCAAGGCGACCGGGCTGCTCAAGCTCGACGATCTCGCGGACTCCGCCGACATCCCGCAGTTCCTCGCGATCGCGCGGGAAGCGGCGGAAAGGACGACCGCGCTCCGCCCATTTGACGTGCAGCTGCTCGGGGCGCTGCGCATGCTCGCCGGCGACGTGATCGAGATGGCCACCGGTGAGGGCAAAACCCTCGCCGGGGCGATCGCGGCCGCCGGATACACCCTTGCCGGGCGGCACGTGCACGTGGTGACCATCAACGACTACCTGGCCCGCCGCGACGCGGAGTGGATGGGCCCACTGCTGGAGGCCATGGGCCTGACGGTCGGCTGGATCACCGCGGAGTCTACGAGCGAGGCTCGCCGCGCCGCCTACGGCTGCGATGTCACCTACGCCTCGGTCAACGAGATCGGCTTCGATGTGCTGCGCGATCAGCTGGTGACCGACGTCGACGACCTGGTGTCGCCCAATCCCGATGTGGCCCTCATCGACGAGGCCGACTCGGTGCTGGTCGACGAGGCATTGGTGCCCCTGGTGCTGGCCGGCACCACCCACCGCGAGACGCCCCGGCTGGAGATCATCAAGCTGGTCGGCGAACTTGTAAGCGACACCGACGCAGACGAGTACTTTGCCACCGACTCCGACAACCGCAACGTCCATCTGACCGAGACGGGCGCCCGCAAAGTCGAGAAGGCGCTCGGCGGCATCGATCTGTACTCCGAGGAGCACGTCGGCACCACGCTGACCGAGGCTAACGTGGCGCTGCACGCGCACGTGCTGCTGCAGCGCGACGTGCACTACATCGTGCGGGACGACGCGGTGCACCTGATCAACGCCTCGCGCGGCCGCATCGCGCAACTGCAGCGCTGGCCGGACGGCCTGCAGGCCGCCGTCGAGGCGAAGGAGGGCATCGAGACCACCGAGACCGGCGAGGTGCTCGACACCATCACCGTGCAGGCGCTGATCAACCGCTACGCCACGGTGTGCGGCATGACCGGCACCGCGCTGGCGGCCGGTGAGCAGCTGCGCCAGTTCTACAAGCTCGGTGTGTCGCCAATTCCGCCGAATACTCCCAACATTCGCGAGGATGAGTCCGACCGGGTCTACATCACCGCCGCCGCGAAGAACGACGCGATCGTCGCGCACATCGCCGAGGTGCACGAGACCGGACAGCCGGTGCTGGTCGGCACCCGCGATGTGGCCGAGTCCGAGGAATTGCACGAGCGGCTACTGCGCCGCGGCGTACCCGCGGTGGTGCTCAACGCCAAGAACGACGCCGAGGAGGCGAAGGTGATCGCCGAGGCCGGCGAATTCGGCACGGTCACGGTATCCACCCAGATGGCCGGGCGCGGCACCGATATCCGGCTCGGCGGATCCGACGAGACCGACCACGACCGGGTCGCCGAACTGGGCGGGCTGCACGTGGTGGGCACGGGCCGGCATCACACCGAGCGGCTGGACAACCAGCTGCGCGGCCGCGCCGGACGCCAAGGCGATCCCGGATCGTCGGTCTTCTTTTCGAGTTGGGAAGACGACGTCGTCGCGGCCAACCTCGACCACAACAAACTGCCCATGCAGACCGATGAGGACGGCCGGATCGTGAGCCCCAAGGCGGCCGGGATGCTGGACCACGCCCAGCGGGTTGCCGAGGGCCGGATGCTGGACGTGCACGCCAACACCTGGCGCTACAACCAGCTGATCGCCCAGCAGCGCGCGATCATCGTCGATCGGCGAAACTCGTTGCTGCGCACCGTAACTGCCCGCGAGGAACTCGCCGAACTGGCACCGGAGCGGTACGATGAACTGTCCGACGAGATCTCCGAAGACCGCCTCGAGAAGATCTGCCGGCTCATCATGCTGTATCACCTCGACCGGGGCTGGGCCGATCACCTGGCGTATCTGGCCGACATCCGCGAAAGCATCCACCTGCGCGCGCTGGGCCGGCAAAACCCCCTCGACGAGTTCCACCGGCTGGCGGTCGACGCGTTCGCGTCGCTCGCCGCCGACGCGATCGAGGCGGCTCAGCAGACGTTCGAAACCGCAAACGTGCTCGAAGAGGAGCCTGGACTCGATCTGTCCAAACTGGCACGGCCAACGTCGACGTGGACATACATGGTCAACGACAACCCGCTGTCCGATGACACGCTGTCGACCCTGAGCCTGCCGGGGGTGTTCCGCTAGCGTGAGTCGCCGAGCGTAACGCCACGGCGAAAAAACTCGCGCTGGAAATCGCCGTGGCGTTTCCCCCGTAAGCGGGTGGTGCCCCCGGTACGCGTCCGGGTGCGCCCCGATCCGTCGTGCGGACCGCATCGTCGTCGGGCTAATGTCACGGCTCATGGAGCCGGTGCTTCCGCCCGATCGGGTGCTGACGGTGCCCAACGCCCTGAGCGCCATCCGCCTGGCGCTCATCCCGGTGTTCGTCTACGTTCTGCTGTTCGCACACGCCAACGGCTGGGCGGTGGCAATCCTGATGTTCAGCGGCGCTTCGGACTGGGCCGACGGCAAGATCGCCCGCACGCTCAACCAGTCCTCGCGGCTCGGCGTTCTGCTGGATCCGGCGGTGGATCGCCTCTACATGGTGACGGTTCCGATCGTCTTGGCGATAAGCGGCATCGTGCCGTGGTGGTTCGTCATCACGTTGCTGGTGCGCGACGGGTTGCTCGCCGCGACATTGCCGCTGCTTCGCAGTCGCGGGCTCTCGGCGCTTCCGGTGACCTACGTCGGCAAGGCCGCCACGTTTGCCCTGATGTCGGGCTTTCCCCTGGTCCTGCTGGGAACGGGGGGAGCAATGTGGAGCCGCGTGCTGTGGGCCTGCGGCTGGGGCTTTTTGGGCTGGGGTTTGTATTGCTACCTGTGGGCGTTCGTGCTGTATGCCGTGCAGATGGCGTTGGTCGTGCGCCGGATGCCCAAGCTGAAACAGCCTGCCCGCCAACCGGTCGCACGCAAGGCCGCCGGGCATGACTGACGCCGACCGCCTGCTCGGCGGCTACGATCCCAACGCCGGACGCAGCGCCCACGGGGCGGCGCGGCCACAGCTGATCCCGGTGCCCTCCCTGTTGCGCGCCCTGCTGTCGGAGCACCTGGATCCGGGGTACGCCGCGGCCGCCGCCAAACGCGGCGGTTCTGCCGCATCCCCGCGTGGGCGCGAACGCGCTGCCGGCTGGCTCTGGCAGGCCCTGGCGGCGCTGCTCATCGCCACGGTGTTCGCCGCCGCGGTCGCGCAGGCCCGCTCGGTCGCGCCCGGCGTACGCACCGCGCAGCAGCTGTTGTTGCAAAGCGTGCGGTCGTCGGAAGCCGCCGCCGCGAAGTTGGGCCAGCAGCGCAATTCGCTATCGACCCGGGTCGACGACGTGCAGCGACGCGCGCTGGCGGACGACGCCCAGGGGCAGCGGCTGCTGACCCGTCTCGACGCGCTGAGCCTGGCGGCGGCCAGCACCGCGGTGATCGGTCCCGGCCTGACGGTGACCGTCACCGATCCCGGTGCCAGCCCGAATCTGTCCGACGTGTCCAAGCAGCGCATCAACGGCAGCAGGCAGATCATCTTGGACCGCGATCTGCAGCTGGTCGTCAACTCGTTGTGGGCCAGCGGCGCCGAGGCCATCTCCGTCGGTGGCGTCCGGATCGGGCCGAACGTGACCATCCGGCAGGCCGGCGGCGCGATCCTGGTCGACAACAACCCCACCAGCAGCCCCTACAAGATCCTCGCGGTCGGGCCGCCGCACGCCATGCAAGACGTCTTCGACAACAGCCCCGGTCAACAGCGTCTGAGGCTGCTGGAGGCCTCTTACGGTGTCGTCGTCACCGTGAACGTCGCCGACGGTCTGTCGCTGCCGGCCGGATCCATCCGGGATGTCAAGTTCGCCAAACAGATTGGGCCCTCGTGAGAAGACTCGTGAGACGGATCCCCCGCGGGGAAATGCGGACGGGAAACCGAGCATGATCGGTATCGCGGCGCTTGCCCTGGGCATCGTGCTGGGCTTGGTCTTTCACCCTGCCGTCCCCGAGGTCGTGCAGCCCTACTTGCCGATCGCGGTGGTAGCTGCGCTCGACGCGGTGTTCGGTGGGCTGCGCGCCTACCTGGAACGGATCTTTGACCCCAAGGTCTTCGTGGTGTCGTTCGTGTTCAACGTCTTCGTGGCCTCCCTGATCGTCTATGTCGGCGACCAGCTGGGCGTTGGCACGCAGCTGTCCACGGCCATCATCGTCGTGCTGGGAATCCGAATCTTCGGCAACGCCGCCGCGCTGCGGCGCCGGCTGTTCGGGGCGTGACGGAGATGAGGTCAGCGTGAACCAGGATCCGCCGGATCGCCCCGCCGACGAAAGTCGTGACGCGCCAACCGCGCACGAGCATCCCGAAGGCGAGCCCACGGCGAGCGAAGGTGCGCCGTACGGCCGCCACGAATTACCGGCGAAACGCCCGCGGTCCGAAATCGGGCCGGTGCACCGCGCGGGGGTGTCCGGGTTGCTGCGGGGCGGCCGCTCCCGTCTGGTGTTCGGAGCGCTGGCGGCCCTGTTGTGCCTGGTCTTGGGGATCGCCATCGTCACGCAGGTCCGCCAGACCAAGTCGGGCGATGCGCTGGACACCGCCCGCCCCGCCGACCTGTTGGTGCTGCTGGATTCGCTGCGGCAGCGCGAGGCCACACTGAACACCGAAGTCGGCGAACTTCAGAACACGCTGAACTCGTTGCAGGCCTCCGGCAACACCGATCAGGCCGCGATCCAGAGCGCCCAGGCCAGGCTGGCCGCGCTGTCCATCCTGGTCGGTGCCGTGGGCGCCACCGGGCCGGGCGTCACCATCACGATCGAGGACCCCGGGCCCGGGGTGTCACCGGAGGCGATGCTCGACGTGATCAACGAGTTGCGCGCCGCCGGCGCCGAAGCGATCGAAGTCAACGATGCACATCAGTCCGTGCGCGTGGGTGTCGATACCTGGATAGTGGGTACGCCTGGCTCGTTGACCATCGACAATAAGACACTGTCGCCCGCATATTCGATTCTCGCGATTGGCGATCCGCCCACGCTGGCCGCGGCCATGAACATCCCCGGCGGCGCACAGGACAGCATCAAGCGCGTCGGCGCGCGAATGACCGTGCAGCAGGCCGACCGAGTCGACGTGACCACCTTGCGGCAACCAAAACCGCACCAATACGCTCAGCCCGTCAAGTGACCAACCCCGACCAGAACAGGATCACCCGTGAGCGATATCCCGTCCGAGCTGCGCTATACCGCTGAACATGAGTGGGTTCGACGAAGCGGCGACGACACCGTGCGGGTCGGGATCACCGACTTCGCGCAGTCGGCGCTTGGTGATGTCGTTTTCGTGCAGCTGCCCGACGTGGGCAGCGAAGTGACCGCGGGCGAATCCTTCGGCGAGGTGGAGTCGACGAAATCGGTGTCCGACCTGTTCGCGCCGGTCTCGGGCACGGTCTCGGCGGTCAACGGCGATCTGGAAGGCAGCCCGCAGCTCGTCAACTCCGACCCGTACGGGGCCGGCTGGCTGGTGGATGTCCAGGTCTCGGACGTCGCCGAGCTCGAGTCGGCCGTCTCGACGCTGCTCGACGCCGAGGCCTACCGCGGAACGCTCACCGAATGACGATTGCTAGTGTGCCTGCCAGCCCCGCTCGACGATGCGGGCGGCGCACCCGGTCCAGGGTTGGGGGTGCCATCCCCAGCTACGTGGGGCGGAAGCCCGGCAATCGGTCTTCCGATCCTCCGGTGCCGGTGGTGGGCGCATTGCGGACCGGTGCGCGGTACGGTCGACACATCACCTCTGGAAAGACAGTTGAGAGACACTAGAAGCACTAGACAGTCAAGTAATCGGCAGTGCGGGGCTTAGGTAAAACTCAGGAAACTTAGGAAAACGCCGGGCGAGCGTCCCGGTCGGATAACGCCACAGCGGCCAGTGAGGAGCAGCGCGTGACGGACATGGACTCAGGAAGTCAGCAGGACCAGACCTCTGACGAAGTCACGGTGGAGACGACTTCGGTCTTTCGCGCCGACTTCCTCAACGAACTGGACGCCCCCGCGCAGGCGGGGACGGAGAGCGCGGTATCCGGGGTCGAAGGCCTCCCCGCCGGCTCGGCGTTGCTGGTCGTCAAAAGGGGACCGAACGCCGGGTCGCGATTCCTGCTCGACCAGGCCATTACGTCCGCCGGTCGGCATCCCGACAGCGACATCTTCCTCGATGACGTCACCGTCAGCCGTCGCCACGCCGAATTCAGATTGGAAAACAACGAATTTCATGTCGTCGACGTCGGTAGCCTGAATGGCACCTACGTCAACCGTGAGCCCGTCGATTCGGCGGTGCTCGCAAACGGTGACGAGGTGCAGATCGGCAAGTTCCGGTTGGTGTTCTTGACCGGACCCAAGCAAGGTGACGACGACGGAGGTTCGGGAGGGTAGTGAGCGCACCCGATAGCCCGGCGCTTGCCGGGATGTCGATTGGGGCGGTCCTGGACCTGTTAAGGCCGGACTTCCCCGATGTCACGATCTCCAAGATTCGCTTCTTGGAGGCTGAGGGACTGGTGACGCCGCAGCGCGCCGCGTCGGGATATCGGAGGTTCACCGCGTACGACTGCGCGCGGCTGCGGTTCATCCTCACCGCCCAGCGCGACCACTACCTACCGCTGAAGGTGATCAGGTCGCAGCTGGACGCTCAGCCCGACGGTCAGTTGCCGCCGACCGGATCGCCTTACGGTGTACCGCGATTGGTGTCGGTGCCGGTCACCGAGGACGCGGGTATCGGCGCCGAGGCGGCGGCGGTGGCTTCGGTGGCTCCCACCCGAGTCCGGCTGAGTCGAGAAGAACTCCTGGAGCGCGCGGCCGTGGACGACGACCTGTTGACCGCGCTGCTCAAGGCGGGGGTGATCACCACCGGCCCGGGCGGCCTCTTCGACGAACACGCCGTGGTCATCCTGCAGTGCGCGCGGGCGCTGTCCGAATACGGCGTCGAGCCGCGGCATCTGCGCGCCTTCCGCTCCGCGGCCGACCGGCAGTCCGATCTGATCGCCCAAATCGCCGGGCCGTTAGTCAAAGCCGGCAAGGCCGGCGCCCGCGATCGCGCCGACGACCTGGCGCGTGAGGTGGCTGCGCTCGCGATCACATTGCACACCTCGTTGATCAAGTCTGCCGTTCGCGACGTTCTGCACCGCTGAGGATTAGACTTCGTTGGACAGCTTGGTGTCCGACGGCCCTCAAGCGGCATTGAAGAGGGTTGGTCGCACCGGACGTCAGTCAGACCAGGGCAGCATGTGCGGAGGGCAGACACAGATGGGTGAAGTTCGTGTTGTCGGCATTCGCGTAGAGCAGCCGCAGAACCAGCCGGTGCTGTTGCTGCGCGAAGCCAATGGTGACCGGTATCTGCCAATCTGGATCGGTCAGTCTGAAGCCGCCGCCATCGCGCTGGAGCAGCAAGGCGTCGAACCGCCTCGCCCGCTGACGCACGATCTGATCAGGGACCTCATTGCCGCACTTGGACATTCGCTAAAAGAGGTGCGGATCGTAGATCTCCAGGAGGGCACTTTTTACGCCGACCTGGTCTTCGAACGCAACATCACCGTGTCGGCGCGCCCCTCGGACTCGGTGGCGATAGCCCTACGGGTCGGCGTTCCGATCTACGTCGAGGAAGCCGTGCTCGCCCAGGCCGGCCTGCTCATCCCCGACGAGAGCGACGAGGAGGCCAACACCACTGTCCGCGAGGACGAGGTGGAGAAATTCAAGGAGTTCCTCGACAGCGTCTCTCCTGACGACTTCAAGGCCACCTAGCGGGCTCGGCGAGCTAGGGGCACCACCCGCTTGCGGGGGAACGCAGACTCCCATGATCTCGGCCCGAATGATGCGATTCTGCCTCTGCTTGGCATGCGACTACGCTGCACTGGCTTAGTCAGGGACGTCACGGATGCGTCTCATCTGGCAGGGCGATGTTCGACACGCTGGCGGATAGAGCGGCCACTTGGCCCCGCGGCGGCCATACTTTCATTACGACTTAAGGCGCGGCAGCTATCGAAAAGCGTAAGCTCTCTAGCACTCGGGCCTGACTAAACGTGGCTGCGGTGCAGCCAGAGACGCAGCTAACAACGACAGCGCGATCGGCGAGAGGAACCACCGTGAGCGACCAGCCACGTCAAGAACAGCTGGACCTAGCCGACCAAACGAACGCCGCGAGCAGCGACCAGCCCGTCACCGCACCGAGCGCACCCGTGCAACCGGGACTGTTCCCCGACGATTCCGTGCCCGACGAGCTCGTGGGCTACCGCGGGCCGAGCGCCTGCCAGATCGCCGGGATCACCTACCGCCAGCTGGACTACTGGGCGCGCACGTCGCTGGTGGTTCCGTCGATCCGCAGCGCGGCCGGGTCCGGCAGCCAGCGGCTCTACTCGTTCAAGGACATCCTGGTTCTCAAGATCGTCAAGCGGCTGCTCGACACCGGTATCTCGCTGCACAACATCCGTGTCGCGGTCGACCATCTGCGCCAGCGCGGCGTCCAGGATCTGGCCAACATCACCCTGTTCTCCGACGGCACCACGGTTTACGAGTGCACATCGGCCGAAGAGGTCGTCGACCTGTTGCAGGGCGGGCAGGGCGTGTTCGGCATCGCCGTGTCCGGGGCGATGCGCGAGCTGACGGGCGTCATCGCGGACTTCCACGGCGAGCGCGCCGACGGCGGCGAGTCGATTGCGGCCCCGGAAGACGAGCTGGCGTCCCGGCGCAAGCATCGCGACCGCAAGATCGGCTGACCGCGCTCTTTGGGCACGACGCCGCGCGTCGAAGCGGCCGAGTAGACTGGGCCACGCATCGCACTCGAGCGGGAGAGTTCCGTGACCGCCAGTCACGGACGCCGAAGGAGCAACACCTCTCCGTCAACCTCTCAGGCACCCGGACCGCGCAAGTTGACGATGCCTCTGGAAAGCGGTGGAGATCCGTAACGGTCTACACCCGCCGATGGGGAAAGGCGCCGAGACGGCACCCGGCGCCGAATCTCTCAGGCGCCCGGCGAAAGGGTGAAGACAGAGGGAGAGGGCCGCTAGTCCTCTGCCTTTGTTGGGGCCTATCGCAGGAGTTCGCCAGTGCCCGATCCATCAACCTTCGCAGCCCGGCACATCGGCCCGGACGGCCAGGCCGTTGCGGCCATGCTCGCCGTCATCGGTGTTGACTCGTTAGACGAGCTGGCATCGATGGCGGTTCCCATCGGCATTTTCGACAAGCTCACCGACGGCCGCGTCGCGCCGGGTCTCGACGCGTTGCCGCCGGCCGCCAGCGAGGCCGAGGCGCTGGCCGAGCTGCGGGAGCTGGCCCAGGCCAACACCGTGGCCGTGTCGATGATCGGGCAGGGCTACTACGACACGCTCACGCCCCCGGTGTTGTTGCGCAACATCATGGAGAACCCGGCCTGGTACACCGCCTACACGCCCTACCAACCCGAGATCAGCCAGGGCCGGCTAGAGGCGCTGCTGAATTTTCAGACGATGGTGTCCGACCTCACCGGCCTCGAGGTCGCCAACGCGTCGATGCTCGACGAGGGCACCGCCGCGGCCGAGGCCATGACGCTGATGCACCGCGCGGGATCACGCCGCGCGGCCCAGGGCACAGTTCACCGGCTCGCTGTTGACGCCGACGTCTTCGCCCAGACCGCAGCCGTACTGGCGACTCGAGCCAAGCCGTTGGGCATCGAGATCGTCACGGCCGATCTGCGTGACGGCCTGCCGGACGGTGAATTCTTCGGCGTCATCACCCAGCTGCCCGGCGCCAGCGGCCGGATCACGGACTGGTCGGCGTTGGTGGCACAGGCGCACGACCGGGGTGCGCTGGTCGCCGTCGGCGCCGACCTACTGGCCCTGACGCTGATCACACCTCCCGGGGAGTTGGGCGCCGACGTCGCGTTCGGCAACACCCAAAGGTTCGGTGTCCCAATGGGATTCGGCGGCCCACACGCGGGGTACCTGGCCGTGCACACCAAGCACGCCCGTCAACTGCCCGGACGGCTGGTCGGCGTGTCACTGGATGCCGACGGTTCACCGGCCTATCGGCTTGCCCTGCAGACTCGCGAGCAGCACATCCGCCGCGACAAGGCGACCAGCAACATCTGTACCGCGCAGGTGCTGCTGGCGGTGATGGCCGCGATGTACGCCAGCTACCACGGCGCCGACGGGCTGACCGAGATCGCGCGTCGCGTGCACTCCCACGCCGCGACGATCGCGGCCGCGTTGGGCGATGCGCTGGTGCACGACAAGTTCTTCGACACCGTGTTGGCGCGGGTGCCGGGGCGGGCCGACGAGGTGCTGGCGGCTGCCAAGGCCAAGGGCGTCAACCTGTGGCGCGTCGACTCCGACCACGTGTCGGTGGCCTGCGACGAGGCCACCACCGACGGCCACGTGGCACTGGTGCTGGACGCCTTCGGTGTGTCGGCCGTCGACCACGGCATCACCGACCCCAACATGGGGGTGTCCCGCACCTCGGAGTTCCTGACCCACCCCGCGTTCACGCAATATCGCACCGAGACGGCGATGATGCGCTACCTGCGCACGCTGGCGGACAAGGATATTGCCCTGGACCGCAGCATGATTCCGCTCGGCTCGTGCACGATGAAACTCAACGCCGCCGCCGAGATGGAACCGATCACCTGGCCGGAATTCGCCCGCCTGCACCCGTTCGCGCCGGCATCCGACACCCCGGGAATTCGCAGGCTCATCGCCGACCTGGAGGACTGGCTGGTGCAGATCACCGGCTACGACGCCGTCTCGCTGCAGCCCAACGCCGGATCGCAAGGCGAGTACGCCGGCCTGCTGGCGATCCACGACTACCACGCCAGCCGGGGCGAGCCACACCGCGACATCTGCCTGATCCCGTCCAGCGCGCACGGCACCAACGCCGCTTCGGGGGCGCTGGCCGGGCTGCGGGTGGCCGTGGTGGCCTGCCGCGACAACGGCGACGTCGACCTCGACGACCTGCGGGCCAAGGTGGCCGAGCATGCCGATCGGCTGGCGGTGCTGATGATCACCTATCCGTCCACGCACGGCGTGTACGAGCACGACATCGCCGAGGTCTGCGCGGCCGTGCACGACGTCGGCGGGCAGGTCTACATCGACGGCGCCAATCTCAACGCGCTGGTCGGCCTGGCCCGGCCGGGGAAGTTCGGCGGCGACGTCAGCCACCTGAACCTGCACAAGACGTTCTGCATCCCGCACGGCGGCGGTGGGCCGGGCGTCGGTCCGGTGGCGGCACGCTCGCACCTGGCCCCGTTCCTACCGGGGCACCCGTACGCCCCGGAGTCCCCCGCAAGCGGGCGGTACCCCCAACCGCAGGGGCATCCGGTGTCGTCGGCGCCCTATGGGTCGGCCTCGATTCTGCCGATCACCTGGGCCTACATCAGGATGATGGGCGCCGAGGGCCTACGGGCGGCCTCGTTGACCGCGATCGCCTCGGCCAACTACATCGCCCGGCGGCTCGACGAGTACTTCCCCGTGCTGTACGCCGGCGAGAACGGCATGGTGGCCCACGAGTGCATCCTGGATTTGCGCGGCATCACCAAGTCGACGGGGGTGACCGTCGACGATGTCGCAAAACGGCTGGCGGACTACGGGTTTCACGCACCCACCATGAGCTTCCCGGTCGCCGGCACGCTGATGGTGGAGCCCACCGAGAGCGAGAGCCTGACCGAAGTCGACGCCTTCTGCGAGGCCATGGTCGCCATCCGCGGCGAGATCGACCGCGTCGGCGCGGGGGAGTGGCCCGTTGACGACAACCCGCTGCGGGGCGCACCGCACACCGCCGAGTGCCTGGTCGTCTCCGAATGGGATCACCCGTACACCCGGGAGCAGGCCGCCTACCCCCTGGGCAAGGACTTCCGGCCCAAGGTGTGGCCGCCGGTGCGTCGCATCGACGGCACTTACGGCGACCGCAACCTGGTCTGCTCGTGCCCTCCGGTGGAGGCCTTCGCCTAAAGGGGGCCTAACGCGACCCGGCCCAGCCGGTTGGTCAGCCGAAGCGCTCGATGATCGCCGCCGCGATCCGCTCGGGCGCATCCTCCTGGATGAGGTGCCTGGCGTCGGGCAGTTCGACCAGGACGTGATCGGGAAACGTCGCGCGCATCCGCGGGAGCGTGGGACCGGGTCGGAACGCGAAGTCCTTCATCCCCCAGACGAACAGCGCGGGCTTGCCACCCAGCTTGGCCGGCACTTCCGCGGCAAGCCGGGCCAGCAGTGGATGGGCGGCCAGGATCTGCTTGGGCATCTCGGCCACGCCTTTGCGCGCCTCGGCGTTGGGCTGCACGGCCCGGTAGTGCTCCATCACCGCCGCGCTCGGCCGGTGCTGAGTTCCCGCCGGGATGAGCCGTTCGACGAAGAAATTGCGGCGCAGGATGGCGTATTGCAGCGGCGGGCTCGACATGATCCTGCTGAACGCCTTCGTCGACAGCGTGTCCGCCGGCCAGAACCAGGTGTTACCAACACGACGCCGCGCACCCGATCGGCACGCTCGACGGCGACCGCCATGCCGATGGGTCCGCCCCAGTCCTGGCCCATGGTCAGGTAGCCGCCGATGCCTAGGTGATCGACGAACTCGCCGACCACCCGGGCGTGCTCGTCGATCCTGTATCCGAACCCCGCGGGTCGCTCCGACAGTCCAAAGCCAAGGTAATCGGTTGCGACGCAACGGAACCGGTCGCGCAGCGCGACGATGATGTCGCGGTAGAGGAAGCTCCACGTCGGATTGCCGTGGCACAACAGGATTGGGGGACCGGCACCCTCGTCGACGTAATGGACGCGCCCGCGCGAGCTGTCGAACCAGCGCGACTGGAAGGGGTACAGCTGGGGATCCGGGGTGAAATCGACCTTCATGACGCTCCCTTCCGGCAACGCGCACGATCGTATGCCCGAGGGGTGACAACGCCCCCAGCTCGCGAGCGTAACCCCACTGCGAAATTCGGCGCAGTTTTTCGCAGCCCCGTTACGCTCGCGGCGGGTGGTGCCCCCGGCTCGTGACCGGTCGAGTCGCTGTCAGCCCAAAAACGTGTTGAGGGCCGTGGCGAGGTCGGGGGACGCCGACGTGGCGAGGTTCTGGTAGCCACCGCCGCTGAGCTGCGCGACGGCCTCCCACGTGGCCCGGTCGGGGTCGCCGCCGAAGTCGATGATGTTGACCGCGATCGGTTTGGCCGGGTCGGCGCTCTTGCGGATGAAGTCCTGCAACCCGGGCCCGTCCAGGGTTTGGTCGGTGTGTGGCCCCGCCGTGATCACCAGTATCGAATTCGGTTGGCCGGCGCGGTAATTGGCCTGAACATCTTGATAAAGCAGTCGCAGCGTGGTGAACGACACCGCACCGCCCGCCGACGAATACTGCTTGTCCAACGCGGCTGTCAGCGCCGCCGAGCGAGGCTGGCCGTTGACGGGGTCGCCCAGCGGTCCGCCCGTCACCTCCGAGCGACCCTCGTGACCGTCGAAGGTCCACAGCCCCAAGCTGGCGGTGGGCGGCAACGACTTGATCTTGTCCCGCAGCGCCCCGACCACGTTGGCCAGCCGGGTCTTTCCGCCATCGTCGCTCGGCATGGACTGGTCGAGCATGATGGTCGCGGCCAGTCCACTCGACGGGGCGGCCATGGCTTCGGCCAGCGTCGCGCGCATCGCGTCGTCACCCACTGAAAGGCTGGCCGGCAGCGCCGCGAAACTGGTGACCGGGCTGCTCGGCGGTTTGACCCCGTTGACCCGGAAGCCGGCCTTGGCCAGCTTCGCGAGTTGCTCGGGCTTCTGCAGGAAGCGGGCGAACCCGCTGGCGGCCGAGGTCTGCTCCTGCGACAGCCAAGAGCCGCTGAGCAGCACCGCGGGATAGTCGGCGACCGGCACCGGTCCGGGCGGCAGCCAGGAAGCCAGGGTGCTCTTGGGGTCGGACAACGACTGGCCACGCTGGAACAGCTGCTGCTCCGTGGTGACCACGGCGTGCACCGGGGCGCCCGCCGCGTCGCCGGGCTTGACGAGCGTGTTCATCGCCTCCGTCAGCGAGTTGTCCGCCAGCTTGGGCTGGGCGCTCAGCAACGTGCGCACGGCGCCGGTGCCCTGTGTTGGCGGCGCACCGGCGGGTACCGACGCGGCCGCCACGGCCTCGCCGGCCAGAAACGACGCGTCGCCGTTGCCGGTCATCGGCAGCGCCAGTCTCAGCGATCCCCACCCCGGCAAGTTCATGCCGGCCAAAGCGTTCGGGTTGGTTTGCAGGCCGGGCAGTGCCGCCCAGTTCTGGTTGGCCAGGGCTTGCCCGAGTTCGGGCCGGACGGCGAGCATGACCGGCGACGTCACCAGCGAATGGCTCTCGGTGATCGTTTTCTGGCCCGCGGCCGCGGCGAGCCGCGCGGCGGAGATCGAACTGCCCGGGATCCACACTGCCGGTTGGCCACCCAGTTCGGCCGGCCACTTGCCGGCGAAGCCGTTGAGGACGGCGTCGGAGCCGGCGGGTTTGACGCTCAGCACCATGCAGTGATCGCCGACCGGGCCGGCCGTGGAGTCGTAGCTCTCCGCGAGCTGCTGGACGGGATCGGCGATCGACGGGTCGGCGATCACCGCGACCGACTCTTTGCCTCCCACGCAGCGCGCGGCGGCGCTATGCGACCGGTGGGACAACGCGTCACCGAAGAACGTCCACAGGATCACGGTGCCCACCACGACGACGATCGCGACGAGCGCGACGATGACGCCGATGCTGACCCCCCGGCGCCCGCCATCGCTGCGGTGGCCGCCCCGCCAATCGCCGAGTCCCCGGCCGCCACGCAACGGGGCCGGCGGGAAGGTCGGCGGCACCGAGCTCGCCGCGCCCGTCTTGCGCTGCGGAAAGTCCGGATACTCGTCGGCGGCGCCGGCCGCGAACGCCTCGCCGGCGGGGTAGTAATCCCGGAAATCCTCGTCGTCCGCGTGGTGATCGCCCTCAGCGGGGACACCCTCGTCCGCGTAGTCGCCCTCGGGCGGGTAGTGGCGGTCATCGGCCCGCGGCCCGGGAACCGCCCCGGGGTACCCGCCGGCATCCGGTGGTTCGGAATCGCGGTGGTGGTGGCCCGTCTCGGTGGCAGGATGCGAATCGTCGGCAAGGTATTCGTCAGCCGGCTGGTCGACGGAGTCCTCGGGGTCGGGCATGCTGTGCCTACCCATAGCGGTGCCCGCCGCCTTTCCGTCGACCCCTCGCGCGACCTGTTGTTGACTCGGCGCAGATTCTAGTCATTTACCTGTTAAAGGCCGTATTACCGCATGTCGGGGCGGTGTCAGGCACCGGCGGCGCGGGCTTTGAACTCACGCCGGCGCCGATGCAGGATCGGCTCGGTGTAGCCATTGGGTTGCTGCGTTCCGGACAAGATCAGCTCCTGGGCGGCCAGGAAGGCGATGCTGTCGTCGAAGTCGGGCGCCATCGCGCGGTATGCCGAGTCGCCGGCGTTTTGCTGATCCACCAGCGGCGCCATCCGCTCCAGGCTGGCCCGCACGTCCTCGCTGGTGATCACGCCGTGGCGCAGCCAGTTGGCCAGCAACTGGCTGGAGATGCGCAGGGTGGCGCGGTCCTCCATAAGCGCGACGTTGTGGATGTCGGGAACCTTCGAGCAGCCGACGCCCTGCTCCACCCAGCGCACCACGTAGCCGAGGATCGACTGACAGTTGTTGTCGAGCTCCTCGCGGATTTCCTCTGGGGCCCAGGCCAATTCCTTGGCCAGCGGAATGGTCAGCAGCTCCTCGATGGTGGTGCGCTTCTTGCCCGCAAGCTCCTCCTGCACGGCGCCCACATCCACCTGGTGGTAGTGCATCGCGTGCAGCGTGGCCGCCGTCGGCGAGGGCACCCACGCGGTGGTGGCACCGGCCTTCGGCTGGCCGATCTTCTGCTCGACCATGTCGGCCATCAGCTCGGTCATCGCCCACATGCCCTTGCCGATCTGCGCCTTGCCCTTGAAGCCGGCGGCCAGGCCGGTGTCGACGTTGGCGTCCTCGTAGGCCTTGATCCAGGTGCTGTTCTTCATCGCACCCTTGCGGATCAGCGGGCCGGCCTCCATCGAGGTGTGGATCTCGTCGCCGGTGCGGTCCAGGAACCCGGTGTTGATGAACACCACCCGGTCGGCGGCGGCCTTGATGCACGCCTTGAGGTTGACCGTGGTGCGGCGTTCCTCGTCCATGATGCCGACCTTCAGGGTGCCCTGCGGCAGCCCCAGCACGTCCTCCACCCGGCTGAACAGCTCGCAGGTGAAGGCCACCTCGGCCGGGCCGTGCATCTTGGGCTTCACGATGTAGATGGAACCGGTGCGGCTATTCGTCAGCGGCCCATTGACTTCGCCGGTTCGCAGGCCGTGGATCGCGGTCACGCCGGTGAACAGCGCATCCATGATGCCCTCGAACACCTCCATTTCTTCGTCGCCTTCGCTCCTGACGATCGCGTCGTTGGTCATCAGGTGGCCGACGTTGCGGACGAACAACAGGCTGCGACCGGGCAGGGTCAGCTCGCCGCCGTCAGGCTCGTCATCCGGCTTGGTGTAGCTGCGGTCCGCATTGAGCACACGGGTGAAGGTCTTGCCGTCCTTTTGGACTTCCTCGGCCAGGTTGCCCTTGTTCAGGCCGAGCCAGTTGCGGTAGCCCAGCACCTTGTCATCGGCGTCGACGGCGGTGACCGAGTCCTCGAAGTCCATGATCGTGGTGACCGCCGACTCCAGGATCACGTCCTTGATGCCGGCGCGGTCGGTCTTACCGATCGGTGACTCCGGGTCGATCAGGATCTCGATGTGCAGGCCGTGGTTGACCAGCAGCACCGACCAGCTGGGAGAGCCGAGGTCGCCGCTGTACCCGACGAACTTCTCCGGGCTGGCCAACCCGGTGGAGTCCGCGCCATTGGCGATCTGCAACTGGCCATCGACGATGCTCATGCCCGTCACGTCTGCCCACGAGCCCGACGCCAGCGGGGCGGCTTCGTCGAGGAACTTGCGGGCATAGGCGATCACCTTGTCGCCGCGGACCTTGTTGTAGCTGGTGCCCTTTTCGGCCCCGTCGGTCTCCGGGATGACGTCGGTGCCGTACAGAGCGTCGTAGAGGGAGCCCCAGCGGGCGTTGGCGGCGTTGAGCGCGAACCGCGCGTTGAGCACCGGCACCACCAGCTGCGGGCCGGCCGTCGTCGTGATCTCGTCGTCGACACCGGACGTGGTGATCGTGAAGTCGTCGGGCTCGGGGAGCAGGTAACCGATCTCGGTCAGGAACTGACGGTAGGCCTCGGCGTCGATGGGCTCGATCACCCGGCGCCGGTGCCACTTGTCGATCTGGGCCTGCAACTCATCGCGACGGCTCAGCAAATCCTGGTTCTGCGGAGTGAGGTCGGTGACGACTTTGTCGACGCCCGCCCAGAAGCTGTCCGGGTCGATATCGGTGCCTGGCAGGGCCTCGTTGTTCACGAAGTCGTAGAGCACGCGGGCGACGCGCAAGTTCCCGACCGACACGCGATCAGTCATGTTTCTCCTCCGTAAAGGGCCAAGTAGAACCGCACTGGCCTCAACAGGCGTTGAGCCCAGCTTACCGACCAGCAGCCTGACGAACGTTATCCGGCCGACCCGCAACAGCAGGTCATGCCCGGCTACAGCTCCAACGATGGCGCCGCGGCGAGCTCCGAGGATCGCTCCTGGCAACGCATGTTCCGCGGGCCGGGACCCTCTGCCCTCTGGCGCTTTCTTGGCTGGTAGCCGTTGGAGATCATACGGGCTCCGCGCCGTCTCACCCGGTCTTATCGGGCGGCCGGCCCACTACGCGTCGCGCATGGTGCCGACCAGGTCCTCCACCAGATCTTCCATCGCCACCATCGCCACCACGGCGCCGGCCTCGTCGGTCACCAGTGCCAGATGGCTGTTGCTGCGGCGCATCCGCGACAGGGCGTCGGCCAGCGGCAACGACGTGGGAACTTGCGGCAGCGGGCGCACCCACGCCAGATCGATCACGGTCTTCGGGTCATTGTCGAGCGTCAACACGTCCTTGATGTGCAGGTAGCCGAGGAACGTCCCGCTGAGATCCGCGACGGGAAACCGCGAGTAACCCGTCCGGGCCAGGGCCTGTTCGACCGCGCCGACCATCGGCCCGGAGCCGGGCGCGGCCACCGGCACCGCGTGGATCTCAGCGAGCGGCCGCGCGACATCGCCCACCACACGGTTACGGATCTGCAGCGCCCGGGTCAGCCTGGTGTGCTCCTCGGGATCGAGCAGCCCTTCGGACACCGATTCCGAGATCAGCTCGCTCAGCTCGGCGGTGGACACCGTGACGTCGAGTTCCTCCTTAGGCTCGACACCCAGCGCGCGCAATATCACGTTGGCGCACATGTTGTAGAACACGATGAACGGCCGTGCGGCGCGCACATAAGCCAGGTAGGGGGGCACAAGCAGCATCGCCGTGCGCTCCGGGCCGGCCAGCGCGATGTTCTTCGGCACCATCTCGCCCATCAGCACGTGCAGCGTCACCACGATCGCCAGCGCGATCGCCAAGGAGACCGTGTGCAGCAGCGCCGGGTGCATGCCGGACAGTCCGAGGGTGGTCCGCAGCAGGTTGGCGACCGAGGCCTCGCCGACGCGGCCGAGCAGCAGCGAGGCGACCGTGACGCCCAGCTGGGCGCCGGCCAGCATGGACGGGAGCTGCTCGCCGGCGCGGATGACCGTGACGGCCCTGGTCTTGCCCTGCTCGGCCAATGCCTCCAGGCGGTCGCGCCGGGCGGAGATCAGCGAGAATTCCGCTCCGACGAAAAACGCGTTGACCCCGATCAGCAGGATCGCCAGCAGCACTCCCAGGGCCTGGTCCATCAAGTTCATCGATGGCTCCGCCCCAGGGCCGTCTCGGCGCGGCTGCCCAGTTCTTTCAACTCGACCACATCGATCCGGCGGCCGTCCATCCGAACCACGGTCGCCCGCCAGCGCGCCGAGGCATCCAACAGGCCGTCCGGGTCGAGCGCGGTCAGCTCCACCGCCTCCCCGACGGCCGGGATGTGGCCGAGTTCGCGCAGGACCAGGCCGCCGATCGTCTCGTAGGGGCCTTCGGGGGCCCGGTATCCGGTGGCGGTGGCGACCTCGTCAATGCGGAGCAGGCCCGACACCCGCCAGCCGCCGCCGGCCATCACCACATCCGGGGTGGCGTCGTCGTGCTCGTCACGGACGTCGCCCACGATCTCTTCGATCAGATCCTCGACGGTCACCATGCCCGCCGTGCCGCCGTATTCGTCGACGACCATCGCGGTTTGCAGG
>Ga0335076_10000492_pt1 | contig 36521 bp, 32 predicted proteins | sample Lox_Sample_25_FD_206717 | JGI IMG/M metagenome (GOLD analysis project Ga0335076, IMG submission 206717) | Soil microbial communities from Loxahatchee National Wildlife Refuge, Florida, United States - Lox_Sample_2.5 | ecosystem: Environmental > Terrestrial > Soil > Wetlands | place: USA...
CCGGCCAAACCCACCTCGTGCACACCGGCACCACCGCCGCACGCACGGTGTTCCGCTACCAGCCCTAAGCCCGGACCCTGCCGCTGCCCGCGCCGCGCGCCGTCCATGCGTCACCTGCCCAACATCATCTGCCTGCTGCGCATCGCGCTGATCGCGCCGGTGCTCCTGGCGCTGCAATCGCACCGCTACCTCGCGGCGCTGCTGCTGTTCATCGCCGCGGCGGTCTCCGACGGCCTCGACGGCTACCTCGCCAAGCGCTTCAGGTGGACGAGCGATCTCGGGCGCTTCCTCGACCCGCTCGCCGACAAGCTGCTGCTGATGGTGGTGTTCGTCGAAGGCGCCTGGCTCGGACTGATCCCGTGGTGGCTGAGCGCGGCGGTGGTGGCGCGCGATGTCATGATCGGACTCGGTGCGCTGATCTTCCGGCTGTGGTTCGGGCCGCTGCACGGCCGGCCCATCGTCGTAAGCAAGGTGAACACGGCCGCGCAGCTCATCTACGTGGCCTTCGTGCTGCTCGGGGGCGCGGCGCACGTGCCACCGCCGCAGGTTCTCGGCGTCATGGCCGTGATCACCTTCGCCACCACCGTGCTCTCGGGCTGGTACTACCTGAGCGCCTTCACCCGCCGGGCGTGGCTCATGCCGGCCCATCGCTGAAAGGCGCGCCGTGCGCCAGATTCCCCTCGGCCTGCGCCTGCCGGATCGCGCCTCGTTCGCGAGCTTCCTCGGGGCGCGCAACCTCGAGGCGCTCGAGCACGCGCGCCGCGTGGCGGCCGGGGAGGTCACGGGCCTCAGCTGGTACTTCGGCCCCGAGGGCGTCGGCAAGACGCACCTGCTGCAGGCGATCTGCGCGGCGGCGAGCGAGCGGGTGCGCGCCGGCTACCTGCCGCTCGCGGAAGTGGCCGCACTCGGGGTCGGCGTGCTCGAGGGCCTGCCGGCGCTTGACTGTCTGTGCGTGGATGACCTCGAGCGCGTCGTCGGGCGGCTCGAGTGGGAGCAGGCGCTGTTCGGGGTGCTGCGCGAGCTCGGCGAGCACGGCGGCACCTGCGTCATGGCGGCGGTGAGTGCGCCGGCGCTGCTGCCGTGGGCGCTGGCGGATCTGGGCTCGCGCTGCGGCGCGGGCGCGCTCATGCCGCTGCGCCCCATGGACGAGGCCGAGCAGGGCGAGGCGCTCAAGCTGCGCGCGCGGCTGCGCGGCTTCGAGCTGCCCGATGAGACGCTGCACTGGCTGCTGCGCCGCTTTCCGCGCGACATGGGGAGCCTGTACGCGCTGCTCGATGCGCTCGATGAAGCGGCGCTCGTCGCGCAGCGCCGCCTCACCATCCCCTTCATCCGCGAGGTGCTGATCTCACGTACGGGCGGGGGCTGACTCGAGCCGCACGGCGAGCGCGGCGACGCGCCGCCCGAGCGCCTGGGCGAGCGCCTTCTCCTCGGCGCTGAGCACGGCCTGCCCGGCGCCGCCGCTCACGTGCGAGGCGCCGTAGGGCGTGCCGCCGCGCACGGTGTCGTTCAGCGCGCGCTCGGTGTAGGGCAGCCCGACCAGGTACATCCCGTGATGTAGCAGCGGCAGCATCATCGACAGGAGCGTCGTCTCCTGGCCGCCATGCATGGTCTGTGTCGAGGTGAAGACGCCGGCGGGCTTGCCGCTCAGCGCGCCCGCGAGCCACAGCGGCGCGGTCCCGTCGAGGAAATACTTCAGCGGCGCCGCCATGTTGCCGAAGCGGGTCGGGCTGCCGAGCACGAGCGCCTGCGTCTCGGTGAGGTCCTCGAGGCGTGCGTAGGGGGCGCCGCTTTCCGGCACCGCCTGCACGGGGCGCTCGCTCTCGGCGGACACCGGCGGCACGGTGCGCAGCCGCGCGCTCGCGCCACCGACTGTCTCGACGCCGCGGCACACCTGGCGTGCCAGCTCCGCGGTCGCCCCGCTGCGCGAGTAATAAAGGACCAGCACCTGCGCCATGCCCGAAATCTCCCCGCCCGGCAAGCGCCGCGCGCCGTGCGCGGGCCGCCCGGCGCCCGAGGCGCGCAACGTTGCCACAAATCCCCCCGGCCGGCACCTGCCGAGGGCGCGCCCCGGGGCGGATCTACAGTAGTATTCGCGCCTCACCGCCGTGCTTGCCAAGTCAGGATGCTGTGCCGGATATGCCTCGTGGGTGGTCGTGTGCAGGGCGTGTACTACCGCGCCACGGCGGCGCGCCGTGCGCGCGAGCTGCAGATCCGCGGCTATGCGCGCAACCTCGAGGACGGGCGCGTGGAAGTGCTCGCCTGCGGCGAGGCTGCAGCGGTGGAGAGCTTCGTGCAGTGGCTGTGGACCGGCTCCTCGGCCTCGCAGGTGACTTCCGTGGAAGTCAGCGAGGCGAGCCCCGGGATGCTCGGCGCGCGCGCGGGATTCTTTACCGCCTAGACCCGTTCTGATGCGCAACCGCCCCATCGCGCGCGCCCTCGGCGCCCTTGTCATCCTCGCGCTGTGCACCCCGGCGCTCGCCGCGCTCGCCGATCCGCCGGCGGAGCCGGCAGCGAGCGCCCCGGAGAGCCCGCCGCCACCGGCGACGCTGGCACCGGCCCCCGCCGAGCCCGCACCGACCGTCTCCCCGGTCTACCCGGAGAACCAGCCCGAGGCGCTGCCCTCGGAACCTGCGGCTGCGCCGGCGCTGCCGACCCCACGGCGCGTCAAGCCGCCGCGCTCGCACCAGGCGTGGGTGGCCGCCGCCAATCCGCTGGCGGTGGACGCCGGTCTCGAGATCCTCGCCAAGGGCGGCAAGGCGATCGATGCGGCGGTGGCCGTGCAGGCGATGCTCGGCCTGGTCGAGCCGCAGAGCTCGGGCGTCGCCGGCGGGGCGTTCCTCCTCTATTACGATGCCGGCAGTGGCCGCGTCAGTGCCATCGACGGGCGCGAGCGCGCGCCGGCGGCGGCGACCCCGGACATGTTCCTCGACCACGGCCGGCCGATGTCCTTCGTCGAGGCGGTGCGCAGCGGCCGCTCGACCGGGGTCCCCGGGGTGATGGCGATGCTCGCCACCGCGCAGTCGAAGTACGGCGCGCTGCGCTGGAAGGAGCTGTTCGCGCCCGCGATCCGGGCGGCGAGCCAGGGCTTTCGGGTGCCGGGGCGCCTGGCGATGTTCCTCGGCGAGGGCTCGCCGTTTCCGCCCACCAACGAGATCCGCACGCTGTTCTCGCGCCCCGACGGGGAGATCCTGCAGGAGGGCGACCTGTTCCGTAACCCCGAGTACGCCAAGACCCTGACGCGCCTCGCCCAGGAGGGCCCGAAGGCGCTCTACCAGGGCGAACTCGCCGCGGCCATCGTGCGCGTCACCCATCTCGACCCGCTGCCCGGCACCATGACGCTCAAGGATCTCGCCGGCTACCGCAGCAGCTGGGCCGAGCCGCTGTGCCGCCCGTACCGCGACTTCAGCGTCTGCGTGCCGCCGCCGCCCTCGAGCGGCGTCTCGCTGCTGCAGATGCTCGAGATCCTCGACCGCACCGACATCGCCACGCGCAACGCCAACGACCCGCAGGCCTGGTTCCTGTTCGCGCAGGCGAGCCGCCTCATGTATGCGGACCGCGATCACTACGTCGCCGACCCGCGCTTCGTGCCGGTGCCGGTCGAGCGCATGCTCGAGAGCGGCTACATCAGGCTGCGCGCGCAGCTGATCGGCAGCCACGCCGGGCCCGCGCCCGGACCCGGGGCGCTGCCGATCTCGCGCGGCCGCGACGCCACCAACGAGGCCGCCGGCACGAGCCACCTCGCGATCGTCGATGCCGACGGCAACGTGGTCTCGATGACCACCACGGTCGAGTCGATCTTCGGCTCCGGGCGCACCGTCGGCGGCTTCGTGCTCAACAACCAGCTCACCGACTTCGCCTTCGAGCCGACCGAGGGCGGGCGCGCCGTCGCCAACGCGGTGCACGGCGGCAAGCGGCCGCGCTCCTCGATGGCCCCGGTCATCGTGCTCGACAAGGCGGGCCACTTCGTCGCCGCGCTCGGCTCCCCGGGCGGCTCGGCGATCCTCGACTACAACGCCAAGACCCTGGTAGGCCTGCTCGCCTGGAAGCTCTCGCTCAAGCAGGCCGTGGAGCTGCCGAACCTCATCGCGCGCGGCGACACCTTCTCGGGTGAACTCGGGCGCTTCACACCGGCGCTGCTCGCGGGGCTGCGCGACCGCGGCATCGAGCTCAAGCCCGGGCACGCGGAGAACTCGGGCCTGCACGGCCTGCTGCGCCACGCCGACGGCACCTACGAGGGAGCGGCGGATTCGCGCCGCGAGGGCGTGGCGCGTATGCTCAGCCCCGCTCAGGAAGCCGGCCGGCGCGCCGCGAACTAGCAGGGCAGGCCAGCGCGCGCAGCTAGCGCTTGGGACTCTTCGGGAAGCCGAGGTCGTCCGCGCCGCTCCAGCGCGTCCAGCGCCCGATCACGAGGTCCGGATAGTCGCGCCGCCCGACGCTGCCGTTGTAGCGCGCCAGCGCGCGGCGCACGTCGTTGTGCTCGTAGGTGAGGTAGAAGCGCAGGATCGCGCAGCCCATGCGGATGTTGGGCGCGACGTGCACCAGCTCGTAGCGGTGCAGTCCGAGCCGCTCCGGCCAGAACGGCATCACCTGCATGAGCCCGACCGCGCCGGCGCTCGAGACCGCCCAGCGATCGAAGCGGCTCTCGACCTCGATGAGAGCCATCACCAACCCCGGCGGCAGGCGTGACTCCCCGTAGCGGTGGGTCTCGCAGTAGACCTGCTTGAGGATGTCGAGGCGCTCGTCCTTCTCCTTCACCAGCGTGCGCAGCCGCGGCTCCATCAGCGTGTACCACACCGCCGAGTCGTACTGGTCGGAGAAGCACTGCGCCTGGGCGATGGCCTTCTCGAGCACGCCCTTGAGCTCGGGGTCCTGCTGCGCGTCCGCGTGCACGGGCGCGGCGGCGGCGAGCGTCAGTGCGGCCGCCCAGGCGGCAAGCAGGGTACGCAGGCTCTCAGGCCCCGAGCCGCTCGCGCAGGAACCTGAGCGCCTCGGTCGCGGGGAACTCGGTGCTCTGCGCGTCGCGGCGCCCGCGGTACTCGAGCTTGCCGGCTTCCAGGCCCCGCTCGCCGATGACCAGGCGGTGCGGGATGCCGAGCAGCTCGGCGTCGGCGAACTTGACCCCGGGACGGGCGTCGCGGTCATCGAGCAGCACCTCGATGCCGGCGGCGGTGAGGTCGGCGTAGAGCTGATCGGCGAGCTCTTTGACACGGGCGGATTTTTGCAGGTTCAGGGGTACGAGCACTACCTGGAACGGCGCGATCGGCTCCGGCCAGATGATTCCGCGCTCATCGTGGTTCTGTTCGATGGCGGCGGCCACGATGCGCGTCACACCGATGCCGTAGCAACCCATGAGCAGCGTCACTTCCGCGCCCTGCTCATCGAGCACCACAGCCTTCATCGGCGCGCTGTACTTGTCGCCGAGCTGGAAGATGTGCCCGACCTCGATGCCGCGGGCGATCTTCAGGCGCCCGCGCCCCGAGGGGCTGGGATCGCCCTCGACCACGTTGCGCAGGTCCGCCGCGGTGGCCCCCGGCACGTCGCGCGCCCAGTTGATGCCGAGGTAGTGCATGTCCACCTCGTTGGCGCCGCCGACGAAGTCGGCGAGTGCGAAGGCCGCGTGATCGGCGTGCACGGGGCACCTGAGGCCGACCGGGCCGACGAAGCCCGGATCGGTGCCCGAGACCTCGCGCACCAGCTCCGGGCTCGCCATGCGCAGCGGGCTCGCCACCCCCGGCAGCTTCTGCGACTTGAGGGCGTTCAGCTCGTGATCGCCGCGCACCACGAGTGCGACCGCGCCGCCGCCGCGGCCCTCGACGATCAGGGTCTTCACCGTGCGCGCCGGCTCGATGCCGAGGCAGCGCGTGAGCTCGGCGATGGTGCGGGCGCCGGGCGTCGGCACCTTGCGCAGCGCCTCCTGCCCGGCCGGGCGCGGCGTCGCCGCGGGCAGCGTCGCCGCCGCCTCGAGGTTGGCGGCGTAGTCATCCGCGTCCGAGAAGACGATGGCGTCCTCGCCGGAGGAGGCGAGCACGTGGAACTCCTGGCTGACGTCCCCGCCGATCGCGCCCGAGTCGGCGCGCACCGCGCGGAAGGTGAGGCCGGTGCGCGTGAAGATGCGCGTGTAGGCCTCGTACATCGCGCGGTAGCCGGCCGCGAGCGAGGCCTGGTCGAGGTGGAAGGAGTAGGCGTCCTTCATGATGAACTCGCGTGCGCGCATCACCCCGAAGCGCGGCCGCACCTCGTCGCGGAACTTGGTCTGGATCTGGTAGAAGTTCACCGGCAGCTGGCGGTAGCTCTTGAGCTCGCGCCGCGCGATGTCGGTGATCACTTCCTCGTGGGTGGGGCCGGCGACGAAGTCGCGCTGGTGGCGGTCCTTCAGGCGCAGCAGCTCCGGCCCGTACGCGCTCCAGCGCCCCGACTCCTGCCACAGCTCCGCCGGCTGCACCACCGGCATGACCAGCTCCAGCGCCCCGGCGCGGTCCATCTCCTCGCGCACGATGCGCTCGACCTTCTTCAGCACCCGCAGGCCCATCGGCAGCCAGCTGTACATCCCGGCCGCCTCGCGGCGGATGAGACCGGCGCGCAGCATCAGCTGGTGACTGATGACCTCGGCCTCCGCCGGGGTTTCCTTCATGGTGTTGATCGGGTACCGGGACAGCCTCATCGCGCTCTCGCTGCGCCTCGTCAGCATCGGCCTGGGGAAGCTGGCATCTTAGCAGGAGGCCCCTGATAAGATTGTCGCCGTGACGACCGAGCCCGTCGAAGCACCCCGCCCGCGCCGCAAGGGCATCTACCTGCTGCCCAACCTGTTCACCACGGGTTGCCTGTTCTCGGGCTTCTACGCGGTGGTGGCGGCCATCGACCAGCACTTCGAGAAGGCCGGCATCGCAGTATTCGCGGCGATGCTGTTCGACACCCTGGACGGGCGCATCGCGCGCCTGACGCGCACCGAGAGCGCCTTCGGCAAGGAGTACGACAGCCTCGCCGACATGGTCGCTTTCGGCCTCGCCCCGGCGATCGTCGCCTACCAGTGGGGCGTGGTGCGCATCATGGAGTACGGGCGGCACTGGGGCCGCTTCGGCTGGCTCGCCTGCTTCTTCTACGCCGCCGCCGCCGCACTGCGCCTGGCGCGCTTCAATGCCCGCTCCGCCACCGCCGACAAGCGCTACTTCGAGGGCCTGCCGAGCCCCTCGGCCGCGGCCATCGTGGCCGCCTTCGTCTGGTACTTCAGCGACTGGCACGAGCCGGCGCTCGTGGGCCTGATCGCGGCCTTCCTCGTCACGGCGAGCGCCGGGGCGCTGATGGTCTCGAGCTTCAGCTACCCGAGCTTCAAGCAGTTCGACTCCGACCGGCGCGTGCGCTTCTACTACATGATCCTGGTGCTCCTGAGCGTGGTGCTGATCGCCGTCGACCCGCCGACCATGTTCCTGTCGATGTTCGGCACCTACGCGCTCTCGGCGCCGGTGCTGTGGATCGGCCGGCGCATCCGCCGCCTGTTCCGCGGCACCCCGACCCCGGGGAGCTCCGCGTGAGCACGAGCGCGAGCCGCCGCGCGCAGTACCTCGAGGCCCTCGGCATCGAGGTGTGGGTGCCGCGCGCGAGCACTGCCCCCGACCCGCTGCCTGCGGCGGCGGATGTCGAGGCTGCGCCGCCACCGGCGCTGCCCGTGCCGCCGCCGGCCGCACTCAGCGCGGATAGCGAGGCGCGCTGGGCGGCGCTGCGCGAGGAGGTGCTCAAGTGCCAGCGCTGCCCGCTGCACCTGACGCGCACCCAGGGCGTGTTCGGCGTCGGGCCGCAGCGCTGCGACTGGCTGGTGATCGGGGAGGCCCCGGGGGCGGAGGAGGACCGGCGCGGTGAGCCCTTCGTCGGCGCCGCCGGGCAGCTGCTCGATGCGATGCTCAAGGCCATCGGCCTCGACCGCCGCAGCAACGTCTACATCGCCAACATCCTCAAGAGCCGTCCGCCGAACAACCGCGATCCGAAGCCCGAGGAAGTGGCCGCGTGCCTGCCCTACCTCGAGCGCCAGATCGAGCTGCTGCAGCCGAAGATTATGCTCGCGGTCGGGCGCATCGCCGCGCAGAACCTGCTCGGCACGGAGGTGCCGCTCGGGCGGCTGCGCGGCCAGGTGCACCGCTACGCTGCCACGCCGCTGGTGGTGACGTATCATCCGGCCTACCTGCTGCGCACGCCTGCCGACAAGCGCAAGGCGTGGGAGGACCTGAAGTTCGCCCGCAGCGTGTACCAGCGCCTGACCGAGGGGACCGCCGTCGATGGCCACCGCGCCTGAGCTGTTCAGCACACCCGCCGAGGTCCTGATCCGGCCGATGCGCGCCATGGACGTGCTCGAGGTGGTGGCGATCGAGCGCGCCTCCTACCAGTTCCCCTGGAGCGAGGGCATCTTCCGCGACTGCCTGCGGGTCGGTTACGTCTGCCGCGTGCTCACCGTGGAGCGCGCGGTCATGGGCTACGGCGTCATGAGCGTCGGGGCCGGCGAGGCGCACATCCTCAACCTGTGCGTCGGGGAGGCGTTCCGCTGCCGCGGCGCCGGGCGCAAGCTCCTCATATGCCTGCTCGAGCGCGCCCACGGGGCGGGCATGGGCGAGGCCTTCCTCGAGGTGCGCCCCTCGAACACCACCGCGATCCGCCTCTACCAGTCACTCGGCTTCGAGCAGGTCGGGATGCGGCGCGGCTACTACCAGGCCCCCGGCGGCCGCGAGGACGCCGCGGTGCTGCGGCTGTCGCTGCGCGTCCCGGTCGCGGCCCCGCGTCCCTAGGGCCCGCCCGTGACTGAGCTCGCGGCCGAGATCGCTCGGCGCCGCACCTTCGCGATCATCTCGCACCCGGACGCCGGCAAGACCACGCTGACGGAGAAGCTGCTGCTGTTCGGCGGGGCGATCCAGATGGCCGGCACCGTCAAGGGCCGCAAGGCCGCGCGCCACGCGACCTCCGACTGGATGCGCCTCGAGCAGCAGCGCGGCATCTCGGTCACCTCCTCGGTGATGCAGTTCCCCTACCGCGACTGCATCGTGAACCTCCTGGACACGCCCGGCCACGAGGACTTCTCCGAGGACACCTACCGCACGCTCACCGCGGTCGACTCGGCGCTCATGGTGATCGACTGCGCCAAGGGCGTCGAGGAGCGCACCATCAAGCTGATGGAGGTGTGCCGGCTGCGCGACACGCCGATCATGACCTTCATCAACAAGCTCGACCGCGACGGCCGCCCGCCGATCGAGCTGCTCGATGAGATCGAGAGCGTGCTGAAGATCGCCACCGCGCCCGTGACCTGGCCGATCGGCATGGGACGCGAGCTGCGCGGCATCTACCACCTGCTCGAGGACCGCATCTACGTCTACAACGCCGGCGAGCGCGGCCGCGTCGGCGAGAACCTCACCATCGAGGGCCTGCACAGCGCGGCGGGGCGCGAGTTTCTCGGCGCCGAGGCGCGCGCCTTCGACGAGGAGATCGAGCTGGTGCGCGGCGCGACCGCGCGCTTCGATCCGCAGGCGTACCGCGACGGCACGCAGACCCCGGTGTTCTTCGGCTCGGCGATCAACAACTTCGGGGTCGAGGAGCTGCTCGCAAGCTTCACCCAGCACGCCCCCGGGCCGCTGCCGCGCGCGGCGCGCGAGCGCGTGGTCGAGCCGCCGGAGGAGTCCCTCGCCGGCTTCGTGTTCAAGATCCAGGCCAACATGGACCCGGCGCACCGCGACCGCATCGCGTTCCTGCGCCTGTGCGCCGGGCGCTACAGCCGCGGCATGCGCCTCTTCCACGTGCGCCTCGACAAGGAGGTACGCGTCGCCGATGCGCTCACCTTCATGGCCGCCGACCGCGCGCAGGCGGAAGAAGCCTTCGCGGGCGACATCATCGGCCTGCACAACCACGGCACCATCAACATCGGCGACACCTTCACCCAGGGCGAGCGGCTCGGCTTCACCGGCGTGCCGAACTTCGCCCCGGAGATCTTCCGGCGCGCGGTGCTCAAGGACCCCCTGAAGATGAAGGCGCTGCAGAAGGGGCTGTCGCAGCTGTGCGAGGAGGGCGCCACACAGCTCTTCAAGCCGCTGCGCAACAATGACCTGATCCTGGGTGCGGTCGGGCAGCTGCAGTTCGAGGTGGTCGCCTTCCGCCTCGCCGACGAGTACGGCGTGCAGTGCGTGTTCGACCCGGTGACGGTGCACACCGCGCGCTGGATCGAGGCGCGCGATGCCCGCAAACTCGAGGAGTTCCGCGCCCGCGCCTACGAGCACCTGGCGCTCGATCACGCCGGTGCGCTCGTCTACCTCGCACCCTCGCGCGTCAACCTGCAGCTGACGCTCGAGCGCTGGCCGGACGTCCGCTTCCTCGAGACCCGCGAGCACGCGGCCACTTGACAGGCGGCGTACCCTAGAGCGGAGGCGGGCACGGTGCCCGCTGCCCCGCGGAGTACCCCATGGAAGACGTCGCCGCCTCGGACCCGCTGCTGCAGCGCGAAGTGCTGGTGCACGCCCTGTACGAGGCCGCCGAGCTCGAGCACAACCTCATGTGCACCTACCTGTACGCGGCCTTCAGCCTCAGGCAGGGCACGGCCGAGGGGCTGAGCGCCAGGGAGGCCGCGGCGGTCGAGCGCTGGCGCGGCGTGCTCGTGGGCGTGGCGATCGAGGAGATGGGACACCTCGCGGCGGTGTGGAACATCACCGCAGCGCTCGGGGCGAGCCCGCGCATCGGGCGCGCCAACTTCCCGCTCGATCCGGGCAACCTGCCGGCGAGCATCGTGGTGAAGCTCGCGCCCTTCAACGCCGCGACGCTGCAGCACTTCATCCACCTCGAGCGCCCGCACGGCTCCACCGAGCCCGACGGCGCGGGCTTTGCCTACGAGCGCGCCTACCTGCGCGGCTCGGACCGCGCGCACCTGACGCCGATGGCGCGTGACTACGACACCGTCGGGGTCTTCTACGAGACCCTCGGGGCCGGCCTGCGCGACTTCGTGGCGCGCTACGGCGAGGGCCAGACCTTCGATGGCAACCCGGGGCTGCAGCTCTCACCCACGGAGGTGAACCTCGTCGGAGCCCGGCCGGTCATCTGCCTGAAGACTGCGCTCGCGGCCTTCACCGCCATCGTGCTGCAGGGCGAGGGCGCCCCGCAGGACTCCGCCAACAGCCACTACCAGAAGTTCCTCGGCATCCGCGCCGAGCTCGAGGCGCTCAGCGCCGCGAACCCTGCCTTCGTGCCTGCCTTTCCGGCGGCCACCAACCCGGTGCTGCGGCGGCCGCCGCGCCCCGAGGGGCGCGTGTGGCTCGAGGACCCGGAGGCGTTCGCGACCGTCGACCTCGCCAATGCCTGTTACGCGCTGATGCTGCGCCTGCTCGGCTATTCCTACTCGGTGGCGGGACCCGCGGCGGAGAAGTCCCTCACGGTCGATCTTGCGATCGGCCTGATGCGCGCGCTCGCGCCCCTCGCCGAGCACGCCGCGCGGCTGCCGGCCGGCCCTTCCAACCCGCACTGCCATGCCGGCGTGTCGTTCGTGGCGCTGCGTGATGCCGGGCCGTTCGTGCGCGGCGCGGCCGCACGGCGGCTGTTCGTCGAGCGCTTCGGCCAACTCGCCGGCACGGCGGCGCGCCTGGCGCGCAGCGAGCAGGCGCGCCTGGTGAGCGCCGCCACGCAGCTCGCCGCGCTCGAGCGGCGCGCGACACGCGGCTTCGATCTCACCGAGGCCCCCTCCGTCGCCGGCGCCGCGGCCGCGCCGGCGGGCACCGCGGCGCCGCCGCCAGCGCCGCTCCCGCAGTCACAGGACGGCATCGAGACGATCGCCGGCGAGAAGCTCGACCTCATCTACGAGGGGCGGCGCTGCATTCACTCGCGCTTCTGCGTGACGCTCGCCCCGCAGGTGTTCCTCGCCAACGTGCAGGGGCCGTGGATCCGCCCCGACGCGCTCAGCGTCGAGCGCCTCGTGGACATCGCGCACGCCTGTCCCTCGGGGGCGATCCGCTACCGCCGTCGCGACGGGCAGCCCGATGAGTCCGCCCCGCCGGTGAACCTCGCCTCCATCCGCGAGAACGGACCGTATGCGCTGCGCGCCGCGCTCACGATCGAGGGAGAAAGTGCGGGCTTTCGCGCGACGCTCTGCCGCTGCGGGGCCTCGCGGCACAAGCCCTACTGCGACGGCTCGCACCACGAGGCGGGCTTCACCGCGAGCGGCGAGCCTGCAAGCGGGCAGACGCAGCCGCTCGCAGCGCGCGACGGCGAGCTCGCGATCGAGCCGCAGGTGAACGGCCCGCTGCGGGTGCGCGGCAATCTCGAGATCCTGAGCGGCACGGGGCGCGTGGTGGCGCGCACCACCAGCACCGTGCTGTGCCGCTGCGGCGGCAGCGCCTCCAAGCCCTTCTGCGACGGCACGCACGCGCGCAACGGCTTCCGCTCGGACTAGGCGGCGCGCGGGGGCGCGCGCCGCGGCAGGTGCAGCCGGCGCACCGCGCGCGCAAACGCCGCCGCTTGCGCGCGGCTCGCACCCGCTGGGCCGTAGCGCAGCTGCGCGTAGCGCTCGCACAAAGCGGCGACCGGAGCGCGCAGGTCGGGGCGATGCGCGGCGACCGTCTCGGCGTACTCGAGCGGCCCCTGGTAGGGGGCGCGCGGCGGCGCGATGCGCGCCAGGCGCCGGCACAGGAGCAGGTAGGCGCGTGCCAGCATGTCCGGGGGGCGCGGGCGCGGCAGCCGCCCGGCCTGCCAGGCCATGAAGGCGAGCCACAGGAGCAGCGCCGCCGTGAACGCCCAGCCGAGGTGGCGCGCATCCGGCGAGCGCACCCCGAGCCTGCTCAGCAGGTCGAGCTGGCTGCCGTAGTCGAAGCGCACCACGTGATCGCTCCACCAGGCGTTCACCGCCTCCCAGCGCTGCAACAGGCCGGAAAGCCAGGCCGAGCCGTGCAGCAGCCGCTCCGAGGCCGAGAAGGCCCCCGGCAGCAGATCGAGGATGCCGCGGCGCAGGCGCTCCGGGGCGATAACCGCGGTGGGATCGACGCGCACCCAGCCGCGACCCTCCAGCCACACCTCCGCCCAGGCGTGCGCATCGCTCTGGCGCACGATGAGGAAGCCGCCGATCGGGTTCCACTCCCCGCCGAGGTAGCCGGTGACGACGTGCGCCGGGATTCCGGCGGCGCGCATCAGGGTCGCGTACGCCGAGGCGTAGTGGCCGCAGAAGCCGGTGCGGGTGCGGAACAGGAGCTCGTCGATCGAGTCGTGCCCGAGCGGCTCGGGCTCGAGGGAGTAGGCGAAGCCGCCCTCGCGCAGGTAGCCGAGCACGGCACTCACGTACGCCGCATCGCCCCCGGCGCGCGCATACAGCTCCTTCGCCAGCTGCCGCGTGCGCGGGTTGGTGCCGGCGGGCAGGTGAGTGTCCTCGCGCCGCCCGGCGGTGCTCAGAGGATCCAGCGTGCGCGTGCTCGGGTAGGAGAGCGCCTCGTAGCTCACCGGCTCGGTGACCGGCTCGGAGGCGATGAGCTGGTAGTCGTAGGTGAGGGCGACCCGCGGGGAGGGCGACTGCGCCGGCAGGTCGAGCGCGAACCAGTAGTGCCGCCGCGTCGGCTCGAGCGCGACACGGTAACGCACCTCGGCGCCGGTGTTGGCGACGCGCGCGCGCAGCTTGTAGGAGCCCTCGGCGCGCCGCCAGGTCTCGCCGTCGAACTCGTGCAGCACCGGCCCGCGCCAGTAGAGCGCCTCGCCGGAGGGGCGCGGCCCGTCGAACTGCACCCGGAATGCCGGCTCGTAGTCGGCCACCAGCTGCGCGATCTTCCCCGGGCTCATCGTGTCGGAGAGCCCCGTGAGGGCGGTATCGCCGCGCGGTATCGCCCAGAACGAGCCGGGCAGGCGCGGGAAGAACAAAAACAGCAGCAGAGCGAGGGGCGCTGCGAGTGCCAGCGTGCGCCCGGCGAGGCCGAGGGCCGCGCGCACGCCGAGCGTCGGGGTGGCCACCGCGGCGAGCGCCGCGCAGCACAGCCACGCCTCGAGCGCGTACAGCGGCGTGCGCGCGAGCTCCTCGCGGTCGAGGCAGGCGGCGAGCAGCAGGCAGAAGCCGGCGCCGATCAGCACCAGCTCATCGCGCGTGGTGCGCGTCTCGAGGAGCTTCAGCGCCGCCATCAAGAGCAGCAGCGTCGTGCCGGCGGTGAGACCGTTCAGGGTGTGAAAGCGCGCCAGCACCACGACCGCCATGGCGAGCGCGAGCAGCGTGCGGATGAGGGCCCCGGGGAGCCAGAGTCCGCGCTGCGCGGCGCGCAGCCGCCAGGCGATGAGCGCGGCGCAGGCGAGGCTCGCCCACGGCGGCACGCGCTCAAGATGCAGCAGCACGCCGCCGCCGAAGGCCGCGCAGGCCCACGCGAGCGGCGGCAGCGGCAGCGCGCCGCTGGCGCTGCGGCTCTTCACCGCGGCCACGGCACGGGCGTGCCCCCGAACTGCGCCAGCCGCGCGAGGCAGCGGTGGCGGTGCTCGGGTCCGCGATCGGGCGCGATCTGTTCCCCGGGCAGCATGAGGCCATAGCGCTCGCCCTGGGCCTCGGCGTCCACGATCCAGCGCGCGAGCTGCGCGAGGCGCGCCTCGGTGTCCTTCATGGGCAGCTGCGAGAAGTCAAACAGCCGCAGGTCGGAGCCGGCCGGCTGGTACTCCTTCACCAGGAGCGGCGCCTCGCGCGCGTACGCCTTCCAGTCGACCTGGCGCGGGGAGTCGCCGTCGCGAAACGGCCGCAGCCCGAGCCACTCATCGACCCCCGCCCCGCCACGCGGGTGCGGGCCCGGCTGGCGCCCGCTCGCCCCTGGCATGGGCAGCGAGCCGGCAGGCGCGGGGTAGACGATGAGCTCGAGCGGATGGTGCAGCCAGGTCCAGGCGCGGAACAGCCCAAAGGGATGCGTGCCCGCGAGGCGCAGCCGCCCGATGCGGTACAGCCCGCGTGCAAGCGGCGGCAGCGCGAGCACCAGCGTGCGGCGCTCGTGCGCCGTGAGGTCGATGCGGCTCTCCGTCAGGGTGTCGAGGGCGGCCCCGAGCTGCGGCCGCGGCAGGGCCTGCGGGTTCTCGAGACTCACCATCACACTCGCCGGGCGCTGCGCGAACACCGCCGGCGCGGCCAGCGAGTGCACCGTGAGCCCGAGGAGGTTGCGATGGCACAGCTGCATCGCCACCAGGGCGAAGGCGGCCAGGAGGAAGGTGAGGAACAGCGCGAGGCTGTTGGCGTAGTTGAGCCCCGCGATCAGCATCGCGAACACCAGCGCCCCGAAGGCGACCCCGCCGCGCGTCGGCAGGATGTACAGGCGCCGCCGCTCAAGACGCACCGGCAGGGCGTCCTCGCCCTGGCGCGCGCGCACCCACACTGCCATGCGCGCGCGCGCGCGCGCGGCGAGGGGAGCGAAGGGATTGAGGCGCCGGAGGGTCCCGGCTGCAAGCTGCGCGCTCACGGCGCCTACGGCGGCAGCGGCACCGAGCGGATCAGCTCGCGCGCCAGGTCGCCGCCGCCGGCGCTCGGGTCGCGCCGTTCGAGGCGGTGCGCGATCACCGCCGGCAGCACGGCCTGCAGGTCCTCGGGCAGCACCGCGGGACGGGCGGCGAGATAGGCCCAGGCCTGCGCGGCGCGGATCAGCCCCTGGCCGGCGCGCGGGGACAGACCGAGTTTCAGCTCCGGCTGCGCGCGCGTGCGCGCGATCAGGTTCTGCGCGTAGTCGAGGAGCGCATCGGCGACGTGCACGCCGCGCACCGCGCGCTGCACGCGCAGCACGGTGGCCGGATTGAGGGCCGGCGGCATCGTCGGCAGCAGCTCGCGGCGCTCGCCGCCGCGCAGCAGCGCGCGCTCGTGCGCCGCGTCGGGGTAGCCGAGCGTCACGCGCATGAGGAAGCGGTCGAGCTGCGACTCCGGCAGCGCGAAGGTGCCGAGCTGCTCGTGCGGATTCTGCGTGGCGACCACGAAGAACGGGTCGGGCAGCGCGTAGGTGGTGCCGTCGGCACTCACCTGCCGCTCCTCCATCGCCTCGAGCAGCGCGCTCTGGGTGCGCGGGCTCGCGCGGTTGACCTCGTCCGCCAGCAGCAGCTGCGTGAAGATCGGTCCCTGGCGGAAGATGAAGCGCTGGCTGGCGCGATCGAAGATCGACACGCCGATGATGTCCGCCGGCAGCAGGTCGGAGGTGAACTGCACGCGCTGCCAGGCGAGCCCGAGCAGGTGCGCGAGCGCGTGCGCGAGGGTGGTTTTGCCGACCCCGGGAACGTCCTCGATCAGCAGGTGCCCGCGCGCCAGCAGGCAGGCGAGACACAGGCGGATCTGCTCGGGCTTGCCGAGGATCACGGTCTGCAGCGCCTCGAGCGCGCGCGCGAGCGGCGCGGCATCCTCGTTGAAGGCCGCGGCGGCGTTCATGGCAGGCGCGCCCCCGGCGCGCGTGCCTCGGTCACGATCGGCGCTTCGGTGCTGGGCATCGCTCAGCAGCGGACCTCGGTGATGGGCTGCGGGCGATTATAGCGAGCCGCCGCGGCCGCCCTTACGCAGTGCGTCACAGGCTCTCGAGCCAGCGCAGCAGCTGCTCGCGCGAGCGCCCGAGGAGGTTGACGAAGTTGCGCCGCGCGGCCTCCGCCTCGCCGGCATGCCACAGGACAGCCTCCTCGACGCTGCGCGCCCGGCCATCGTGCAGGAACAGCGCGCCGCCGGAGTGCAGCCGTGCCGCGAGCCCCCACAGCGGCGCCGTGCGCCAGCGGCTCGGCACCCGCGCCCCGGCGACGTTCTCATCCTCCATGTCGCGCCCGAGATCGTGCAGGCGCAGGTCCGTGTAGGCGGCGAGCGGTGCGCCAGCGGCTGCCGCCGGCAGCTGCGGCAGGTGGCAGTTGGCGCAGCCGGTGCTTGCGAACAGCCGCGCCCCCGGGGCCTGGCGCGCGGTGCGCGCCGCCGAGGGCGGCACCTCGATGCTGCGCAGGTAAGCGACCAGCGCGTCGACATGCTCACGGCTCACCTCGGTGGCATAGCCGAGCGCCTCGCGCTCGCAGTCGGCCTCGACGGCCGTGCAGTCATCGCGCGGCCGCTCGCTCGAGGTGAGGCCCATGTCGCGCGCGAGCGCGCGCGTGGTCTGGTCGCGCAGCGACCCCGCCGCGCCCTGCCAGCCAAAGCGCGCGCCCGGCACGGCCTCGAGCAGCCCCACGCCGTAGAGCGGCGGCGCCAGGCGCGGCTTGACGATGGTGTCGGTGGCGAGTGCGCCGCGCGTGAGCTCGGCGATACGGTAATGCGGCGCGCGCATCTGCCAGCGCGTGCCCTCCGGGTAGTAGTAGCCGTAGATCTCGCTGTAGGTGACGCTCACCACGCCCTCGGGCTCGACCCCGGCGGTGGCCTGGGTGTTGAGCACGTGGCCATAGATCGGGTCCCCGGGCGGCTCGGCCTCACCGGCGCGTGCCGGCTGCTCGAGCTGCACGACCACGGCCTGCGGCAGCACGCCCTCAGCCGCTGGCCCGAGTCCGCCGGCGCCGCCGTTGTGGCAAGCATCGCAGGAGGCGGCGTTGAAGAGCGGCCCGAGACCGCGGGCGTTGCCGCCGATTGCGGCCGAGACCCAGTGCTGGTTGAAGAGGGTGCGCCCGAGCGCGACATCGCCCGCGGCGGCGCCGGGCGCGACCTCGCCGGAAGTGACGGCGCCCGCTGCGGCCAGGGCCGCGAGCAGCAGGGCAGCGCGGGAGGCGGACATGGTGGGCCGCCGGGGCGCCTCAGCGCACCCGCAGCAGGCGCGCGCCATGGCGCGCCAGGCGGCGCGGGCGGCAGAAGCGCACATGCCGGAGGGTGCGCGCGTGGCTCGCGCCGTGCCGCCTCAGCGCGCGGCGCGGTGGATGAGGAAGTCCGCGAGCAACGGCGTCGGTCGTCCGGTACTGCCTTTCTGCGCACCGCTGAGGTAGGCAGTGCCGGCGACGTCGAGGTGCGCCCATTTGAGTCCCTGGGTGAATTTCGCGAGGAAGGCCGCGGCGACGATGGCGCCGCCGTCACGGCTGCCGACGTTGGCGAAGTCGGCGAAGTTGCTCTTCAGCGGCTCGGCGTACTCCTCGGTGAGCGGCAGCTGCCAGCAGCGATCGTCGGCGCGCACGCCGGCGGCCATCAGCTCCTGCACCAGCCGCTCATCGTTACCCATGACGCCGGCGTGGTAGTGGCCGAGCGCCACCACGCAGGCACCCGTGAGGGTGGCGACGTCGACCACCGCCGCCGGGCGGAAGCGCCGCGCGTAATGCAGCGCGTCGCTGAGGATCAGCCGCCCCTCGGCGTCGGTGTTGAGGATCTCGACCGTCTGCCCCGAGGAGCTGGTGGCGATGTCCCCGGGCTTGACCGCGCCGCCGCCGGGCATGTTCTCGACCGCGGCCACGAGTCCGACGACGTTCAGACGCAGGCGCAGCTGCGCGCACAGCATGAGTGCGGCGATCACCGCGGCGGCCCCGGACATGTCGAACTTCATCTCGTCCATGCCGGGCGGGTCCTTGAGCGAGATGCCGCCGGTGTCGAAGGTCACGCCCTTGCCGACCAGGACCACCGGGGGCTCGTCCTTCTTCGCGCCGCTGTACTCGAGCACGACGAAGCGCGGCCGCTGGTGCGAGCCCTGCGCGACCGCGAGCAGGCAGCCCATCTTCTCGCGGCGGATCGCCGCCTCCTCGAGCACCTTGACGCGCACGCGCCCGGACTTGCGGCCGAGGGCGCGGGCCTGCTCGGCGAGGTAGGCGGGCGTGCACACGTTGGCCGGGAGGTTGGCGAGGTCGCGCTGGATGGCCTGCGCGGCGGCCACAGCGGCGCCGTCGGCGAGGCCGCGCTGCGCGGCCGCGGCCTTGCGCACCGGGCCGGCGAGCACCTTCTTCAGCGCCGCCGCCGGCGGCTTCTTCGCCGTCTTGAGATCGTTGACGCGGTAGAGCGCAGCGCCGGTGAGCTCGGCCACCTGCCGCCCGAGATAGTAATCATCGAGCAGCCGCGCCTCGGGCCGATCGAGGGCCACGGCGCAGCTGCCGACACGGGTGCGCGCGAGCGTCGCGAGCGCGCTCTGGCAGGCGCGCCGCCAGGCCTTGCGCTGGTAGAGCTTCTTGGTGCCAAGTCCGGTGAGCAGCACGCGCGAGGCGCTGATGCCGGGCAGGTCGGCGACGAGCAGCGTGTCGCCGGCGCGGCCGGCGAAGTCGCCGCGCGCGAGCAGGGCGCGCAGCTTGCCGCCGCTGGCGGCGTCGACGCTGCGCGCTTCGCCGGCGAGCTCGCCGTCTTCAAACACGCCCAACACCAGGCAGTCCACCGCGAGTGTAGGCAGGCCCTTGCTCCAGACCCCGAATTCCATTGCGTATCCCCTTGCCGTTGAGGCGCGTTAGACTCTCATTTACCTTATTGGGCGCCTCGCTCCGTCGCCTGCAGCTGCAGCGCGTGCCGTGCACCCGTGGGTGCAGGCGATGGCAAGTGTAACTCAGGCGTCGCGGCAGCGGCGCACGAACGGACGGTGGCGGTGGGCAAGATCCTCGGTCGTTACATCCTGCGCGAGGTGGTGCTGGCCTGGCTCCTGGTGACCGGCGTGCTGCTCATCATCCTGCTCGCCTACCAGGTGGTCGGCGTGCTCGAACGCGCGGCCAGCAACCAGTTCCCGCCGAACGTGGTGTTCGACCTCGTCTACCTCGGGGCGCTGCAGTACCTGTCGATCCTCTTGCCGGTGGGACTGCTGCTCGGGGTGGTGCTCGCCTTCGGGCGGCTGTACGCCGACAGCGAGATGGCGGCGGCACTCGCCTGCGGTGCCGGTCCCGCCAACGTCTACCTGCCGGTGGTGATGCTCGCCTTCGTGATCGCCGCGGTGCTCGCCTGGCTCACCCTCGTGCTCGCACCCCAGGCCACCGCGCAGGCGCTCAGCCTGCGCCAGGCGGCGATCCGCGCCGGGCAGTTCGCGCCGATCGCCGCCGGCAAGTTCCGCAGCCTCGCCGGCGGCACGGCGGTGGTGTACGCGCAGGACGTCAACCCCGACGGCATGCTGCATAACGTGTTCGTCGAGCGCAGCCGCGGCTCGATGGTGCTGGTGGCGCTCGCGGCGCGCGCGCGCCACAGCGTGAGCAGCGACGGCATGACGCACGTGCTCACGCTCTACGACGGCGAGCGCTTCGAGGGCGTGCCGGGGAGCGCCGAGTTCCGCATCGTGCGCTTCGCCGAGCACGTGGTGCCGGTGCCGGTGCCGGCGGGCGCCGATGCCGTGCGCAACCTCGAGGCACAGCCGAGCGCGGTGCTGGCGAGCTCGCAGGACCCGGAGCAGCGCGCCGAGCTGCAGTGGCGCATCGCCATGCCGCTCATGTGCCTGGTGCTGGCACTGATCGCCGTACCGCTCGCGCGGCTGCGGCCGCGCCAGGGACGCTACGCGCGCGTGTGGGCGGCGCTGCTCATCTTCCTGCTGTACTCGCAGCTGGTGTCGGCCGGCAAGGTGTGGATCGCGCGCGGCACGGTGCCGGGCTTCCTCGGCCTGTGGTGGACGCACGCGGTGGTGGTGCTGCTCGCACTCGTGGTGATCCTCGGGCCCGGGGTCGGCCAGCGCCTGCGCTACCGGCTGCGCAGCGCATGAACATCCTCGACCGCTACATCGTGCGCTCGATCCTCAGCGGGGTGCTGATGGTGCTCGCAGCTCTCCTGGTGCTCGGCGTGCTGGTCATCTTCATCGACCAGCAGGACGACATCGGCAGCGGCGGCTACACCACCCTCGGGGCGCTGTGGTTCGCGCTCCTCAACCTGCCGATCTTCGGCTTCGACCTGCTGCCGATCGCCGCGCTCATCGGCTCGCTGGTGGGACTCGGCGCGCTGGCCCGCAGCAGCGAGATCACCGTGATCCGCGCCACCGGCGTCTCGATCGCGCACCTGGCGGGCATCTGCCTGCTCGCCGGCCTGGTGCTCATGGGGGTGACGGTGCTGCTCGGAGAGTTCCTCGGGCCCGCCCTGCAGCAGACCGCGCGCGAGCAGAAGGCCTTCAGCCGCTTCAACAGCGTCAGCTTCGGCGGCAGCGGCGCGTGGGTGCGCGACGGCGATTTGATCCTGCACGTCGCCGGGCAGTCGAGCGAGAGCCAGTTCGGCGGCATGCAGATCTTCGAGCTGAGCCCGCAGCACCGGCTGCTCTCGCTCGGCCAGGCACAGCACGCCATCGCCGGCGCCAAGGGCACCTGGCTCCTCGGCAACTACAGCGAGTCGCGCTTCATCGGCGACACCGTGCGCCAGAGCCCCCCGGCGCCGCGGGTGCTGAAGTCCAACGTCACCGCGAGTTTCCTCGGGCTCGCCGTGGAGAACCCCGACCAGCTGACCAACCGTGCCCTGTGGCACCTGATCAGCTACTACCGCACCAACCACCTCGCCGCGCGCGAGTACGTGTTCGCGTTCTGGTCGCGCATCGCGCGCACCGTGGCCGTGGCCTTCTGCGTGCTGCTCGCGATCCCCTTCGTGCTCGGCTCGCTGCGCGCCTCCGGCACCGGCACGCGCATGCTGATGGGCCTGGTGCTCGGCATCGGCTTCTTCCTGCTGCAGAAGCTGATCGAGAGCGGCACGGTGGTCTTCAACCTGAACCCGATCGTGCTCGCCTGGCTGCCGACCGCGCTGCTCGCGCTGGTCACCGTGACCCTGATCGCGCGCGCCCGCTGAGGCGCGGCGCGAGGGCTAGCTGCCGAAGCCGCGCGCGTGCACCGGCAGACCGTCGGCGAGCGACACCCACGGCAGCTTGTCCACGGTCCACAGGTGCGCCGCCGGCGCGAGCGGCGCGGGATCATCGAGCGTGGCAAGCGTCACGTCGATCTCCTGCGGCCGGCCCTCGTTGCGGTAGGTGAGGGAGGTGCCGCAGGTGGCGCAGAACCCGCGCACTACCTGCGCCGAGGAGCGGTACTCGGTGAGCGCGCCGTGCGTCAGGCGAAAGGACGCGCGCGCGAAGGTCACCCACGGCACCGCCGGCACGCCGGTGGCACGGCGGCAGCTGTCGCAGTGGCAGTAGCACAGGTTCGAGGCCGGGCCCGGCGCCTCGTAGCGCACCGCCCCGCACAGGCAGCCGCCGGCATAGCTGGGTTCGCTCATGCGATTACGGTAACACTCGTTGCCTGCGCGCTCCATTTTAGGAACAATCGCGCACCTTTTACCGGCCGTTACGGGGTCTGAAATGAGAGCAGGTCTAAGTCGGGTGCTGCTGGGCGGGGCGCTCCTTTTGATGTGTGGCGCCGCCCTCGCGGCGGATCTGACCGTGCGCGTGGATGCGCGCGAGCTGCCGCGCAAGCACGTGCACAGCGAGCTGTCGCTCGCCGTGAAGCCCGGGGCGCTCACGCTGGTATTCCCCAAGTGGATCCCCGGCGAGCACATGCCGAGCGGCCCGCTCGATACGCTGATCGGCATGCAGCTGCGCGCCAACGGGCAGCTGCTCAGCTGGGCGCGCGATCCGCGCGACATGTTCGCCGTCAACGTCACGGTGCCCGCAGGCGTGACGCGTCTGGAGATTGCGCTCGACACCGGCTTGCCGACCGAGGGCGGTGCCTTCACCTCCGGCCCGACCAGCAGCGCGCAGCTGGCGGTGCTGTCGTGGAACCTGTTCGTGCTGCTGCCCAAGGGGCGCGATGCGGCCGCCATCAGCACCCAGGCCTCCTTCCTCGCGCCGCCCGAGTGGCGCGCGAGCTGCGCGCTCGCGCAACACCCGCAGGCCGACGGCAGCGTGGCGCTGGAAGAGGCCTCGCTCGCGCGCCTCATCGATTCCCCAGTGCAGCTCGGGCGCTACACCAAGCGCATCGAGCTCGAGGGCTCAGCGCCCCTGCCGCAGCTGCCGCACGTGATCTCGCTGGCCGCCGACAGTGAGGCGGCGCTGGTCGTGCCCGAGGACTTCGCCGCCAGCTACAGCCGCCTCGTCGCGCAGGCCGGCCTGCTGTTCGGCACGCGCATGTACCGCCGCTACGTGTGGAACCTGTCGCTGTCGGATCACGTGGCGCACTTCGGCCTCGAGCACCACGAGTCGAGCGATGACCGCCTGGATGAGAACTCGCTCTCGGATGCGCCGCTGCGCGAGGGAGTGGCCGAGCTGCTGGCGCACGAGTACGTGCACAGCTGGAACGGCAAGTACCGGCGCCCGGCGGGACTTCTGAGCGCCGACTATCAGCAGCCGATGGACGGCTCGCTCCTGTGGGTGTACGAGGGCATGACCCAGTTCTGGGGCACGGTGCTGCCGGTGCGTGCCGGGCTGATCCCGCCGCAGAGCCACCGCGACATGCTGGCGAGCCTCGCGGGCTTCTTCGACATCCAGAGCGGCAACCGCTGGCGGCCGCTGGCGGATACCGCGGTCGCCGCCCAGGTGCTGTACGACACGCCCAATGCCTGGTCGATCAGCCGCCGCGAGGTCGATTTCTACGAGGCCTCCGAGTTTCTGTGGCTGAACGTGGATGCGGAGCTGCGCACGCGCTCGAACGGCAAGGCTTCGCTCGATGACTTCGCGCGCCGCTTCTTCGCCGGCCCCGGCGGTGCGCCGGCGCTGAAGCCCTACACCGAGGCCGAGGTGTACGCGACGCTCGCCGCCGTCGTCCCGGTGGACTGGCACGCGATCATCCACCGCCACCTCGACTCGCTCGGCCCCGAGGCGCTGCTCGGCGGCCTGAAGAGCGCCGGCTGGCAGCTCAGCTACTCCGCCGAGAAGAATGCCTACATCGAGACGCGCCAGCGCCGCAGCAAGGTCACGCACCGCGAGTGGTCGATCGGCCTCATCGTGGACGACAAGAACACCATCCTCGAGACGGTGGAGGATCGCGCCGCAGCACGCGCCGGCGCCGGTCCCGGCATGAGGCTGCTGGCCGTCAACGGCCACAAGTACACCGCGGACGTCCTCGATCAGGCGCTCATCGACGCGCAGGCGAGCAAGCAGCCGATCGAGCTCCTGGTGGAGAGCGGCGACTATTACAAAGTGTTGCGCGTGCCGTATTTCGACGGCCCGCGCTGGCCGCATCTGACACGCATCGAGGCGCAGCCGGACCTGCTCGGCGAGCTGATCAAGCCGCGCGGCAACTGAGGCTCGGACTCGGCTGTTGGTAGTGTTGAGCGCGAGGCATACACTGCGCCCCCGCGCCGGGATCCCGGCGTGCACAAACCAACAACCGAGGGGAGTCACTATGAAGATATGGATCAGCACAGCGCTGCTGCTGCTGCCGGCGGCTGCGCTTGCCGCGAGCGGGCTCGATGGCAGCTGGAAGCTCCGCCTGGATTCCTTGAAGGTCACGGGCAAGCCCGACAGCTACGTCATCGTCGACGGGATGTACAGCTGCTCGAGCTGCGCGCCGGCGATCGCGAAGGTGCCCGCGGACGGCGCGTTCCACAAGATCGACGGTCACGCCTACTACGACGAGATCGCGATCAAGGTCGTCAACCCCAACACGGTGGAGATCTCCACCAAGCAGAAGGGCAAGCTGATGGGCACCGACACGGCGACGGTGTCGGCCGACGGCAAGACGCTGAACGGCAAGTTCACCGGCTATGCGGGCACGGAGCCGGTGACGGGCACCTACACCGAAACGCGCACCGCACCCGGACCGGCCGGCTCGCACGCCATCTCCGGTTCCTGGCTGCAGAGCCAGATCAACAGCGGCAACGATGCGCTGCGCAACGTCGACTACGCGATGAGCGCGAACGGCTTCACCATGAAGTCCAACGGCCAGAGCTATGACGCGAAGTTCGACGGCAAGCAGTACCCGGTCGCGGGCGACCCGGGGCACACCATGGTGACGCTGAAGAAGGTCGACGACAACACCGTGGAGGAGACCGACTACCGCCAGGGCAAGGCGGTGGACGAGATCCATCTCGCCGCGGCCAAGGACGGCAAGACCGTGCAGCTGACCGACAAGGACCTGGTGCACGAGCAGACGACCACGATGATCTTCGACAAGCAGTAGCAGCCAGAGCCGGCGCCGCGGCCCGGGAACTTCCTTCCCGGGCCGCGCGCGCATGTGTGCCTGCTAGGGAAGCTCTGCACAGGTAGGTGTAGCTGATGGATACTGCGTGCAGCGGGCAGTAGCCCTCAGGGCTCGAGGGAAGCGATGAAGCAGACCACCTTTGCATCGGCGGCCTGGGACAAGAAGGGCAAGGTGACGCGACGGGAGCGTTTTCTTGCGGAGATGGACGCCGTTATCCCCTGGAAGCACCTGAACCGGCTGATCGAGCCGCATTACCCCAAGGCCGGCAACGGCACTCAGCCGATGCCCCAGGAGCGGATGCTGCGCATCTACTTCATGCAGCAGTGGTTCAACCTCTCGGACCCGGCGATGGAGGACTCGCTGTACGACTCCGAGTCGATGCGGCGCTTTGCCGGCATCGAGCTCAGTGAGGATGCGATCCCGGATGAGACGACGATCCTGCGCTTTCGGCACCTGTTGGAGAAGCATTACCTGACGCAGGCGATCTTTTCCCAGATCCGCACGCTCCTGGAGCAGAAGCGCTTGTTGCTCAAGTCCGGGACGATCGTGGATGCCACGATCATCGAGGCCCCACCTTCGACCAAGAACGAGGAGCAGGCGCGCGATCCTGAGATGCACCAGACCAAGAAGGGCAAGGACTGGCACTTTGGGATGAAGGCGCACGTGGGGACGGATAAGCGCGGGATCGTGCACAGCCTCAGCACCACGGCCGCCAACGTGTCCGACTTCAGTCAGCTCCCCAAGCTGCTGCACGGCCAGGAGCGGGAACTCTACGGCGACCAGGCCTACTGGAGCGTGCTGCACCGGCAAGCCGCCCGGGAGCGGGGTGTGCGCTACCGCGTCAACCGCCGTCCCCAGCCCGGTTATCCGCTGACGGCGGCACAGAAGCGGCTGAACCGCCTGCGCTCGGGGACCCGTGCGCGCGGGGAGCATGCCTTCCACGTGGTGAAGCACTTGTGGGGCTTTACCAAGGTGCGTTATCGAGGACTGGCCAAGAACACCGCCCGGCTCTTCAGCTGCTTTGCGCTGGCGAACCTGTACCTGCTCAGACGACGGTTGATCACCCCACAGGGGACGTGTCCGTGGTGAACAGGAAAACGGCCAAAAGACCCGCAGATCCGCAGCTAATTCGGCCCCAGACCTGCACCTTTTCGCCTCTCGCATGATCATCGATCCGATTTCTCTCTCATCAGCTCTTCGCGCGACCGCCTGCGCAGAGCTTCCCTAGGAGGGCAGGGCTAATGTGCGGCATCGTCGGCATCGTCGGCACCAGCGCCGTCAACCAGCGCCTCTACGACGCACTCACCGTGCTGCAGCACCGCGGCCAGGACGCCGCCGGCATCGCCACTTCCGCGGAAGGCGAGCTGTGCGTGCGCAAGGGTTCGGGGCTGGTGCGTGACGTGTTCCAGCAGCATCACATGCTCGAGCTGCGCGGCAACATGGGCATCGGCCACGTGCGCTACCCGACCGCCGGCTGCGACAGCGCCTCCGAGGCGCAGCCCTTCTATGTCAACGCCCCGTACGGCATCTGCCTCGGCCACAACGGCAACCTCACCAACCAGGCCGAGCTCGCCGAGGTACTGATCCGTGAGGACCGCCGCCACCTGAACACCACCTCCGACTCGGAGGTGCTGCTCAACGTCTTCGCCTCCGAGCTGCAGCGCGTCGGCACCGCGCGCATCACCCCGGCAGACGTGTTCGCGGCGCTGAACGCCGTCTACCGCCGCTGCCGCGGCGGCTACGCGGTGGTCGCCATGATCATCGGCCACGGCATCCTCGGCTTTCGCGACCCGAACGGCATCCGCCCGCTGGTGCTCGGCGAGCGCCGCACGCCGCGTGGCAGCGAATGGATGCTGGCCTCCGAGTCGGTGGCGCTCGACAGCCTGTCGTTCAAGTTCGTGCGCGACGTCGGCCCCGGCGAGGCGGTGTTCATCGACGAGAACGGCCGCCTGCACACCCAGCAGTGCGTCGCCACCCCGCGCCACGCGCCCTGCATCTTCGAGTACGTCTACTTCGCGCGCCCGGACTCCAAGATCGACAACATCTCGGTGTACCGCGCGCGCATGCGCATGGGCGACCGGCTCGCCGACAAGATGCTGCGCGAGCGCCCGGTGCACGATATCGACGTCGTCATCCCGATCCCGGACACCAGCCGCACCGCCGCCCTGCAGCTCGCGCAGCGCCTCGGGGTGAAGTACCGCGAGGGCTTCATCAAGAACCGCTACATCGGCCGCACCTTCATCATGCCGGGGCAGGAGGAGCGCGAGAAGTCGGTGCGCCGCAAGCTGAACGCCATCGACCTCGAGTTCCGCGGCAAGAACGTGCTGCTGGTTGATGACTCGATCGTGCGCGGCACCACCTCCGCGCAGATCATCGAGCTCGCGCGCGAGGCGGGCGCTGCCAAGGTCTACTTCGCCTCGGCCGCCCCGCCGGTGCGCTTCCCGAACGTCTACGGCATCGACATGCCGGCGGCGAGCGAGCTCGTGGCGAGCGGCCGCAGCGTCGAGGAGGTGGCGCGCCTCATCGGCGCGGACTGGCTCATCTACCAGGACCTCGAGGACCTGATCGCGGCCTGCAAGCACGAGGACTCGCGCATCGAGGAGTTCGACACCTCGTGCTTCTCGGGCGAGTACGTGACCGGGGACGTGAGCGAGGAATACCTCGAGCGGCTGCGCCTCGAGCGCTCGGATGCCGCCAAGCTTGCGCGCCGCGAGCGCACCAGCAAGCTCAAAGTCGTCCGCGGGTCCTAGCCTGGGCGAGGGCGGCGACCCGCGGCGCGAGCTGCTGCTCGCGCTCCTGCGCGCGGGACTCGCCGCCGTCGAAGGCCGGCGCTGCGTGCGCGAGGCACTCGCCGCAGGGGACGCCCCGCCGCGACCGGTGTGGGTCGCCGCGGTCGGCAAGGCCGCCGCCGCCATGGCGCAGGGCGCCCACGACGCGCTCCCCGGCCTCATCGAGCGCACGCTCGTCATCACCCGCGATCCCCCCGCCGCAGCCTTGCCCGAGGACACCGAGCTCATCCAGGGGGCGCACCCGCTGCCGGATGAGCGCTCGCTGGCCGCCGGCGCTGCGCTCGTGGCTTTCGTGCAGGCGCTGCCCGAGGCGGTGACGCCGCTGTTTCTGGTCTCCGGGGGCTCCTCGAGCCTGGTCGAGGTGCTCGCCCCTGGCGCCACCCTTGGCAAGCTGCAGGAGCTGAACCGCGCAGCTCTCGCTGCGGGCCTCGCGATCGGAGAATTCAACGCGCGCCGCCGCGCGCTCTCGCTCATCAAGGGCGGGCAGCTCGCCGCGCGCCTCGCCGGCCGTCCCGCGCGCGCACTGTTCATCTCCGACGTGCCGCAGGATGACCCGGCCGTCATCGGCTCGGGGATCATGGGGCCTGCGCCGGGTGGGGCGGACCGGGTCGCGCGGCGCGTCGTGGCCTCGAGCGAGCAGGCGGTGGCGGCGGTCGCGCAGGCGGCGCTCGGCTTCGGGCTGCGCGTGCAGCCGCCGGCGCCACGCTTCGCGGACTCGGTGCCGCGCCTGGCGGCGCGCTTCGCGCACGAGCTGTCGCTCTCGAGCGCACAGCTGTGCGTCTGGGGCGGTGAGTCGACCCTGACCTTGCCCGCCAACCCGGGGCGCGGTGGGCGCAACCAGCACCTCGCGCTCGCCGTCGCGCGCCTGATCGCCGGCCACGCAGAGCTGCTCCTGCTCGCGGCCGGCACCGACGGCAGCGACGGCGTCACCGAGGATGCCGGGGCGCTGGTGGATGCCGATACCTGTGCGCGCATCGCGCTCGGCGAGCTCGACGCGGACGAGTGCCTGCGGCGCGCCGACTCGGCGCGCGCACTGGCCGCGAGCGGCGATCTGGTGCACACCGGGCCCACCGGCACCAACGTCGGTGATCTGGTCATCGGGCTGAAGCTCGATGCCGCCGCCGCCGCGGCGCTGCCCGGCCGGCGTGACGCCGCGCGCTCGCGCGTGCTGTAATTCCTCGATGCGTGTGCTCTTGATCGAGGAGGATGCGCGCCGCTGCGCGCACATCCGCGAGCGCCTCGCTGCCTGGCAGCCCGAGGCGCAGCTCATCGTGCACAGCCCGGTGCGCGGCGGGGCGCTGGCGCCGGAGTTCCTGGCGCAGGGCTTCGATGCCGTGCTGCTCGCGGAGGCCTGGCCGGGCGGGCGCGGCGCCGTGTGGGCGCGCGATCTGGTGCGGCGCGCGGGCTTTGCGCCGCTGGTGTTCCTCGCCGCGGCGGATTCGGCGGGGGCGCGCGAGGTGGCCGCGCTCGGCGCCTTCACCCTGTGCCGCGAGGACATCGACCGCGCGGCCTTCGAGCGCGTGCTGAGCGAGGCGGCGCAGCGCCAGGCGCACGCGCGTGCCCTGTGGCGCAGCACGCTGCCGGGGCGCGCCAGCCAGCGCTTCGGCGATGCCTTCATCCGCGGCTACCGCTGCGTGCGCCGCCTCGCCAACGGCGCGACCACCGACCTGTTCCTCGCCGAGAGCGAGCGCGCCGGCACGCTGGTGGTGCTCAAGGTGGCGCGCGACCGCCAGGACGAGAGCGAGCCGCGCATCGATGCGCTGCGGCGCTTCCTGCAGGAGTACGAGATCGCGCAGCGCATCGCGAGCCCGGCGGTGGTGCGCCTCTACGATCTCGGCGTGAGCGACGAACATGCCTGGCTCGTCATGGAATACTTCACGCGCGGGGACCTGCGCCGCCGCATGCGCGGCCGTCTCACGCCGCGCGAGGCGCTGCAGTACGCCGCCGCCGTCGCCCGCGCGCTCGCCGCCGTGCACGCCGCCGGCGTGCTGCACCGCGACCTGAAACCCGGCAACGTCATGCTGCGCGAGGACGGCAGCATCGCGCTCATCGACTTCGGCATGTCCAAGGATGCGGCCCTGGCGCTCGACATCACCGACACCGGCACGATCTTCGGCACGCCCCACTACATGAGCCCGGAGCAGGGGCACGCGGAGGCGGTCGATGAGCGCAGCGATCTCTACAGCCTTGGCGTGATCCTGTTCGAGATGCTGACCCGCCAGAAGCCCTACCGCGCCGAGAACCCGATGGCGATCGTCTACAAGCACCGCAAGGACGCGATCCCGCAGCTGCCGCCGAAGTTCGCCCCGGTCCAGCCGGTGCTCGAGCGGCTGCTCGCCAAGCTGCCCGACGAGCGCTTCGCGAGCGCCACGGAAACGGCCGAGGCGATCGAGGGCACGCTCGCGCGCTGGCGCGCGCGCGCGGCGCAGCGGTGAGCAGCGCAACCTCGCCGGCGGCCGAGATCCTCGCCGCCCCCACGCCGGCGCGCTGGGTCGCGGCGGCGCTCGCGCAGTGGCCCGAGCTGCTCATCGATCACGCCAACTGCGAGAAGAAGGCCGCCTCCACGGCGCTCGCGCTCATGTTCGCCTACCCCGAGGACCGCACGCTCAGCGTCGCGCTCGCACGCCTGGCGCGCGAGGAGCTGCGCCACTTCGAGCAGGTGGTGCGCGCCATGGCCGGGGCGCAGGTGGCGTTCGCGCGCCAGCGCCCCGGGCGCTACGCCCACGAGCTGCGCGCGGCGCTGCGCACCGCCGAGCCCGGCCGCAAGCTCGATCTGCTTCTGGTCAGCGCCCTCATCGAGGCGCGCTCGGCGGAGCGCTTCGCGCTGCTCGCGCCGCGCCTGCCGGCGCCACTTGATCGTCTGTACGCCGATCTCGGTCAGTCCGAGGCGCGTCACTTCGAGTTATATGTCGGCTTCGCGGCCGCGGCGGCGCCGGCGGAATGGCGCCCCCGCCTCGAGAAGCTCGCGGCGCGCGAGGCGGAGCTGATCAGCGCCCCCGAGCGCGTGCTGCGCTTTCATTCGGGGCCACCGCCAGGCTGAGGCCACAGTTTCTTACAAGTTCATCGCGAAGCCACGACAGAACGTAAGAGAACCTCTGGCACCAAACGCGCTGTCAGTTGTCTGTTGCCTCGGTATCCTGACACTCTGTACGGGGCAGAAGAGGCACGATGAGCGAACGACCGCACCTGTTGATCGTCGACGACGATCGCGAGATCCGCGGACTGCTCGCGCAGTACCTGGAGAAGCACGAGTTCCGCACCAGTGCCGTGCCCGACGGCAAGGAGATGCGCCGCGTCATGGAGCGCTCGCACGTCGACCTGGTGGTGCTCGATCTGATGCTGCCGGGCGAGGACGGGCTGTCGCTGTGCCGCGAGCTGCGCAGCCGCTCCCAGGTGCCCATCATCATGCTCACCGCGCGCGGCGAGGACGTCGACCGCATCATCGGTCTCGAGCTGGGAGCCGATGACTACGTCGGCAAGCCCTTCAACCCGCGCGAGCTCCTCGGGCGCATCAAGGCGATCCTGCGCCGCTCGGCGCACACGCCGCGCGACCCGAGCCCGGACAGCGTACGCGGCTTCAGCTTCGGCGGCTGGCGGCTGGATACGGTGAAGCGCACGCTGACGGATGCCGGCGGCAAGGAAGTGGCGCTGAGCGGCGCCGAGTACCGGCTGCTCGCGGTGCTGCTCGGCTCGGCCAACCGCGTGCTGACGCGTGCGCAGCTCACCGAGCTGCTGCGCGGGCGGGATGCCGATCCCTTCGATCGCAGCATCGACGTGCGCGTCAGCCGGCTGCGGCAGATCCTCGGGGATGATGCGCGCGCCCCGCAGATCATCAAGACCGTCTACGGTGAGGGTTACGTCGTCGGCGTAAATGTCGTGACCGACTGAGCGCGCGCCGGTAACCTCTGGCGCCCATGCGCCTGTCCCTGTGGCCTCAGTCCCTGTTCGGCCGGCTGCTCGCGGCCTCGGTGGTCGCCGTGCTGCTCGCCCAGGCCGTGGCGCTGTTCCTCATCTTCCAGGAGCGCGCGCACTTCGTGCTGCAGGGGAGCGTGCGCGAGTGGACGCGTCGCATCGCCGAGACCACCTTCATGCTGCAGCCGCTGTCGGTGGCCGAGCGCACCGAGGCGGTCGCCGAGCTCGAGGCGCCCCCGGAAGGGCAGCCGCCGCGCCTGCGCACCCCGCCACGCAACGGCCCGGGTCCGCCGCCCGCCGAGCACGCGTTCCTGCGCCTGCCGCTGCTGCCGGGGTTCGAAATGACGCTGCGCGAGCACCTGCGCGCGGCGCTCGGCCCGGATTTTGCCGTCGACGTCAGTCCCACCGCCGACCCGCCGCCGCCGGCGGTGCCGATCCCGGTGCCCTTCTATGAGGCCCACGAGCTGGCCGCGCACGAGGACGATGCGCTGCGCTACGACGTCACGGTGCTCTTCCCCGACGGGGACACCGTGGTGTTCCGCGTCACGCGCCTCGCCGGCGGGGCGCCGTTGCCGCGCAACCTCCTGATGAACCTCATCCTGCTGGTGCTGATCCTGGTGGTGGTGCTCTACTTGAGCGCACGCAGCATCACCCGCCCGCTCTCGGAGCTGGCGCACGCGGCCGACCGCGTCGGCCGCGACCTGCGCCCCTCGCAGCTGCGTGAGCGCGGGGCGCGCGAGCTGAAGGACGCCGCGCGCGCCTTCAATACCATGCAGGACCGCCTGCGCCGCTACCTCGACTCGCGCACCCGCGTGCTGGCGGCGATGTCGCACGACCTGAAGACCCCGCTGACGCGGCTGCGCCTGCAGGTGGAGGTGCTGGACAACCCGCCCATGCAGGAGCGCATCGGCCACGAGCTCGACGAGATGGAGAGCATGGTGCGCGAGGCGCTGTCGCTGTTCAGGGGCCTGGATGACGGCGAGCCGCTCTCAGCGGTCGACATCAACGCGCTGCTGGCGCGCATCCGCGAGGAGTTCGCGGTCATGGGCGCGGAGCTCACCGTGAGCGGGCAGGCGCAGGCGCCGCTCCCGGGCCGGCCGCAGAGCCTGAAGCGCTGCCTCACCAACCTCATCGGCAACGCGGTGAAGTTCGCCACGCGCGCCGAGGTCGTGGTCGAGGACTCCGCGCAGGAGCTCGTCCTGCGGGTGCGCGATGAGGGCCCGGGCATCCCGGCGGCGGAGCTCGAGCGCGTGTTCGAGCCGTTCTACCGCGTGGACTCCTCGCGCAACCGCGACCGCGGTGGCACCGGCCTCGGGCTCACGATCGCGCGCGACATCGCCCAGGCGCACGGCGGGTCGCTCGTGCTGCGCAACCGCGAGGCCGGCGGCCTCGAGGCGTGCCTGAGCCTGCCACGCCGTCGCTGAAGAAATGCAAAGCTGTGACCGGCGTAGCGCTTTGCACACTCGCTCACGATTGTTCACCCCGCAGGCCAGCGGCCGCTCGTAGCGTATGATTCCGAGTACGACCCCTAAGGAGACCTTGATGAGAGCTACGGTACTGGCGCTTGCCCTGATGTGCGCCGGCGCGGCGTTCGCGCACTCACCCCCGGACCCGGCCACCATGGCGGCCCACCAGGCGGAGATGATGAACGACCTGGCGACGCTGCTCGACCTGACCGCGACCCAGAAGGCGCAGGTGCAGACGATCCTCGACGAGGAGCATGCGCAGATGCAGGCGCAGCACGCGCAGATGAAGCAGCAGTTCGATGCCGCCAAGGCCTCGGGCAGCAAGCCCGACTTCAGCCAGATGAAGGCGATGCACGAGCAGCTCGAGCAGGACACGATCACCAAGCTCACCCCGGTGCTCAACAGCTCGCAGCTGACGAAGTTCCAGATCCTGATGAAGATGCACCACGCGCATTTCCATCACGGGCCGCCGCCGTCCGCGGCGGATGCCCCGACCTCGCAGAACTAAAGGCTCACGTCTCCCCGGACTGCGCGAATCGCACTTTGAGCCCAGGGATTGGCCCTACGGGTTCGCGCAGTCCATCCCACCTCCCACCTCCCTAGCGCGGCAGGCTGCGCAGCTCGTAGCGTCCGGCCGCGCAGGACAGGTAGCTCCCCTGCTCGTACCAGGCGCCGAGCACGATGCGCTGGGCGGGCTGGCCGTCGAGCTCGAAGTCGTGCACGGCCGGGCGATGGGTATGGCCGTGCACCAGGCGGCGGGTTCCGGTGGCGCGCAGCGCGCCGGCGACGGCCTGGGTGTTGACGTCCATGATGTAAGGCACGCTGCGCGCCATGTGCGCGCGGCTGCCGGCACGCGCCTCGTTGACGAGCAGCTCGCGGTGCTCGCGCGGCAGGGCGAGGAAGCGCCGCTGCCAGGCCGGATCACGCACGGTGCTGCGCAGCTCCTGGTAGGCGTGATCGTCCGTGCACAGCGCGTCCCCGTGCGTGAGCAGCACGCCCTCGCCGTCGATCTCCGCAACCACCGGGTCCGGCAGCAGGCGGCAGCCGCTGCGCTCGCAGAAGCCCTCGCCGAGCAGGAAGTCGCGGTTGCCGTGCATGACGAAGCAGGCGACGCCTGCGTCCGAGAGCGCGCGCAGCCCGGCGCAGACGCGCGCCTTCTGCGCATCGGCGTCATCGTCCCCCACCCAGGCCTCGAACAGGTCGCCGAGGATGTAGAGCGCGCTCGCGGCGCGCGCCTCGTCCCCGAGGAAGGCGAGGAACTGCTCGGTGGCTTCCGGGGCGCTGACGTCGAGGTGCACGTCCGAGACGAACAGCCGCGCCATGGCCGGGGCTACTTGGGCGAGAGGATCGTCGTGTCCTGCTGCGGCGTCGGGCTCGCCGCGGGGGCCGGCGCCGCGGTGGCCACCGGGCTGATCACCTCGACCTTCTCGATGATGACGGGCTTGAGCGGGGTGTCGGACTTGAACGCGGGGGTGGAGCCGGTCGGGGTGCCGCCGATGCGCTCGATGACCTCCATGCCGGAGACGACCTTGCCGAAGACCGCGTAACCCCAGCGCGTCGGCACCGGGTCGAGGTCCGGGTTGTCCACGAGGTTCACGTAGAACTGGGCGTCGCCCGAGTGCGGCGCCTGGCCGCGTGCGAGCCCGACCGTGCCGCGCTTGTTCTGCAGGCCGTTGCCGGACTCGTTCACCACCGGATCGTGGACGCTCTTGAGCTTCAGGGTGGTGGCGTCATGGCCGCCGCCCTGGATGACGAAGTTGGCGACGACCCGGTGGATCAGGGTGTTGGTGTAGTGGCCCTCGTGCACGTAGCGCAGGAAATTCGCCACCGTGAGCGGCGCGCGGTCGGCACGCAGCTCGATCACGAACTCGCCCATGTTGGTCGTGACCCGGACCTGCTGCGGCGTGTCCTCAGCCCACGCGAGGCCGGCCAGCGCGAGGCAGGCAAGGAGCAGTCCCGTGACGAGGGCAGGGCGGGTCCGGTACTTGAATGACATCGATCCTCCGCGGGTGGTGTGAAGCGCGCAACACGCCGGCGGCGGATTTTATAGCAGGGCCCGCCGGCGCGGTGCTTTGTTGCGCTTCTTGGGTTTCCCGTAACATGGAGTCATGAACCTAAGCGCAAGTTCACTCCCGGGCGGCAGGCTGACCTCCGTCACCCGCTTTGCGCCGAGCCCGACCGGGGAGCTGCACCTGGGGAATGCGCGCACCGCGCTCTTTAACCTGCTGCTGGCGCGCCACGGCGGCGGGCGTTTCGTGCTGCGCATCGAGGACACCGACCCCGAGCGCAGCCGCGAGGAGCACACCCGCGCGCTCATGGCCGACCTGCGCTGGCTCGGCATCGACTGGGACGCGGGCCCGGACCGCGAGGATGAGCGCGGGCCGTACCGTCAGTCGCAGCGCACCGCGCTCTACGCCCGGTACTTCGCGCAGCTCGAGGCCAGCGCGCATGCCTATCCCTGCTTCTGCACCCCGCTCGAGCTCGACCTCGCGCGCCGCGCGCAGCTGGCCGCCTCGCGCCCGCCGCGCTACCCCGGCACCTGCCGCGAGCTCAGCGCCGCGGAGCGCGCGGCGCGGGCCGCGCGCGGCCTGACCGCGACGCTGCGCTTTCGCGTGCCCGCCGGCGAGCGCGTCACCTTCGTGGACTTCGTGCACGGCCCGCAGAGCTTCCTCACCGATGACATCGGTGACTTCGTCATCCGGCGTGCGGACGGCACGGCGGCGTTCTTCTTCTCGAACGCGATCGATGACGCGCTGATGGGCATCACCCAGGCGCTGCGCGGCGAGGACCACATCGCCAACACCCCGCGGCAGCTCCTTATCCTCGGGGCCCTGGGTCTGCCCGCGCCCGCCTACGGGCACGTCGCGCTGATCGTCGGCCCCGACGGGGCGCCGCTCTCCAAGCGCCACGGTGCGGTCAGCCTGCGCGAGTACCGCGAGCGCGGCTACCTGCCGCAGGCGCTCCTCAATCACCTGTTCCGCCTCGGGCACTCCGGGGCCGCCCCGGGGCTGCTGACGCTCGCGCAGATGGCGGCCGCCTTCGACACGCAGCACCTCGGGCGCTCGCCCGCGCGCTTCGACGAGCAGCAGCTGCGGGTATGGCAGAAGGATGCGGTGCACGCGCTCACCGCCGAGGCCGCGCGTGCCTGGCTCGCCGCGGTGCTGCCGGCGGGGCTCGAGCCGGCTGCCGCGCAGGCCTTCCTGGCCGCCGTGCTGCCGAACATCCTGCTGCCGGAGGACGCGCGTGCCTGGGCGGACATCGTCTTCGGGGCGCCGCCCGCGCTCGAGCCGGCCGCCGAGGCGCTGGTGCGCGGGGCCGGCAGCGACTACTTCGCCGCCGCCGCCGCCGCGGCGGCGCATAATGCCACCGATCTGCCGGCGATCGCCGGCGCGGTGCGCGCGGCCACCGGGCGCCGCGGCGCGGCGCTCTACATGCCGCTGCGCGCCGCTCTCACCGGGCGCGAGCACGGGCCCGAGCTCGCCCC